>Ga0307379_10010270_pt1 | contig 12414 bp, 4 predicted proteins | sample UN2MG_FD_202237 | JGI IMG/M metagenome (GOLD analysis project Ga0307379, IMG submission 202237) | Soil microbial communities from Risofladan, Vaasa, Finland - UN-2 | ecosystem: Environmental > Terrestrial > Soil > Coastal area > Acid sulfate soil | place: Finland: Risofladan, Vaasa | collected... | reverse complement strand
TATTGTGGCTGAGGAAGAACCATCGAGGCCTAGCAACGAGCATCCCTGATCCCGGGAGATAATGTGATGTCCAGCTTCTGCCTGTGCTCCCGAGGTTGGGCGAAGGAGGTAGACGTCGAGCTGGTCCAGGCCATCGGCAGAGGCGACGAGTGCTGTGAGTTCGTTGTACAGGCGACAAACAGGTAGGGCAGACCGGCGAGCGCTCGACTTTCACCCGCTGGGCGGCCAGCGCTGTTCGGCCCAGCCGGATTGCAGGATGACTCTGCCTGGATACTCGGCACGCATCTGGGTCCTGAGACCTTCCAGTCCACAGGTATTGCCTGCTTGCGAGGCTAGTGCTCGCATAGGCAGCTGACCCTGGAAGCCCGTGAAGGCCACGGGAATCGCCGAGCAGCACAGCTGGGCTGGAGCAACGCCCTCGCGCTCAGAGGCATGCTCACACGCTGCTAAGCGGTGACGAGAGGAGGATACCAATGCCCGGTCTCACATTCCACAGACTCGACCTACACGTTCACACCCCGGCCTCCAAGTGCTACTCTTCTCCAGACCATACTCCAGAGCAGATCGTGCAGGCCGCGGTTGACCAGGGCCTGTCAGCAATCGCCATCACCGACCACAACACGGCGGCAATGATCGATGCCATGAAACAAGCAGCGCATGGCACCGATCTGGTGATCTTCCCGGGCATCGAGATTTCGCTGAGCGAAGGCTTTCACGTGGTCGGACTGTTTGACCCCAAGTCAGATCAGAAGCAGATTGAGGGCTTTCTCGGTGCAATCGACATCACTCCGGCCGAACACGGGAAGCAGGAGGCACTGTGCACCCAGAGCCCCTACGCGGTTGTCAAGAAGATCCACGAGCGGCAGGGACTGGCAGTTCTGGCCCACATCGATCGCCCAAAAGGCGCTTTCAGCGAGAAGGTGAAGACAGGCAAGGGCGGGAAGACCAGCGTCCCAATCGACTGCAGCAAGCTTTTCAACGAGGCAGAATACGACGCGGTAGAGTGTGCGGATGGCCGCTTGCCGGATGGCTTCGATACGGCACATCAAATCAGGCGATTCCCGCCCTTCTACCAGGCCTCAGACAACCCAGACCCTGCAGAACCGACAAGACACTCTGCGGAAGGCATTGGCGTACCTCACTCATGGTTCAAGTTGGATCAAGTTGATCTCGAGGGTCTGCGTCAGTGCTTTGCAGACCCCGAAATGAGAATCCGGTTGATGGACCAGATCGAGGAGGTCGGGTATCCCAAGATCGTGAGCATGGGAGTCGGAGGATCAGGGTTCCTTCGCAATCAGCACTTCGAGTTCCACGATGGTCTGAACAGCATTATCGGTGGAAAGGGTGTAGGCAAGTCCCTCGCGGTGGAGTTCCTTCGCTTTTGCCTGGGGCAGCCCTCTTCTGACACTAGCCTGGCGGCAGACCTGCTCGGTAAACTGGACAAGCGGTTGGAAACAGGCAACATGGTGGAGGTTGTCTACCAGCTCGCCGATGGGACGCAGTACAAGATTGAGCGAACGTACCTTGGCAAAGAGAGGACAAGCGACGGGCAACACCCTCGGAGTAAACATGAGTGCACCAACCTGGCGACCGCGGGTCAGTACTCCGGCGACATCCCCCAGATGTTCCCGATCCTGGCGTACAGCCAGACAGAGATCATAAAGATCGCAGAGAACAAGGAGGCACAGCTCGAACTGATTGACAACTTCATCGACTCTCGCCAGGTTGAGCGAGAGATCGAAGAGATCCGCGGCTTGCTAGCAGCAAACGACAATGGACTCGCTGAAGCGGTTGTGGCGAAGGACCGGCTGGAATCGTGCAAACTCGAGATTGCGACGCTGACAGAGAGGATAGACGGCATCAACAAGTCACTGGCTGACCCGCTCTTCGATGAGATGAAGAAAGGCGAGGCAAAGAAGGCGGCGTTCGAGCAACTGCTGGGATATGTGGACAGCCTCATAGCTATGGTCGGGAAGTGGAAGAAGGAACTTGCCAAGCTCGGAGCCCACGCGTTGCCGGGAGACCTGGGCGACGACCCAGATCTTAAGAAACGGAAGTCCATTGCAGATGGTGCCCGATCGCAGATCGACGGCAAGTTGGAGGATGGCCTATCGGAGCTTCGTGCAGCCCAGAAGGCTATTGGCGACGCTATTGCCCTGTGGATACCAGCCTTCGCAGCTGTCGAAAAGGAGTATGATCAACTTCTGGATCGCATTGGGGGTGATCGCAAGCAGAAGGAGGCCGAGCGCAAGAGGCTCGAAGACGAAAAGTCAGAATTCGACAAGGAAGCCAATGGCTACCGTCTGCTTACTGCCAATCTTGGCAACATCTTGAAGACAAGGAATGAGTTGTTGGATCGCCACGAGCGGGCGCATCGCGGTTACTTCGAGCTGCGCAAGGCCAAGTTCGACCAGTTGACAGAGTTATCAGACGGCAAGCTGAGGCTCGCTCTCGAGCATGCTGCGGATCGCAGCGCCTATGGGAGCGACTTCAGCGTTCTGGTCAGGGGTGGCCAAGCAGCGCTTTCCGCAGGAGACCGAAGGCGGATCTCCGAAAACGTGGCGCCAAGGAGACTCATCCAACTTGTCCTAGATAGGGACGTACCGCGGCTGGCTGATGAGGCAGGCATCAGCGAGCTGTGGGCGGAACGCGCCATCGAGAGACTCTGGGCTTGCGACGATTTCACCGAGGTCCTGGCCCTACAACACAGCACCTACCCGGCCGACGTGCCCTCTGTCAGTTTTCTCAAAGGAAAGAACCAATACGATGAGCTGAGCGAGCTGTCTGTCGGACAGAAATGCACTGCGCTGCTCATCATCGCGCTCTGTGATGGCAGCATGCCGATTGTGATCGATCAGCCGGAGGACGCGCTGGACATAGTATCGGTATGGGAGGATATCGCCAAGAAGCTGCGCCGCGGCAAGCGGTCGCGGCAATTTGTCCTGACAACCCACAACTCCAGCGTCGCCGTATCAGCCGATTCCGATCAGTTCATCGTGCTCGAAGGAGGCGCCGACTACGGGAAGGTCACGGCAGCCGGCGCGATCGACCGCCAAGACGTTCGGGACGCGGTCATTAAACACCTGGAGGGAGGCGAGGAGCCATACCAACTGCGCTCCTGCAAATACAACATATAGTCGTCCACCGAATCCATCGCACGCTTCGGATTACAGTCGGACTACAACAGGCATGGCCTACACCAATTATCTGCTTTTCAACAACGTATTCCTGAGGAATCTGTCCCCAACTCAAGAAGAGATGGTTGCTGCGCGCCATCTGGTTCACGGCAGCGCGAGGGAATGGTTCCGAGATGCCGACCTGTCCACTACTGCGAGCATGGTAGATACCTGGATCAGACCTCTCCTCAACCAGCAGTCACTGGACCTATTGCCGGCTGAGCTTGACGAGGACAATGCCTGGTACATCGTGGCTCCCTGGGCTCGGGAAGACCCTTTGGCTCTATGTTACGTGGCTCCCCGCGGCGCAGATCTGGAGGGTTATACGGCTGATCAAACGCTCCCGAAGGGCCACCACTGGATGATCCGAGCCGTCAACCAGGGGCGCCGTTGTAGCATACAAGACCTGCGTTGGGTGGTGCTAACCAACGGCGAACAATGGCGTTTGCTGGACGCTTGTGCCCTGCGCCGCTATGAAGCCTTCCTCGAGATCGACCTGTACCAGCTGCTGGTGGGCGAAGACGACCAGATGGCAGCCTACCTGTTCTACCGTCTTCTGCGCCTGGAGGACTCTCTGGAGCGCGATGATGAGAGTGGGAAGAACAAGCTGGATGCTCTGATCGAGCAGTCGACCAAGGCAACCGAGGGAACTGAGCGCTACCTGAAGACGAGCGTGAGCGACCGACTGGAGACGCCGGGTGGTGCCGACGGCATCATGGCCCAGCTCTGCATGGGCATGGTTCACGCCATTGACCCTCGCCGCACCAAGTTTTTCACTGAGCAAGAGCGAGATGCCATTTATCGCGATGCGACCTACTTTCTGTACCGCCTGCTCTTCATCCTGTACGCCGAGGCGCGCAAGCTGCTGCCGGTCGATCGAGCAGATTACCAAGCCGTCAGTCTCCAAAACCTCATCAATGAGGCGGTCGAGCTGCGCCAGTCCCCACAGAAGGCTGCGCACCGTCCCACCAGCCTCTGGGACCAGATCAGCACCCTCTTCAACGCCATCCAGTACAGCGATGAGTATCTGGGGATCCCTGCCTACAATGGCGGCCTGTTTGAGGACAAGGACAAGCCTTACCTCCGCGACTATGCCGTGGAGAACAAGTTCCTAGCCGAGGCGCTCTGCGAGTTGGCATTCTTGCCTGACCCGAAAGGAGAGCGCCCGCCCGACCGGATCGATTATCGCGACCTATCCGTGCGGCACCTAGGGAGCTTGTATGAGGGCATGATCGAATACAAGCTGTTCATTGCGTCCGAGAAGCTGTACGCCCGGCGAGACAAGGCGGGTCAGGTGCGTTACCTGAGCGCGGCCAAGACCGATCTCGGACCCGCTGACGAGGTGATCAACCCGGGTGAGGTTTATTTTGCGCAGAGCCCGCGGGAGCGCAAAGCCACTGGGACCCACTATACCGCGGAGGAGTTGGTTGACCGGCTGGTCGGTCAGACTGTCGTAAGGGTGCTGGATGAGCGCCGGGCAGGCTTCGAACCCATGTTGGGGAAGTGGCTGGGCGAGATCGAGGCGAGTCCCACGGAAGCCGGGGGTAACCGGCTGCGCACCTTTGTGGACAGCCAGCTTGAGGCCTTTGTGCGAGAGCAAGTGTTGTCCCTGCGCATCTGCGACCCAGCCATGGGCAGCGGCCACTTCCTGGTGCACATCGCCCACAGGGTTACCAGCTTTGTCTTGGAGATCCTAAGTTGCACCCAGTGGGACAACCCGGCTACGAACCTAGATGCTAACTACTGGCGTAGGCTGGTTGTGGAGAAATGCCTCTACGGCGTGGACATCAACGGCATGGCCGTGGAGCTGGCCAAGCTGTCCCTGTGGTTGGCCACCATGCAACCGGGCAGGCCGCTGTCCTTCCTGGATCACCACCTGAAGCGCGGCAATAGCCTCCTGGGCGCTGGCATGGATGAGATCACGCGTGTGCTTGCGGAGAGTGACCTCAACAAGCAGACGCGCTTCACCAAGATCGCCGAGGCCAAGGGCCAGCATTCCTTCAGCGAGATCCCGGAGGTGATGCGGGAGGTCGAGCGCGCCAAGCTGTTGCTGGACAAGATCGCCAGCCAGGTCGTCGATCGAGCAGAGGACATTGCGCGCCAGGAAGAAGATTACGAAGAAGCGCAGGGGATGTTGGCACCATACAAGCAGATTGGTGATCTGCTGGTGGCGCGCAATATAGGATTGAAGATTTCCGATCACGAACTTCGCTCCGTGGCAAGTGCCTTAGAGACGGCTAGGTCAGAGCTCCCAGTGGACAACCAAAAGAAGCTTATCTCAAAAGCTGAGGAGATGATTGGGGATCAAGAGACGTTCCACTGGGAACTGGAGTTTCCTGCGCTGTTCATGCGCAATTCGGCTGATACGTCGGAACATGTCTGCGGGTTTGATGTGGTCATTGGCAATCCTCCGTTCCTTGGTGGTAAGAAGGTCAGTACCCAACTCGGTAGGGAGTTCTTGGACTACCTCAAGGCCAGCTTTCCGCCTGCTGGCAACACAACCGATCTGTGCGCGTATTTCTTCCGACAGGCCTACGAAATCCTCGAAGATCATGGGTATTTGGGGATGGTCGCTACAAACACGATCGCTCAAGGTGACACGCGAGAAGGAGGGCTGGATCGGATCATGGATGAAGGCGGCCTCATCGTGTTCGCAGATCGCTTTGTGCAGTGGCCTGGTGATGCCACGGTTGAGGTGAATCTCATCGCAGTGAGGAAGGCTATGGTCGACGAGCAAGCAACAGCCGATGAGATTAGACTAGACGGCAATGAGGTACCTATCATCTCATCCTGGTTAGATGATTTGCCCAATGTTGCCCCTAGGCGCCTGGCGCAGTCGAGCGGCAGAGCTTTCGTCGGCGACTTCCTGCGGGGCGCAGGATTTGTCATCACCGAGGCACAAGCCCTTGAGTTACTGGCCTCCGACTCTGGCAATAGTAGTTGCCTGTTCCCTTACCTAATCGGGGCAGATGTCAACGGGCACCCAAAGCATAAGCCCAGTCGTTATGCAATTTGCTTCCATGACTGGACACTCCAGGAAGCAGAAGCATATCCTGGCCTTCTGGCAATCGTGAAAAGGTCTGTGAAGCCACAACGAGAGAAGGCTAGGCAAAAGAACCATAGGGAGAAATGGTGGTTATACGGCTCCTACAAGAAGGAACTGCGCAAAGCTATAGCGAAAATGACCGGAGTCATGGTACGTAGTCGAGTCAGTGAATTCCACATGTTGGCCACTGTTCCTAATGAATACCTCTGTTCCGACGCGACAGTTGTGTTTGCTTTCGACGATTACTTCCATTTCTCCTTGCTACAGTCTCACATCCATGAGGTCTGGCTTCGCCGACAAGCTTCATCACTACGCACTGATGTGCGCTATACACCCACCGACTGCTACCAAACTTTCCCGTTTCCTCAAGACCCGCTTGAAGCCTGCGAGGAGAAGGCCAGTCTACAGGGACAACGCTACTACGAGCATCGCCAGCAATCCATGATGGCGAACCAAGTAGGCCTAACCAAGACCTACAATCTCTTCCACGATCAGACCTGTGTCGATCCTGATATCGAGGAAATGCGACGACTGCACGCAGAGATGGACCAGGCCATCTTGACCTGCTATGGGTGGGTGGACATCGACCTCGAGCACAGCTTCTACCCCAACGATCGCAAGAAGATACGCTACATGCCCTCACCCCAAGCCCAGCGAGAGATCCTTATGCGGCTGATCGCCCTCAATAAAGAGATCGCGGAACAGGAGGCAGCCCAGGGAGCGGCAGCCGACGCAAATACATCCGAGGAGGAGATTGATGCTGATGAACCGTAGGGGCTTCCCATACGCTGGCTACGAGCGCGAACGATGACGCGTCAGCTCAGTCTGTTCGACTACACGCCTAAGCCCCACAAACCGGATATCGCTTTGGACCAGGATCTGCAACCCATTCCCCTCAACAAGGATGTCCCGGGTGCAACCCTGGCCAAGTTGCTCCCGGAGAACGCCTTGCTGGAACTGAACCGGAGCTACCCCATCCGCGCCAGTCACGCCAGTCGCATCTTGCGTTTGGTCGAGGAACGGCGGCCTGACTGGGAGCCGATCAAGCGACAGGATATCGTTAAGGAGCTCTCCATTTCCTCGGCGCGCCTCGAGGGCACCATCAACGTAATGCGCAGATGCCAGCTCTTGAAACCCAAGAATGCGCCCACTCCCTTGGGGAGCATTGTCCATGCTTTCTCGCCTCATCTGGACGATCCTCGGCTCCTCTGGCTCCTGCATTTCCTTATGGCGTCCGACGCCAACCTAGTGCTGTGGAGCCATCTCTTTAACCAAGTCTTGCTGGGCGTGGACGAAATCTCAGTCGTTGACGCGACTCCTCAATTCAGCGCTCTCTCGGGAAAGTGGTCCGCGTCGACGCTGAAGAACAAAGTGCCAAAGGAGATCGGGGCCATCCTCCGAACCTATGCAGAGGAGATGTTCGCCCCGCTTGGGGTTGTGGCAAAACAGGAGGTGGGCACGTACGATGTCTTCAGCAATACAGCCATCATCCCGCCCTTGATCTGGCTAGCTTGCCTCCTGGTCTACCGGGATCGCTACTATCCTGGCGTCCCATCATTGGAGGTCTCGTTCATTGTCGACGGCAACTTCAGCCCGGGACGCATGCTGCGCCAGAGGGAATCTGCCGTGCGCCGGGCGCTGGATGAGTTGCACAACGCTGACATGCTGACCGTGGAGGCCCGCTCTGGCCTTGACCAGGTGCGATTCAAGCGGGATGTCACCTGGCTCGGCGCAGTCTCCAGGTACCTAGAGGATCAGACGTCACCGTGAACTTGCACGACTATCTCAACCGCCAGAACAACGAAGACCGCCGCGCCTTCGTCATCCACTACCCGGCTAAGAGCGGCAAGACGGACTTTGCCAGGCGTGTTTGCGAGATCCAGCAAGACGCACACTTGCTGGATCTCCAAAGCTACTTCCTGGAACACCCAGAGCTGCCGCCCATTGAGCGCTGTGACCTCTCCGAGTTGAAGGGTATCCTTCTCTCGCTCGAGAGACCCGAACGCGTTTTGGTGGTAGACAACCCAGATTTCCTGCTCAACACCTGGAGTGACGAGGAGAAGCACGATTTTGTGACATGGCTGCGCATCCAGCTACGCTCACCGGCTGACACCGAGAAGACCCTGATCTTTGTGATCCAGAGTGACGATGTCATTGCTGCCGCCGACATCAGGAACTCCCACGGCGAGCAGCGCGTGCTTGCCCTGAATCAGTTTGACGCCTTGTGAAGAAGAGGGGGAGCGATCGTGACGAGAATCTTTGACCTAGTCAACTTCCACACTGCCTACGGCGACCAAGTGCGCCTGCTGGATTACTACTACGATGAGATCCAGAATCGCGAGCACATGCGCGGCTACCGGCCCATCGTCTCGCATCGCGAAGCCTTCCTGGAGCTGGCCCAGTCGCAGCTTCCCAGCACGGAGAACAAGGGGAAGGTCTTTATGCTAACGGGGAGCTTCGGCACCGGCAAATCTCATCTGTGCCTGATGCTGGCCAACTACTTCTCGCTTAAGCCGACCGATCTAGAGATGGAGGAGTTCTTCGACAACTGGGCCAGACGAGATGAGGCCGGGTCGCAGCAGGTGCGGAACTGGCGCGGCGATGGGCGATACCTGGTGGCACCCTGCGAGTTTGGAGAAGCCAGGCCGTTCGAAGACATGGTGCTCACCGCTATCCAGACCGCGTTGGAACATGAGGGCGCCGACGAGATCATCCTCGATACCCACTTCAAGGGTGCGCTGCGCCAGGTCGAGGCATGGGAGCAAAGGGAAGAATCGGGTGAGCCGAGCGGCGTCTTTGACGACTTCCTGGCCTTTCTGGGGGGAGACGACCCGCGGCGGGAATTGGAGGCCATGCAGGACAATCTGCGGCAGAACAGGTCCGCCGCCATGGACTTGTTCCAGGCAACCTACAAGCAGGCCACGGGCCAGAAGCTCTCTTTCCGGACCGACAGCCTCCTGGCGATCCTGAATGACCTACTCGCCAATCCTCAGTTTCAGAAGCGCTACAAGGGTCTGGTCATCCTGGCAGACGAGTTCGGCTATGCTCTGGGCGAAGGCCGCGTGAGCATGAGTGTCTTCCAGAGTTTCGCCGAAATGTCCAAAGACGGGGTAGCCGGGATGGACCTCATTTTCATAGGGACCGGCCACCGACGCTTCGAGGCTTACGGCGCCAACACGCCCTTGCAGGTGGATTTTCGCGTCGCCCAGGATCGGGTCACCGAGGTCACCTTGGAATCGGCTGAGCTCGAGCAGATCATCGCGGCGCTGGTCTCTCCGAGGACGGAGGACCCAGTCTGGCAGGAAGAAGTGGTCAAGAAGAACGACTGGGTCCTCAATCAGATGGCCAGCGGAGCGAAGAAGACCGGCATCTTCGACTACCTGTCCGAGCCCGAGCTTCGTGAGCAGATCATCGAGAACATCTACCCTGTGCATCCCATGGCAACGTACTGTCTGACCAAGATGTCCCAAGAGGTCGGGTCTGACGCGCGATCTGTGTTCGCCTTCTTCCGCAAGTACGGCGATCCGCCGCCTGAGGGAGGGTACTCTTGGTTCGTGCGGACTCACGACGTTACCGACGCCAGTGGCGAGCTGAGCGTCTACACCCCCGATCTGCTGCCTCTGTACTTCCACCCGGAGATTGCCACCACGAACCTCATGGTCCGTCCCGAAGTCCGCGACCACATCCGCAACTACCTGGGCGCCGTGGAGGAAGCACGACGCTTTGCCTATAAGAACACCCTCGCCAAGGAGATCAGCCCGGACACCCAACGCGTGCTGGACATGGTGCTGGTCTACAGGCTCAGTAACGTCAACGTCACCCCGGAAACTCTGCAGTATGGTCTGAACTTCAACTCCCCCAGCGACAAGAAACGACTGTCGAGCGAGCTGAAGAGCTTGCTGCTCAACAGGATCCTCTTCCTGTCACCGAGCAAAGAATACGAGTTCCGACGCAGCACCATGGCCGATCTGGATACTATGATCAGCGAGGCCAGACAGCACATCCTTGGCCAGCCGCTGGACATTGCGGCTCAGGTAGGCTCCCTGTCTGGCAAGTGGCTGGACGCCTGGACAGAGGCGAAGGGCCATAACCAGGACTACCTGGGCGACAAGCGTCTTCTGCGGGTCTTCGCACAGCCGCGGGACTTGAGCAGGAAGTACAAGCTAGCCGATGGTCGCGAGGGCAGCTTCTGGGAATACCACGAAGAGCACAGGATGGCTCAGAAGGGCTGGCAGGAGCGCCATGATGGTATCATGGTCTATGTGCTGTGCGAAAACGACGCCGACATCCAGCACGCCCAACAGGCCGTCAGGTCGAATGACTGTCCAACCATCATCGTCGGTGTGCCCAAGTCCCCGATGCTGATCAAGGAGGCCGTAGTCGACCTGATGGCCATTCAGGCGTTCATGAACACGGAGGCCTACGACAAGCTGGAGTTCCAGGAGAAGGCGCTAGTCGAGGAGATTCTCGGCAGAGAGAACCTGGTAACCGGGCGGTTCGGGGACTTTGCGCGCGCTCGTCAGCGGTACCTAGAGGCAATAGGGATGCATTGGTATCGAGATGACGGGAAGACTCTGGTATCCGACCCCCTGAACGAGTACGAGCCGGCGGACGCGCTGATGAATCGCCTGTTCACTCACAGAAACACGGTGACGCACGACTATCTGAACAAGGCGCACCCGCGAAGCTTCGCGGGTTCCAAGGATTCAGCTCTACGCGACGCGGTGGCCAAGCTGGTCGACACCGACCGGCCGCTCGAGATTGACCACTCCGAGAAGGAGAATCGCGGCCAGATCCGCTATCTGAAGCAGGCCCTGGCCAACCATGGTGTGCTGGTGCAGGATGGCGACTACGTCGGGAACGTGGCTAGCTACGAGCTGCAGAGCGACCCTGCTAGGTATCAGAATAAGTACCCTGCACTCCACGTGCTCATCGATCGCCTGAAACAGATCAAGCGTGGGGAAGGGCTGAACCTCTGGGGCGAGCTGTCTGAGTTGATGGAAAGCCCCTGGGGCCTGGGCCCCTATGCACTGTCGATCTTTCTCGGCTGTGCCCTCCGCCACTTTGGCGACGAGCTCCGCCTGAAGATCAACCCGGTTGCGCTTGGCTACGCAGCGAATAACGACCCTGAACTCGTCATCGACCTCGCCGTTGGCAAGTATCCCCTGGCTACGGTTGAGCGACGCTTTCTGAACCCCGCGACGACCCGGCTCATCAACGAGGTCTATAACCTGTTTGCTCAGACACCCGCACCAGCAGGGACCCAGCAAACCCTCGCCGAGGCCTGGCGTGCGCTGCAGAGCTGGTGGAGAGATCGGACCCGATTGGAGAGGGCGGTCGGTGTTTATGCTGATGACACCACCGCGCAGGCCCTGGTAGACCTCATGTCTAGAGAGGCAGACAATGTCAGCGGAAGCCAGCTAATCCTGGAGGAGATCAAGAGGATCTACGGCTACAGTCCCGACGCCGAGCTCAACGACCATGACGCGACCGAGATCGCCGACGGATTGATAGAGGACAAGGAGGCAATCGAGACCAGGGCCAGCGGTATCAAGACTGATCTGGTCAAGAGCCTCGCGGGTCTATTCAAACCCGCAGGCGAGACATACCTGGACTACCTCAAGGCCATCAGTGAATGGAACAACCAACTCCATCCTGATCAGAAGCTCGAGTCAGCTGATTGGCAAACGGCTGGCACCCGCACCATCCTCCAGGCGCTGCCCAAGCTGCAGGATGTTGAAAAGATGTTCCTGGAGACGATTCCTGCGGCAGTCGGCTTTGGCCTCGGCAAGGTGGATGACTGGTCGCATGATCAGTCGTCAAGCTATCTACGCTCGTTTGAGAACGCTTTGAGGAAGATTGAGGATAGCCTCCCAAGGGTTCCTGAGCCAATCTGGGTAACTTCGGTAGAGCCTGCCTTGAGCTACGAGGGGGCGCACACGGTCAAGTTCAGTGGCGCAGTCACTCTCAAGGTCAGTACACCGGGCGATGGTTTTGCAGTTCGGGTGACGCGGACTGAAGACCCAGCGTCAGCCAAACAGTTCGAGACAGTTAAGGCGAAGCACCCCTGGACCACCGAGGTGACCGAGAGCTGCAGCTATTACCTAGTTAGCGAGAGCAGCCAAGGCGATTTTAGCAGGGTTGTCCGAATCGGCTTCACCAACCGGGACGAGGGCTACAAGCTGATCGCCG
>Ga0307379_10010269_pt1 | contig 12414 bp, 11 predicted proteins | sample UN2MG_FD_202237 | JGI IMG/M metagenome (GOLD analysis project Ga0307379, IMG submission 202237) | Soil microbial communities from Risofladan, Vaasa, Finland - UN-2 | ecosystem: Environmental > Terrestrial > Soil > Coastal area > Acid sulfate soil | place: Finland: Risofladan, Vaasa | collected... | reverse complement strand
CGTCCGCGCTCCGTCGCCCGGTCGGGAGGTGGGGGCGGTCCCTTGCGGCTCCGCCGATTTTCGGGCGCGAGCAGTCGGGCCTCCAGGTCACGATGGACCTGCTCATGCAACGGTCCGCTGTCGTAACTGGAGTCGCCCAAGAGGGAGGCGATCCGCCAGCGCAGGGGCCGCAGGTCCGGCACCATCTCCTCGGCCAGACGGACGGCGTGATGGTTGGCCGTGGCCAGGCGGTAGGCCAGGAGGGCCCCTCGGCGGGTGATGACCAGGTGGAGGCTGTATCCGTAGAAGCGGCCCTTGGACGAGTAGCCGTAAGCCGCGTCGGGGTCGTGCCTTACGTGCACCGGCAGGTCCGTAAAGTCTAGGCTCAGGGTCTTCAGGTCGGCCGGTCGCGCCCGGCGCGACACGTCAGATGCGACAACCCCTAAACCGGTCATCTACTGGTCTGCGGTCGGCTCGACTTTTTCGTCGGTTCGTGCGCGTGTTGGCTGCGTCACTACTGGCGGAATCATCTCGGTCGGATTCTGCTCCATCACGTTCAATGCGCCGCGTACACTCAGGCCAACGGGGGCCACACAGCGCCAATATCCTGTGCGAGATTCTTCACAGTGAATCTTGAGGCTATCTTCAGGCTGGCAGCGGGAGCATCGGCAAGCTCTGGTACTCTTAAAATGGCGCGGCAAAAATCCCTCGGGTCCCGACCCTCAACGATAAAGCCGTTTGTGCCCGGTTCGATCAAGTCGTGTGCGCCGCTCACATTAGTCGAGACGATTGCTTTGCCGCATGCCAATGCCTCAAGCATCGCGATGGACCATCCTTCCACGCGGGATCCGAAGACCACCAAGTCCGCTGCATTCAGGTAGTCCACAACAGTTGCGGGGGGGAGGACCCCGGTTATCCTGACCGATCTCGCTAGTCCCAGCCTCCGTGCCCGTTCTTGCACTGCCGAACGGTCTTCACCATCACCGACGAATATCAACTCGGCATTGGGTCTGTATTGCAGCACGTTGGCCAGGGCATCGAGCACAAGATCCCAGCCTTTTTGCCAGTTCAGACGGCCGCAGGAAACCAAGACGAAGGACTGATTGGAGATTGCCAACCGGCTTCGGGCATGCTTGCATGGCTGTGGGGTGAAGAAACCCGTGTCGACCCTTGTTGGGAAGCTGATTACACGGTGGCGAGGCAGCGCCCCTTGGCTACGAGACACCCACTGGTCAATCGAGGCCTCGTCAGCGGCGGCAAGTATGACGTCAACGTACTTCAGGGCCTTGAAGAGGCTGCGCTCATACAGTCCGCCAAAACGCCGCGCCCACCAGTACCGGGATACAGCAATGTCGTTCTTCACGCCCGCGGAGCAGTAGCATATGCTGTCCCACTTGTACTTGATGGCCGCCAGAAGGAACTCGGGCGACTGCACGAATATGTTTCTTACGCCAAGACTGCGAATGGCGGCCATGTGTCGCCTTAGGCAGACGTAGCCCGTGATCCTGGCGGGGATCAACGGTTTGCCCACTGCCGATCTGTTTCGGCAGCCGTAGTAGAACACCTCGTGTGTGTTCCCTCCAATTCTGCGAGTGATCCACCGCGAGGTCGGTGCCTCGTCTGTAGTGATCCCGACCAAGGCTAGTCGGTTCCCGAAGGCCATCATCATGTGCCTAGTAAAGGTAAGGATTCCCCCCGCAGGATAGGTTTCAAAATCACAGCCTTCGATCAGTAACACGTCAGGTCTGCTCATGTGGGAAATCCGGCAAGGGCCTACAGCGACTCGAACACCTCAATGTACTTCTGCCCAACTCCGTCGGCACTATGATGGGAGTGCACATACTGCACGCCGTTCCGCCCCAGTTCATCCCGCAAAGCCCTGTTGGCCAGTACTACAACGCTACGAAGGCCGTCCGTGACGCAGCCGATAATCCAGCTGGCAACGACCACGCTTCCCCGACTTTCCGGTTCTTGGGAACGTCCGCCGCCCAAGTCCTGAACAATGAGGGTCGCCGGTTTGGGTACCACCTCGACGCGAGCCTGAGGGTAGCGTCGCTGGATCTCCTGAGCGCAAATGCCTGACAGGGCTACGACGCGCTTGACACCGAGCAACAACCACTGGACCAACCACTTCGGCACCTGGTCGAACAACCACTCAACCGCGGGGGCGTGAAGGTGGAGGATCACCTCCTTGCGCATGGTGATGTTACTTCGGCGGAGACTAGTACCACAATGCTGCCAAGGCTCAGAGTGGCCTGTGCCGCCAAGACTATCAGTGACGGCGCCAAGTCTCTAGGCGTGTTTTCGCAGATCGGACAAGCGGGTCCCAGATTCCCAAAAGGTGGCAGTGCGCCTCGCACACAAAGCCGCCATCTTGCACGCAGAACCGGGGCAGCAGCAGGGGATTCTCGTTGAGGGAAATTGCCCGCCATTCTGTGGTGGCAGCGAACTCGTAACGATAGCTCGCCAAAGCCCGTAACACCCTGTCGTCATGATATCCTCTCGGGTAGGAGAATCCCTTTACTCCCTTCCCCGTCCACTCCTCCAGCTTCTGTTTGCATCCCAGCATCTCCTCCTCCAGCTCATCGGCATCGCATTCCACCAAGTTGCAGTGATGGACAGAATGCGCCCCCAAAGTCACTTGGGGAATGTCTGCTATTTCCTTGAGCTCCTGTATTGTAAGGACTTCCCTTGGTCCTTTGAAGGGGAACGCTTCCATGAGTTCTTGGACAATCCTCCGCCTTACCTTTTCGGGGACATGCCAGAACTTCTCGTAGTCTTGCCGGAACTCGTCTGGGAGATGCTGCCGATGTCTCCTAATATGCGACCACCAGAGCACGCCATTATCCTCAACAGGGCCCACGGGGATGAACAGGGTGATCGGGATCCTATGGCGCCTAACGACGGGAACGACGTTCTCGAGATTGCCGCGCCAAGCGTCGTCGATTGACAGCCACACAGACGGACCTGGGGGACGCCTCTGACTACTCAGGATCTCCTGAAGTTCCTCGGCCGAGAGAAACTTGAACCCGTTTTCACCCAGCCACTGAACACAGCCCTCAAATATCCTCCTCGTGGGGTCATGGAAGTAGACAGACAGAATAGCATCGCCGGACAGTGCCCTAGCCCTGGCGTCGTGAAATGCCTTGGTCTTCCCCAGGTACAGGGCGAAAGCGCCGCCGATAACATCACGCACATATCTTCTCATGCCTGCTCCGGTCCCGCATGGTTGTTCGCGGAGTGCTGCAACCTGGCCGAATGCGCGACTGCCACGTAATGGACGACAGAGCACTCTCGGCGAGCGTCCTCAGGTGTTACCTGACCGTATAGAATAGAACGCGCATGCCCGTTCTCGTGACAAGACTACTTGCTCAAAAGGGAAACCCTTGTGAGCAAGTTATGGGAGTCCAATGAGTCTCTGTTACTTCTGAACGCAGGGGCAACATCCTCGCCTCAAGGCCTGGGACTCGTCAAGCGGAGCTTTCAAATACCTTTTGAAGAATTCTCTCCGCGTTTTTGGTCCATGTATGTTTCGCGAGGACGTCGCAATGGAGTTGCTTGCCAAGTCTAAGCCGCTCCGCTTCATCCTTGGCGAGGAGCACGATCTTCTCTGCCATGTCTTCGACTGAGCGAGGCTCGAATAGAAGCCCGTTCACACCATCCTTCAGGACCTCCTCGATGGGCGCGTATCGCGGCATGACCACGGGCTTGGCCAAGGCACCGTACTCGAAGAGTTTCATGGGTGAGCCATAGGCATTACTCCCTGGCATAACACCCACGTCCATGGCTTCGATGTAAGCCGGAACACGTTCAACCGGCACGCCGCCTGTGAGGACAAAGTACTCGTGAAGCCCTCGCGCTTGCAGCAGACCAAGGTATTCGTCGCGCTCCTCGTTCGTGGCGAAAGGGCCGACGACCATAAAGCGAATATTCGGGACCCTTTCCTTTACTGCAGCACAGACATCCGGAAGTAATTCGTGTCCGTGCCACGATGACATTGATCCGACAAAACCGACAACAATCTTCCCCTCCAAGCCCAGCCTCTGCCGCAGCGCGTCGCGATTTCCCATAGGCCGGAACATTTTCGCGTCGACTGCGTTGGGGAGGACGAGGATCTTCTCCGGCGAGATTCCCTGATTGACAAGATACTCTCTCAAGTAAGTGCTTACAACCACGACTACTCGTGCCGTGCATGTTACCTCTGTTTCAACATGTCTATAACACCGCCGAAAATTGAAATCCTGATGTCGATAGCGTTTTTCCTCAGGTGGCTCGTGTATCTGGACAACGTAGGGGATTCCGGCCTCCGCGGCCGCGCGTGCCCCGCTGGCGTGGTACTCGCCATATCTTTCGAAGATCAGATCGGGTGCCTCCGACACGATTCTCGCACGAATGGCTTTATAGCACCATGAGTCGGAATAAATGAAATACAGATCCCGTAACCAATCTGTTATAGTTTGTGGGAGAAATCGCTTGAATGTAGCGTGACTCCAGCGTTGGAACTTGAGTCCCGGCTCGCGCCCTTCTGAATTGGCGCCGGGCGAGAAGAGCGAGACTTCGTGCCCAAGGGCCCTGAACGCTGCTTGCATAAACATGTGGTGACAGGGGTCTCCGGGGCCAACGATGGAACCTCGGGAAAGCGCGTTCACGATGTATAGAATTCGCATGCGAAATTCTCCAGTACACAATGTGTGCCACCCACGCCCGGTTTCAGGAGTCGACGGCGGCGGGGGTCTTTGCGAACCTCTGGGAGATGAGCCTCCAGGACTACGACGAGTTGAACGGGATCGACTGGTCCTGGCAGGCGATGGACGGCGCGATCACCACGGTCCCGCTCAGCGGGGAAACAAACCGGCCCCAACCGCACAGATCGGGCCAAAGACGGCGTCAAACGGAGCGTCCTCACGGAGGCGTCGGGCGTGCCCATTGGCGTGGCGATTGACGGGGCCAGGGGCCACTCGCTCCTGCCCGTCACCGCGCGCCCCGAGGCCTGGGCATCATTGGCCACAACGACGATCTCGAAACGCCCCGACGCTGCCTGGGCTGCCAGGCTCTTCAGGCAGCGCCTCAGCAGCGCCGGGCGCCGGTAGGTGCACAGGCAGACGGCAACGTCCGGCTTGTCATTCCACAGGGTCGTGAGGCCCCCACCATTTCGGAACGCACAGGCTCCGAGGACTTGACCGGCGACTCCGCCGGGGGCACATACGCCCACAGAACGGCTGTGAGCACGAAGACCACGAACGAGGTCTTCAGATCGAAGCTTATCATCGCTTGGAGAAAAGCCACCACCAGCAGCGGCACCAAGGAGGCGCCGCCAGGGGTGCGGTGCGCGAGAATCCTCCGGCGCATCCGTATCAGGAAAAGCCCGGCGGGCACCAGGATGATCAGCGCTCCGACGGTGCCCGTCTCGCTCGCGAGTTCCAGAAAGAGGTTGTGGGCATAGGTTCCCTCGCCCGGCCGGCTGAAGCCGTCTATGTAGTACCCGCCCAGGCCATAGCCCCACAGCGGTTGCTCTCCGATACGCTCGATCGCGGCATCCCAATTCATGGACCGGTTAAGTCGCTGGCCGAGCGTCCCCTCCGTGTCGAACGTCTGGAGGAACCGCGAGTCTTCGCGGGCCAGCCCCGCGAGCAAAACCCCGAAGGCCGCCAGCACCGTGATGACCAGGACTGCGGCTGGAAACATCTTTTCCTTCGGACGACACAGGAACACGGCGGCGCCAGCCACGGAAGGCGCCACCATATACAACCGCTGGCCGGCCGAGTTGATCAGCAGCATGGCCACTACCAGGGCCAGCAGGCCCTGAAGCATCCGGCCTTTGGTCATCCGCCGGTCCAGCGAATCGCTGGCCAGGCACACCACTCCCAAGCAGGCCACGGCGGCAATCATGTTGGTTGCCATGCTGACGTCCAGTTCATGCGAGACGATCCTCAGCCCGCAGGGAACCCACACGCTGGACGGCAGCAATTCCGGACTGTGGAAAGTCACGGTCCAGTAGTGCCCGACGGAGGACACGATGCCGATGAGCCCAAGCCGCCACAGGTCAACCGCCGGGTCGCTCGCCACGAAACCGAAGGCGATGACAGCCACAAGGCCGCCCAGGATGACCCGGACCAATTTGTCCTGGCAATATTCCGTCTGAGGGCCGTACGTATAGGAAAGAATCAGGACGGCCACGACAACGACCAGCCAGGCGGCGGGCGGACCCCAGCGTCCGAAGACCGCCGCGCCGCGCCAGCCGAAGCCATACAGGAGGAACAGGCCGAGCGCAACGCTGGCGAACGTTCCGATGTAGGGCACATCGAACGCGCGGAGGATCGCTCCGGCCAGTGCCGGGGCCATGAGGAGGCATGCCACACCGAGGGTCCCCGTGCTCGCGCCAGCGCACACCAGCAGGATGCCCGCCAAGGCCAGCACCAAGCCCAGGGCCGAGTGAGGCAAGAGCAGCAAGTAGGCCAGGCTCGCCGCCAAGCCGATCGCCGCCAGCAGCGGCGCAAGGCTCATCGAACCGGCTCGTCGTCCCGTGTCCGGGGCTTCTGATTGGCGTCCGCCAGTCCCTCGGTGCGTCCTGAAGCGAAGCAGGTCAGCCATTTGCGACCTTTTCAAGGACCTCGCGCCATTTTGCCTTCCAGCGGTCCAGATTGAACGCTCCGACGGCCGTTTCGTACGCCGTGCGCCCGAGTCGTGCCCGCAGCGGCGCATCCGCCACCAACCGCTCCAAGCCCGCCGCCAACGAAGCGGCGTCGGGCATCACCAGGAGGCCGTTGTAGCCATCGAGGATCATGTTGGTGATGCCCCCGACTGCGGTGGCTACCACTGCACAACCGGCTGCCATCGCCTCTGCCACGGAGAACGAGGTTCCCTCCGACGCAAGCGATGGAACCACGGCAATGTGATATTTCAAGTGTACCCTTATCGTGTCGGGCGGAAGAAACTTAGTGAAGGTGACGCGCTGTTCCCCGGCAAAATGGCGTTGAAGCCATTCTTCGTCCGGCCCTTCGCCAGCAAAGGTGAACTCAACATCCTTATTCATGCGAAGTATACGCTTCGCTGCTTCTGCCATAATTCTCGTACCCCTGTACTCCGTGAATCGTCTGGCAAAAAGCACTCGTACAACACCAGGGGCCTCCTCCCTGGCGTGTACTTGGTCGGGAGATGCCACCAAGGCGAAGTTCGGAATGACCCATATTCTGCCAGCGGGCTCGGCTGTGAGCAGGGTTCGGTACCAGTTCAGGAAGTTATAGTCAACGCACACACGGTTGGGGCAATTCTCAAAAGACTTTATTGCGGCGTAGATGAGAGTCGCTTTCTTAAGCCTAGCTCCCCAGCCGGACTTGCACAGCATCTTCTTGGTATGATACCGCGAGGGCAAATCCCAGTCAACCCCATGCTGTATTGCTATACACCTCCGGCTGTTCGTGGGAACGCTGTGGTGGTCGGCGCCGAAAATGAGGAGGTCCTTGCTGAGATCCACGCTCTTGGTTGCGGCTTCGAACAGCGCCTGGTTCCGCCGTTTGTGACGTGCCCACGGAAAACTGGTCCAGTTTGAACTGGGACTCGTTTTGGGAACCGGTACGCCGACAACTTTCAAGTCGCCAATGGCTCTCTCAAATGGGCGGTTACTGCACTGAAACAGCGTTGGCTCCCAGCCTATTTCCGCACACAGCGCCCCGAGGTTAAGTAGGTAGGTCTCGACTCCCCCAATCATCTGCTCCCTGCCATCAGCATCGAACAAGCGGTAATAGAGAATCGCGACCTTCACAGATTGTCATCTCCTTCGCGGTCACGACGGCATGGCTTTGGCGGCCTTTCGTTGAACATGTCGCGAGCGGCGCGGCGACCGCCCTCATCCCGCCGGCAGCGCCGTTGGCTGGCCGCGGCACGTCATATCCGCTTACCTTCCACCAATGACCTCAGCCAGCGCGTCGACCCCCCTCCGCGCATCTGCCCGAATCTCCACGAGTCGGCGCGCGAGATAGGACCGTATCTCGTCCTGGTTAGCCAGCACATCATCAATCACCGCGAGGAGCCTGTCGGAATTGACCTCGCTGATCGGAACTACCCAGCGTTCGTGTCCGTACACATAGCGGGCCATGCCCGCCGCCTTCTGGCTGTAGGAGAGGAAGACCGTCGGAATCAGGTGCGAGAGGGCGTTGATGGCACAATGCATCCGTGCCGCGACAACGACGCTGCATCCGTTCATTCTCTGCCCGGTCCCCAGAAAGCCCGCGTCTTCGTCGAGAACCTGGACTCGGTTCGTCACCCTGGGAGGAATGGTCGCTCTGACAGCGCGCAGGAAACGGAGGTCGTCGTCGGCCTCACTGAAGTTGCAGACTACGTGAGGGATCAGGACGACGTCTCTATCGAACCGCGTTACGATGCTGGCAATCGCCTCTCCATCGCCCTCGATGCTGGCCGAGAGCGCTGGTCCCCGAACGTGCCGATGGGCCAACGGGCTTAGGTTTACCCCAATCCTCAAGGGGCGATTGCCCCCGCCAGCCAGTTCCGGCACTGAGGGAACGGCAAAGGCGGGATCGGCACAGGGGACAACGTTATCCGTGATCCCCAAATGTCTCAGATACTTCGTGGACTGCGGTTCGCGGGTGGTGATGAGATCAACCGTGCGCAGGTGGGCGGCCAGGGCCTCCTTCGCTTGGGGATCCGCCTCAAAGGGCCCTATGGACGCGCCCCAGACGACGTACATCTTGCCCCGGCGTCGCACCTCATCCCCAAACCGTACGAGAGTGCGGCCGTAAGCCCACCGCGCCCCACTCGGCCAAAGGGTATACAAGTCACCGCCTATCGAGAGCACCACATCACAGGCATCGAGCCAAGGCGCGTGTTCGAGCAGCGGTGACCACGACGACCCAAGCAGGGACGCGGCCTTCCTGGCAAGGTTTCTTGGTGAGTACCTTGAGCAGTGCCGGCGCGGCACAATGTCGACATGGGTGCCATCGAGTCTCCGACGGTCTTCTTCGGGACGCACGGATGCGTAGAGAACCTTGGCGTTCGGCCATGTTTCGTGCAGAAGGGCCTCTGTGCCGCGGACAATGGCTTCGCATCCGTAATTGTAGACGCCGCCGATTCCGTAGAGTGCAAAACGCGGTGTTCTCATGGCAGCCTACGGCGAGATACTAGCCAATTCAACTTCAGGCCCCTTCTGGCATATCGCAGAATGCGCCTGCCCAGCGAGAAAGTGCGGCTCAGGGCCCCCAAGAGGAGTTGCGCAATGACAAGATCCCCCATTGAGAGCCAGAAGAGTGCTGCTCCCCACCTGCGCCCGTAACGACGCCATGCCGCTTTGCTGCGCTCTTGCGTGTGGCGCTGGAGCCACCAGTCTGCTCTCTCGGACCGGCGCGCTCGAGGAGCCCCATTCCCGCCGTCGACAGGTGCTTGGGCCAGCCGCATGCCGATCAACTCGCGCTTGCGACGAACGTGCCCCTGCTGGGCAAGGCGCGCTTGGTCCGGTGAGACATCCTCAAGGTGCAGGACGCGCGATGCGGCACCATCCCGCAAGAGATCGGCAACCACTTGGCTTCTCACCACGGCCAAGGAAGTACCATTGGGATCATCCGCATACTCTGGGAGCCATGCATCCATAAAGCAAGCATCGGCAGTCTCGGCGAAAACGTCCTTGCAGTAATTGCAGCCGTTCAGCCGGAAGTAAGCATTCCGCCCCAGGAAGTACGGTAATCCTCTGTATGGAATATCCCGCCCTGCACAGCCTGCCCGGTCTCTCGGAAGAAAGCCAAAATTGCTGGCGGGGCCTTCTGACGGCTTGTTGCGGTACGTGACCGAAGAGAGGTCGCCGGCCCGAACTCCGCTTCTTGAGAGCAGCACCTCCGTGTACATCGTGTTCTGGTACATACCACAGGCAAGCCCTAGCACAAAGCGCACGCTGTCGCCTAGGCGCTTGCATCTTCGGAGTGCAGCGCAAAGGCAAGGCACGCCGACAACGGCCCAGCGAACTTCGGGCTGCTCTAGCATTTGTCTCACGAGCGGCGAGATCTCCACGGGGTGATAGATGCTGCCTGAGGCGCTTCGGATCTCGTCGACGCTACGGGCCTCTGCGAACTCGAAAAGAGAGCGGCTTCCCCTGTCTGAGAGTCGCACGATCGAAACCTTGTCGACCCATCCCCGGACCAGAAGCTGCTCGAGGCACCACGTAGTAAGCCCACCGGAGGCGGCCGAACGTCTATGGCCATCAACTCGCGAGAAACCGGCAGCGCAACGCAAGTGCCATCCTATGTCCTCGTGAAAGCGGCTGCCCGGCGTTCGCTGCGGCCTGTACCATCGGGCGTTCTCTTCTCGAGGATCGTGGAGGCCATCCGCAAAAGGGCAGACAGAAAGGCAAACGCCACATGCCTCAGAGCATTCCCCCACGAGGACCGGCGCAAGGTCCCCGTTCGGAAGCGTCGCCATCTCGAGTGCTGCGCGTGGGCAAACTGCTGCGCACACACCGCATCCGGTACAGCGATTGCCCTTGACCACCCTTTCGACGACGTTCCCGGAGGCCACGGCTCCCTTTTCAGCGAACACTTGTGTCTGCAAGAAGCCTGACCCCTCTCAGCAGGCGTGTGAAGGCGAGGAGCAAGACCAAGCCTGACAGTGCTAGCGCACCGCCACGGATGAACACCGCACAACCGTAGAACGACGGGAGGGCGGCAAGGGCCATCGCGAGCCAAATGCCCGCGGCCTCGCGGGAGACCATGGTGCTCCTGGGCACCAACCCTCGGCGTGTGTAGAACGGCACGAAGACAAGGGTGTTCAGGGCGTATGCCGCCAGGAACGAGCCGGCAAGACCGGCGGCGCCCCACTTTCTCAGACCCAAGAAGCCTCCCAACAAGACGACGGACCACATGGAGTTGCTGATGAGACCCCACCACATCAGGCTTCTTGCGGCAAGAACACGCGCCAACCCTTGCTTGTACATCATGACGCATGTCGAGAGAATCAGCAAGATGAAAACCCGTTGCGTAAGCAGTCCGGAGTACTCTGGGCCGAACACCAGTCCAACGACTTCAGGAAACGAGAGCAACAGCACGGCTGGGAAAGCACCGAGTGCCCACGATACAAGGATGTTGCCGCGACTCAACCGATCGCTCGCCGCTCCGCCCTTCGAGGCGAGAATCGGAAGCAACGCCGCGCCGACGGTCGATCCCGCAAGAGTGAACAGAGGTTGGAACCGGTTGGCAGCAGTGAAAACGCCCATTTCGGCATAGCCGTTCGGATGCTGGACGAGCAGCGCGTTCGCCAGCCAGGTGACCGGCCCGACCATCGCACCGCTCAGGAACGCCGGAACGGAGAAGGACCAGAGAACGGCAAGTTCCGAGCGGATGCTGCTACATGACACTGGAACTCTTGCACTGTGTGTCACGGCTCTGAGGGCCACCCAGTTTATCAAGCAGCCCACTGCGGCGCTGGCAACCATTCCGCCCACGGCGCCAGGCAGATTCCAGAAGTACACGCCAACAACCACTAGCGGGAGATTGAGGAGGCCAGTAAGCAGGTTAGCCTTGGCGATGGTCTTGAAGGCTTCGAGCCCCGCTAGGGCACCGGTCTGTACCCCGTTTAGAGTGTTGAACAGGAGCAGCCCGGAGCCAAGCCGCAGTTCCACCGTCAGGTGGGGAGCGTTGATTGTGTGCGTAGCCAGATACGGAGCCGCAAGAGCAAGAAGTGTTGCCACGGTTCCGCCGGAAACCAGCGCTACTATGTAGGAAAGGCCAATGATCCGCCCGGCACGGACTGGCTCCTTAGAGCGGAACTCGGCCACATACCTCGTTGCGGTCAACCCAAGGCCAAGGCCGGCAAACACGCCGAGCATCCCTACCGTGCTTTGGATCATACCCAGTTCGCCAAAGGCTGCCTTGCCCAGAAGGCGAGCAGCCACGGCCGTTGCCGCCAGGCCCATGCCCTGAGAGACGACGGTCCCCAGGATGGACCAGAACGCCCCAACGGCAAACCTCGCACGCAGGGAACCCGCGGGCAGCATAGTGGCAAGACGGGCCTTGGCAGATGCGAACACTGTCATAGTCTATCGGCGAGTACCTTTATAATTCGGCTGCATGCCTTCCCGTCACCGTAGGGGTTGTGAGCGCGGGCCATCGTCTGGTATTCGGCGGTGCTGCTCAGCAGCAGCCCGGTCTGGTTGGTAATCTTGTCGTAGTCCGTGCCAACAAGTCTGACGGTGCCAGCCTTGACTGCCTCCGGCCTCTCCGTGGTATCTCGCATGACCAGGACAGGCTTGCCCAGGCTGGGGGCCTCCTCCTGGATACCACCGGAGTCCGTGAGGATCAGCGTGGAACGGTTCATCAGGGCCACGAATGGGAGATAACCAAGCGGTTCAATGAGGTGGACATTCGCCAGCCCGCCAAGAAGCCGAAACACGGGCTCGCGGACGTTCGGGTTCAGGTGAACCGGATAGACAAACGCCAC
>Ga0307379_10010268_pt1 | contig 12415 bp, 20 predicted proteins | sample UN2MG_FD_202237 | JGI IMG/M metagenome (GOLD analysis project Ga0307379, IMG submission 202237) | Soil microbial communities from Risofladan, Vaasa, Finland - UN-2 | ecosystem: Environmental > Terrestrial > Soil > Coastal area > Acid sulfate soil | place: Finland: Risofladan, Vaasa | collected... | reverse complement strand
CTCGTCGCCATTAACGTCCACGAACTTCATGCGGCGGATCGAGAGAATGCGTGAGTCGTAGGCGTAAAGCCCGGTCCCGGCCAACACCGCGATCCGCGTCACGGCGGTCTTGGTGTCTTGGTCGAGGATCGGGTTGCGAACGACAAACTCGGCGACCGCCTGATTGGCGTAGCGCACGATCTCCTGATTCTTCCACAGCAGACCGGTGTCGTCGTTTTTCCAGTTTACGTCGTTGACGGTATCGCCCGGCAAATCGTCGACATCCTGCCGGAACACCGTGACGAGTTCCTCCAGAGTCAGCGGAGGCGTGATGTCCTGCGCGCTTGCCATTGTGCGTTACCTCTCGATTGCTAGTCTGTTTCCCGCTCGGCGAGTTCTGCGTCGATGGCCGACAGCAGGGTCGTGCGGGCTTGTCCGGCGATTTCCATATCGGCCAGCTTGCGCAGGCCTGCTACCGACAGGCCGCTCAGTTCAGCTGACGCATCGGAAACCTTCATGCCAACGATCGTCTCACACATCTGCGCTTCGATGTCGAGTTCCTCTTCGACTTGCAGCAGATCATCCGCTGAAGGCTCGTCGGGGATCATCTCCAATACAGGCTCAATCACTTCCGGGACTTCAGGCTCGACGAGGTCTTCACCGACTTTGGTGTAGCACTCGGTGATGCTCAACAGCCGGGCGATGTGCTCTTCGTTCTTAACCTCGGCTACGTGGCGACCTTCTTTGTCAGGCGAGAAGTGGTACACGTCCTTGCCCAAAGAGATTTTGCTGCCGTTTTTGCGGCGGATGTGGCTTTCGATCAGCATGGTAATTCTCCCCATTCAGATAAAAAAGTGGGGGCAATAATGCCCCCACTCAACTCACAAAGCCAGAGACCGGAAGGTCTGCTGGTAAGTTTTACTCGAACTGGCTGCCGAGTTCAGGGCGGGAGGTCAGCGTCGCAGCAATACCGCCTGCCACGCCTGTTCCTGCTGCTGTCTCGATGCCGACCGTGATGTACCGGTCGTTATCAGCCGCAGCGAAAGCCAGCATCGCTGCTGTCTCAAGCCGCACGACAGCCGCTGCCTGACACGACTGACCGGTTGCGCACAAGGTCGCATTGGTGGTCGCACCGACAGTGTCTTCGACGCCAATCGCCAGCTCACCAGCTGCACCAGAATCGATGTCGTCAATCTCAACAACAAGCGAAACGATGCGGTGGCCCGCGGGCAGTTTAACGAGACGGATGTTGAGGGTATCGTCCGCGGCTTCCGTCGCCGTCAGCTCATAGTTCCCACGCTGCACGGTGACCTGACCAGCTTGCGCCGAAGAGATCGCCGGACCGGCGTTGGAACCCATTACAGATGCTACAGTTCCCATTTCATTTACCTCTAAATCTTAAAGGGGTGGTCCGTTACTACTGGTTCAGGTCTTAACCCGGATCAGCGGCGTAGGTATCAATCGCCATAACACCGAAGTCTTTCGCCGTGCCTTCGATGGTAAAGCGGGTTTTCTTCATTCCGAAGATTGAAGAGGTAGAGATCACCAGCTGGTTCCCGTTGTCACGAGTTTCTTCGTGCCAGTTGAACCGCAGCCCGGTGCCCGGTGACCCGAACGCACAGACAGCAGCCTGCGAGCCGAGGAACAGTGCACGAGCAGCTGGCTGATCCAAGCCTGCACCCGCATCAGTGAAGCGGATAACGCCCTTGTGCTTGTGGAGCACGACGCCGTTGTGCATGCCCAGACCGCCCTTGAAGATCGGCGAAGACCGGCCTTCAGCAGTTGCCGCAGCTTTCTGGATTTCAAGCCAGTTTGCAGCGCCAGCGCCTGTGCGCAGATCGAATGCCTGATAGGGGGACATCAGCAAGCAGAAGTGCTCTTCGCCGTCGATCATGATTGGCTGGATAGCAGGGGTGCCCTGCGTACCGCCGCCCATCATTTCAGCCTTGGTGACTGCACGATCAATGGCCGTGGTGTCCATCTCATCATCGTTGCTGATGGTGGCGTAGCTGGTGGCGTCACCGGCATACAGGACGTGCTCGGTGTCAGGGGCCTGAATGGCGTTATTTGCAAAGCCGGTGTACGAAGTCGGAAAAATGTATTCCGAGTTCACGCCGCGCGTGCCAGACAGGTAGATGAAAAACAGTTCGTCGAATACCCGACCCCACCACTCGGACTGACGTGAACGAGCCACACGGCGCAGATCATGGATCGTGCGCTTGCGGGTCATGCGTCCGCCTGAGTTAACACCGCCGCGCATCTGGTCGATATAGACGCTATCGGTGTAGAACTTGAGGTCTTCTTCCGTGCCTTCCTGCACATCGTCGCCTTCAATCGGCTGTTGACGAAGCTGCATAGACAGGTCAAAGGTGATCAGGTCGCCCGCGTCATTCTCCAACTGGGGCAGCATCTGAATCGGCATGTTCGATTCAGGTCCCACACCCATGAATTTCTTGTTGAAGTACGACACCCGAGCGGTGTCTACAGCTAGAAACGCTGAAAAGCGTTTGACTGCCTTGGGGTCGTTAAGACCAATTATCGTTCGTGCCATGGTGACAAACCTCCACTTGGGGTCGGTGAGCCGTCACTCTTGCGACGAACTTGGATTTTACTCAGGGGCATTATGCCCCCTCGTTTCGGAAAGCTACACCATCTGGGGGGAGAACTTCAACAGAAACATCAACGGGCGCGTCGATGGCCAAGCGCGCAAACTTGTTGCCTCGCTTGTAAATCAACTGCACCGTGACCTTTCGACCAGAGTTCTCGTCCGAAACGCGGAGCTTATGGTTTGTGAGCAAATCAATCTCAACCATGCCTCCGCGCTCCAGATCGCGTAGAAGTGCCAATTTAATAATTCCGTGAGTTCAGGTACTGATCAACCTTTGACTTGGGCATTTTTGCGAGATGCTCTTCCAGCTCCATGCCGCCCATCTCATCCAGCGACGCGAACTCGTCTTTCGTCTCAACGTCCTTCGATGAGGCCGGTACATCGCCCAGTGTCTGCGGGGGTGCAGCGGCTTTCTTGGTTTTCAGGTCTTCCTTGATCTCTTCTTCGCTGGCTTCCTTCTTGGCTTTCGTGGCCTTCGGGGCTGGCGCATCGTCCTTGACCGTGGTGCCGAACGTGTTGGCCACGCTGCCGCCAGCCTCTTTCAGGAACCAGCGGAACGACTTGCCCGCGTTTTCCTCGTCGGCGTACAGCTGCTCCAGCGCGCCACGCAGGGCACCGTAAGCGATCGGGTCCTTGAAGGTTGGGTTTTCGTCGGTGAACCGGTCAACCTCCCACGCCCACTTCTGGTCGGCGATCAGTTCGTTGTTGCCTGCCACGAACTCCGCCTCGCGCTTGATCGCGTTCAGTTCACCCAGTCTGGCGGTGTACTCACGATTCAGCTTGACGTGTTCGGCGTACTCGATCTCGCCTTCTTCCAGCTGTTTATCAATGGCGTCAATGGCGTCAATGGTGGCGTCGAGCTGGTCTTGGAAGTCTGTTGGGATGCCTCGGGCAGCCAGCTGTGCGGCGAACGTATCCACCATGGGCAGGGCTGCGATCTCTTTTGGAGCCTCATCGTCGTCAGTCTCGTCTTCTATGGACGCGTCCTCAACAGCCTTGTCCCCCGAAAGGGCGGCAGCGGATTCTTCGTCGTCAGCATCAGCAGGGGTCTGGGGAAGAACTTCCTTCTGATCGTCGTCGTCGGCACCGCTGCCGCTTGACTTGTCTTCCGCCGTTTCTTCTTCGGTACCCTCGTCGTTTTCTTCTTCTTCCAGCGCAGCGATTTCTTCGTCGGAAAGGCCCGCGTGGGCCTGCTGCTCTTCACTTGGTGTTTTCATAGCGTCACTCCTGCGACAGCGTTGTTAAATTTGTGGCAGTGCCTCCCCGGCACCGTTATTCGTGGGTGGGGTAGCGGGCGGGTCAAGCTGCTGGACAGTCCCGGATGAGTTCGGGTCTTCCTCTGCTCCGCCCTCCTTGAAACTCGCGAACAGCTCATCCATGGCGGCGGCCATGGTTGGGTTGGCGGCGATCATACCAGCGATGTCGGCAGCCTTCGACATTGTTTCGGCCTCGGCCCGGCTGGCGTCGCTGAACGTCTTCGCCGTGCGTGATGTGTTGGTGGCGATCTTGGATTCCTGCTCGCGCTTGTCGCGATCGGCCTGCTCTGCCCGACCTTCCGCAGCAACCTTGCGCTGGTCTTCTGCGTCCGGCGCTTCCGGGTCGACCTGACCGTTCATCTCGCGGACTCGGCGGGACATCTCTTCCTTGCCCGGCATATCGGACAGGTCGAGCACCATGTCGAGCAGGTTGAGCTGGACCTGCGGATCGAGTTGCCCCATCAGGTTCATCATCGACTCGAACATGGCGAGGCGCACGGTCTCGCGGTAGTCCTGCGTATCGACCACGAAGTCGGACTGGAACTTGGTGATGTCGTTCAGAACACTGCCGTCGTCCGCGGGCATGTTGGCTTCCTCGAACTGGGCAGCGCCACGCTCGTTGGTCAGCCGGAAAATCTTGGGTTCAGTGTAATACTGCTCGATCAGGGCGAGCTTTTTCTCGCCGTGCAGCTGGATCGCATAACGTAGGTTATCGAACAGGTCTGCAGTTACCACGGAGCCTTGGGTCTGGCGCAGGCTTATGGCGCTTCCTGAGATCGCGTTCGTGACTTCCCCGCGGTTTTCCTCGGTTACGCCAGAGCTGTTTTCCAGAAACTGCATGTCCTGAATCATCAGGTTGACATGCTCGCGGGCCAGCGTGGTGTCTGAATTGATCTCCAGCTCGGTGCCGCGGACCTTCTTGATGATGCCGTCTGGCCGGGCGACCTGCTCTTCCAGTTCGTCCCAGTCTTCCACCGCATCCTCGTCTGCGATGACCTGCTTGGTGCTCAGGATGTGCAGGGCTTTCGAGCGGCGTTTGTTCAGGTCTTCCTGCGGATCGCGCATGTTGCGGATCACGCCGTAGGGCTGGTTGTCCCGGTCGCGCTTGAAGCCCCAGATCGGGGTGAACGGAAACTTGCCGTGTTTGTAAGGCGAAGCCTCGTCCTGCAGCAGACCCTTGGTGCAGAAAATGGCTACCCTGACCTTCATGCGGATTGCGCCATAGACTGTCGCATAGCCGTTCTGAATCAGGCGCTCCTGCTGAACCGTTGGGTTCTCAAGCTCCTGACCGTTCATCCGGGACAGGTCGCTGCGCAGCTCTTGGTTCATCAGCGGGCTGATGTGCGTGCGGATCAGCTTGACCTTCTCTGGCTGGCGGTACCACGCCTCCATGAGTCGGACGCGCTTGCGCCGAACCCCGATGCTGCTCGAATCCTCAAGACTGTGCCTGCCACCGGCCAGCGTGTTGGTGCTGGAACTGTACGCGCTGTACAGGCCCGTGAACCCCATGTCGTCGTCTTCACTGGTCGCAAACAGCTCATGCGAAACGGATGCCAGCTTGATGTATTCCTCACGGTCCGGGAACATGGTGATCGCCACATCCTCGTCGACCCACTTGGAGCGGAACAGAAACCGGGAGTCCGAGTTGTCTGGCTCTCTGGCCAGCGGGTCGTTCCAGACGTTTCGCCACGACTCGTATCGGTCGAACAGCGGTTCTTTGCTCGGGTCATTGCGGATGCCACATTCCAGCCAGCCGACACCCACCTTGACGGACTCGGCAAACGCCAGCGACCGACTCATGGGCGCGTGGTTCACGTCATCGGTGTATTTGAGCAGCTTGGTCTTGGTCAGCGCGCCATCGGTGTCTTCCTTGCCCCGCCCGTGGACCTTGAAGTCCACGCGCGTCCGGCGCTCCGTGCCGAGTATCCAGCGAATGTGCTGGGCGATCTGGTTGAAAACAAGCGGGGCCTGACCACGATCGCGCAGGACCGAGGCGTCATCATCGCGCCACTGCAGGCCGTCGAAAAAGTCCGCATCGATACCTTGCTCGACGCGATTGTCTGCAGCTGCGGTGCGGGCTTCCTGCCACCACTCGCGCAGCCGTTTCTCGCGGGCCTTGGACTCTTCGGTGTCCAGTTTGTGCTTGGGCGCGGGCGCGCTGTCTTCATCGAAGCCGTTAAGCTCGTGTGGGACGTGGTCCTTCTTGACACCGATCTCAAATTCCATCGCGGTCCCTCGCTATCCCCGGTTTAGTTCGACAACTGTGGGGGCCACAGCCCGCATACCTTCGGTGCTGTTGACGGTGTCGCCTTCGAGTGCTGTGGCGATCTCGATCACCTCGTCGCCAACGATCAACCGGCCCGTAACGTCCCCGGCTGATTCCTTGTCGCTTTCTTTGAACGGCGGCATGTTGATCAGGTCTTCCAGACAGTCCATGATCGACTCGGCTATCCGGTACCTGCCGTTCAGGTCGTTACCCAGACCCAGCATTTCCTGAATCTTGGCGCTCGCATAAACCATGTATTCGCTGTGCCCTGAGTGCGGGCTGTCGACGTTGTCGACGTATTTCCAAGCGGAATCCAGCGTTATAACCCACGCCCTGCGGCGTGTGCTTAGGAATCTGTTGGCACGAATGACCAGTGCTGGCTCTTCGTCCACGTATTGAAACAAAATCTCCAGTTCACCAAAATCACGGCGCTTGAAGATCGTGGGGTGAACTTTAGGCACGCATCAATCCTTGTGCCTTCCACTCACTGGCTTTGTGTTCCGGGCCTATTATTTTTACACCTGCCCGAGGCGGGTCTATCCTGCCATGAACTTAGGCTGTACGCCAATTCGTTTTTGGCCGTCGATTTTTCTTCACCTGCTGCCGGGCTTTGTAGCCAACAGCAAATTGCTCGAATGCTTTTGATCCGTGCGACGCCCAGTCGTGCAGCGGGCGCGACTTGAACGAGCCGAGCTTCTCGTCCCACTCCTTGCGGTAGTGGTCGAGGCATTTGATCAACGGCGCACAGTTGCGCTGATCGAACCAGCAGGTGGGCAGTATGGAACGCGTTGCCTCCACCCCGTCCATCTCGTCTTCGATCCGGCTGACCACGCGCAGCGGGCGCAACCCGAGACGTGTCAGGGTTTCGCGCCGGGTGACGCCGGTACCCATCTCGCGCACCTCGATGTCGTGCGGCAGAAAGTGCAGGCCGTAGGTGTAAGGCTTGGTCTGCATCACTTTCATGTAATGCTTGAGGCCTTCCCCGGTGTTCGAGTAGTAATCGATAAACCGGTTCTCCATGCCATAGCGTTGGTGGAAAACAAGGCAGGTCTCGTCGTTCATGCCGAGGTCCCAGAACGTGTTCACCGGCAGGCGCGGGTCGTAAGGCACCTTGGTGATCCGCTTGTTCTGGCGCAACCACGCCATCTCGCGTTTGTAGAACGCACCCTCGATGCTGGCGGCGAAGGCTTCATCCGGGGTGGAGGGGAACTCGCGGTTCATGTACTCACCCTGCTCCGCGGCCTTCTTGACGTACCAGAGCTTCTGGCCAATCGTCAGGTGCTGGCCGATCTGGCCTTCCAGACTGTCGAAGTATTCCTCGTCCTCTCTGGTGATGATCACCCGGTCGGCGTACATGACCGGCAGCGTGTAGCTCTTTTCGCGCCACCACGGGAAAAAGTGAAAGCGCCAGTCGAGCGGCGTGAGCTTGGTACCCATGCGTTCCATGTTCCGGGCCTCTTCGCAGATTTCATGGAAGTGGCCGAACGCACCTTCAGCTGTGGACTCGATGGTCACCGACTGACCTGCTGCGACCGTGTTCAGGGCACCCGTGCGAACCTCGGCAGCTTTTTCCGGGTACTTGGCGCAGAGCTTTCCATACTCCGAGATGTGCAGGTAGTTCAGGGTGGCGGACCGCATCGAGGTGCCGACACGCATCGAGCTGTTGTTCGAGAACAGGTATTCGTTGGTGGTGTCCTGACGGGGCTTCAGCTGTTGCTTGATACCGTCCGGCAGGTGCTCATACGGGTATTTAACCTTCGACTGAAAGATTGCCTTCGCGTCGTCTCGGGTGTGGGCGATGATGCCGCAACGTGTGTCAGGGTACCAAGCAGCGTTATCCAGAAGCAGGATGTCGATGAACGTCGTCATCCCAAGCTGCCTCGCCTTCAGGATCACGTTCATGTACCAGAAGTTCTCCAGCAGCTCCACCTGCGCCCAGTTGGGCCTGAAGAGGACCGACTTGCCTTCCTTGTCCTGAATCCAGTACAGGTTGTTGAGTCGCCACAACTGATCTTGAAAGTGATTCGCCGCTGCCGAGATGTCCGTCGCCGAGCCTGCCAATGGTTGATCCCCCACGAGATTGAGCTACCAGATTCATCAGCTGGGCAACGCCTTCAGCGTCCAGCCCGTCTTGCTGAAAGAACCCGAGAATGCGGGACAGGGAATCCAGTGCGCCCTTTTTGTCCACAAATTTGAGCTTGGTAGTGTAGCCGATCGCTTGGCGCTTTGATCCCCGCCCGGCGTACTCGGTTACCACGTCCATACCCGAGATCGCTTTGCGCGCGTGCTGGGGGATGTCGTGGATGTTCAGCAGCTGGCCATTGTCGTCGAACAGATCAGCCGGGTCGAAAAACCCGATGCTCGCCAGTTCCTTCACGACCGCCGTCTGCTTGATGTTCGTGCGTTTGCGCAGGTATTCCCGCTTCGTCATCAGGTAGGCTTTCACGACCGGAGAGCGCATGATCTTGGCGATCGCGCGCGAGATGATGTTTGGGTCGGTGCTCTTGTAGCCAGCCGCCTCATACGCGGCCCGCTTGTTCTCTTCCGGGTCCGCCAGCAGGGTGTCGCAATAGCGGCGCTGCTTGACGGTCAGCCCGTACTCGTCGACATGGTGCTGGCCGCGCTTCTTGCCTTCGCGGTGGAGTCGCCGCGCCCGCATCACCGCCTTGGTGTTATGTATCCCGCCCATCCAACTCTCTCAAAATGATCAGCGTGCACTGTTCGGTTTTTTTCGGCACGCGAACTTGGTGGTAGTTGGTGATTTGTATCACATCTGACGTGTCGTCGGCCAGAAAGCCCAGCTTCACCATGCTGTCGATCAGCGGCTTCAGACCGCCAACGAGGTTGTCGTGATCGAGTTCACGAATGCCCTGACGCTGCACCTCAAGCGAACAGGCTGCCATGGGTTGGCCGAACTGTGAATGCTGGATCGACGCCTCGTAAATCAGGCGCAGCCAGTTCTGTTTTATTTTGTGGTACTCCCGCCACGACTTGAAGACCCACTGGTTTGGCGAGGGTGAAGGGACGTTGACGCGGATGAAGAGCTTGCGACGTTCGTCTTGGGATGTGAGCCAGCTTTCGCCCGGAACCTCAGGGACTCGGCTACTTCGGCGGCGAACTTTTCCATCCGCTCTTCCATTCGCTTTGCCGCCGCCAGCATCGCCTTCCGGCGGCGTTCGCAACCTGAGCATGCCACGGCTAATCCTTTTTCACCTTCGGTGGGCGCGGCAGCTTCAGGCCGTCGCGGAGCTTTTTCTTTTTCCACTCGGGAAGTTCCGGGGGCTTGGGCTTGGGCACCTCACGCGCAGGTTTTTTACCCATGCCTTTGGCAACCGCGTTCTCAATACGCTGCGCCATGGCCGCCCGGCTGGCAGCCTCTTCAGCGGTTGGTTTGAGCGTTCGACCCACTAGTTTTTCGCACCGTGGCGCATGCGGTTCAGGCGGGCTTTCACCAGCATGGCCTGCCGTTCAGCGTCGTGCTTGAGCTGTTTGGCAGAGGGTGTGGACGCGTTGCCACGAGCCGACTTGGTGCTGGCGGCGGATTGCTTGCCGGGCGGTCGGGGGAGGTTGACGAGCTTGTCTCTGGTGGTGCCTGCCATGGTGGCTTCCTCTGGTGGTTGGTGTTACCCGATCCCCACGTCCTTCAGTGTTTCCGAAGCGAAGAACCTGTTTTGGAAAGCCGCGCGAGTCGGGTCTGAATCCCGCTGGGCCTGTGTCTGAAAATCATTTTCCGCCAGTCCGGTGTTGCCATAAAAGCCCCCGGACTTACCCGCGAAGTAGCGGTTGAACGCATCGCGGGTGCCTTCGTTAGCTTGGTTCGGGACCGAGAACCCGGACAGCGGGTCGGAGACTGACTGGAAAAAGCCGCCCTTCTGGGGGACCGCGTTCTTGCTCAGACCGGCGATGCCGGGCGATTGCAGGATTTTCTGGTCCTGCCCGTAGTCGCGGACCTCGCCTTCTGCCGGGGCGGTCACCAGCCTGCGAGCCGCGTCCTGCTGCTGCTTGAGTGAGAATGTTTCGTTGGTTGGCTTGCGCCCGCGCGAGGTGCGGATGGCTTGCTGGTTGTAAATCCGGTCGTTCAGCTGGCCTTTCAGGAACTGTGGGCGAGGTAGCGCGGTTGACTGAGTGCCGCCGCCAAACGGGGTGGGACGAGTTACGTCCGGGCCACTGTATTCTTGCTCGCCGTTGTTCATGGCGACCGAGGTTAGCGCGAATTAGTTGCTCGGTCTACCTGACAAACCGCAGAAGCCTTTTTTGTTTTCGCCCGAGCCGACCATCCACTGCCAGTGCATACACCTAGCGCCGATGCAGTGCGCGCCCGTGTACGGATCGCGGTTGTTCGGTTGCCGGTTGACAGCGGTGGTTGCACCGGCATCCGTCAGCACGGCTACGCGCGCTTCAGGGCAGGCGAGCTGCGATGCTTGGCGTTCTGTTACTGCTTGGCCCATCAGTTTTTAACCTCGTGTTGGCTGGCCTCTTCGACCGCGCGGAGCATGGCCACCTGTGCGGCCACCCCGCGCTGAAGGCCGGTTTGGATCAGCATCAGTGCGCCGAACTCCGACATATTCGCTTCTCGCGACAGACCCATCAGGTGGGCTGACAGAAACCCAACCAGCGCCATGGTCACCGTCGCGTTGTTCTCGTTGTTCATCAGCAGGGCGAATGTTTCCTGCATTTTTTCGGCGAGCATTTGTGAGCGATCACCGTCCGCCTCGTCACAGATGCAATGCCACAGCGCGGCTGATTCGTGCGCGGCTTGGGCCATCGAAATCTGAATCTCGTCAGGTATGGTCATTGCAGGCGCTCCGCATAGGTGGTTGGAAACACTGGCTCGACCTGATCCATCTTGTCCCGATAATGCTCGATCATAACCCGGACCGACTCCACCGTCGCATCTGGTTGGCGGGTTGCGTCCAGCATTTGATCGAAAGCGGCGTCGATCAGCCGCTTTGAGCGGGCGCTGACCCACAGCTTGTTGTCCTCAAGAGGTCGCGACACGCGCCTTGCCTCGTTTGAAGTTGGCGATCTCGACCTGAATGCGGTCCACGCAGGTCATCTGTTTGCGTGTCAGCCCGGCCTCGGTCAGTTCGCGCAGGTCTTCCAAGCGGTTGTCGACCCAGTCGAGAAAGCTCTCGCCGTTGTTGTCCTTCAGCGTCATGCGGTGGTCGTTCAGGTTGAACATATACCGGACCTTGCCGCCTTCTGGCAGCGGGGCCTCCAGCCATATCTCACCGGGCGGCACGTCGTTGCCATCGAAAATCTCGATGCCGCCGAGCGTGATGTAGGCCGGAAGCGTGTACGCAGGGCGCTTCGCAATCTCCGTTTCGGGCATGTCGGGGGTTTCCTTGTGTTCGTTTTTTTCTAGGATTTTATTCAGCACCGGCTCGAACCAGCGCCTCACAGCTTGCGCATGCGGCGTTTTACTTTACGGCGGTTGGACTGTGTGTCGTTCACCCAGATGCAGAAAGCGAACCACGCGGCGACGGTTATCGCGAACCAAAAAAAACTCATTTTCGAATACTCCTTGCCTGTTCGTCCCGTTCGGCCATAACCCAGTCGTAGCAGGTTTGGCAGCCAGCCTTGGCGGCTTGTTCGCGCGGGGCGGTTTCGTTGAACAGCGAGCAGACGAACAGGCCGACAGTTCCACCTATCAGCAGCCCGGTTAAGAAAAACATCATGCAGCGTCCTCTGTTTTGGTCAGGTCGTATTCGACCTCTTTGTCGGTGATCACCCCGCGCCCGAGGCATATCTCGCAAGGGTTGCCGCGTTCGTCTTTGCGGCTTCCTTCGCAGCTCGGGCAGGTGGCTTCGATAAACCCAGCCAGCTCAATCAGCCTGCTGCGTATGTCTTCCAGACAGCGTGGATCAGTATCGTGACCCCGCTCAATGTAATTTTCAAGCCGCCCGATCAGGTCAGCGTTGGTCTGGTCTTCCAGCTCTTTCGGTTTCCCGGCGAGCTTCATCGTGCCGATCGATGAAAAGTTGTGCAAAAATACGGACCCGTCGATCCGGGAGTCCACCACAAACATCCCGGCGGGTCCGTTCAGCTCTTCGCGATGCACCACCAGAGACTCACAGCCGAGGACGCCTGTATTGATCTCTGTTCCATCCTCGAAATAGATGGACTGCAGTGCCTGCCCTTCCCCCAGCAGGTTCTTGTTGTTCTTCTGCTCTTGTTTTTCGTCTGTGGGCATCGGGGCACAACCTAAACGATGCCGGTTTCTTGCAGACGGCTGATGGCCATCTCAAGCTGGGTTTGCAAGTCATGGCGTTTTGCGGTGGCTCTGTCCAGCGCGTCAACGGTGCC
>Ga0307379_10010265_pt1 | contig 12418 bp, 7 predicted proteins | sample UN2MG_FD_202237 | JGI IMG/M metagenome (GOLD analysis project Ga0307379, IMG submission 202237) | Soil microbial communities from Risofladan, Vaasa, Finland - UN-2 | ecosystem: Environmental > Terrestrial > Soil > Coastal area > Acid sulfate soil | place: Finland: Risofladan, Vaasa | collected... | reverse complement strand
TGGTCATGCCCGGCGGCAGCCTGACTATAGGCAGCGACGATCAACCCGAGGTGCTGGAATTCGATACCAACGTCTGCGACAGTGCATCGCTGAGCGTGGCGCACCAGGGCAAGCTGGAACTCATCAATTCCGAAATCCGTACGACCGCGCAGACCATCTATGAAGGGACGTGCACGCGAGGCTATACGATGTACATCGACGGCACGCTGAACGCGAAGAACTCGCGAATACTGTATCTGTCCGGCAACCGCAGCCAGTTTTACCGAGGCAGCAAGTCGTCGGGCGTGCTCGACAATGTTGAAATAGCACGCACCGATGGCTCCTCGCTGCGGCTGGTTCACGTGGACGGCTCGCGCCTGACATTGAAGAACAGCAGATTCATCACGTCGAACGATTACGGCTTGTTTGTTTTCGGCGGCACTGTCAACCCGTTGCGCGTAGAAGATTCGGTTATGGTGGGAACTGCGGCGGACGTTTTCATCTCGCGCGGCACGGCTGAACTCGTTCTAGTCGATTGCCGTTTCTCGCCGAGCAAGGTGAGGTTCGAGAATGCATCGGGAACCTTACACGTGAAACGGCGACAGCGCGTGGTTGTTCTACAGGCAGCCAAGCCTGCGGTCGGCGTGAACGTGGTTGCAGAAAATGAATACGAGCGCGTGACCGGCACAACCGACTCCGACGGCGTAGTTGTGCTCGAGGTCACGCAGCAGGCTATCACGAATACAGGCTCACAAACACACCCGCCGCACGTGTACCGAGCTATGCGCGGCGGGAGCGCAAGTGCGGAAACGAAGCCGATGGCGGCGGGCCCGCCGGGCGAGCCGATGCCCGATATCACGCTCGTTCTGGATTGATCCGCCTATTCCTGCAAGACCGGCACAACAAGCTCGGGCATGGGGGTTATTTCCGACTTCTCGGCGGGAATCAGCGGTATCTCGATTTCAAGCCCGCCCCATTGGCCGCCGCGCAGCTCGCGCACGGCAATCGTAGGCCGAATCTCGGCCACCACACCTGCCTTTGTCGTAACGTTCGGCTTGATCAGCGCGTATAGGCCGTCTTTGAGCGATGCTACATCCGTTTCGGTCACCACCTGCAACACGTCGGAGCCGTCTGCATCCTGCCGGATCTCGAGCAGCCCCACGAACGGAAGCCTTCTTCCCTGCGAATTCCAGATGGTCACGTACCAGTCATTGGGCGAGATCGCCGGCCAGCGGTAGCCGCCGTCTTCGTCCTGCTCGAGCCGAACGGAAGCATAGACGCAGATGTCCTGGCGGCCCCACTGCGTCATGACGTCGATCGAGGAGCCGTACCAGTTGCAGGTGGAGGAGGCGCCCGGCAGCGCGGCGCCCCTGTGTTCTTTGTCAGTCGCAGGCAAAATTATCGAGCAGCCTAGTGCTGCAACCAGGAGCGCCGCCGGCAGAGCGTAGCGTGCTGGTGTAGTGCGGCGCCGCCGTCTCATGATAAGGCACCTCCTCCCACCATTCCGGCTTGCTGTCATTCGCCGTATACCACGGTTTCAAAACGCGAATAGATTCCGAAGATGTTCATTACGTCGGAATCCACGTGATGGATCTTGTTGATCCCGCCCGCGAGCTTGGCCGCGTTGATCGACGCGTCGCCATAGCCGATCAGGATGATCCCCTCCGCGCGCGACCTGCCGACACGCGTCGCCTTCGCCGTGGTGTCGAAACCGGCTATCGGCCCCTTCTGATCGATCACCAGCGCCGCCATTACCGGCGCACTGGGCCACGTGCAGCCCTGCAGCACCAGGACGGTGGACGCCAGCAGCAGCAGGCACAAAAACAATCTCATACCAACCTCCTTTGCCAATACATTTTCCCGGAATGCCCAAGCCCTGTGCCGAGCACTTCCGCCGCCCGGCACCACGCCGGGCCGACCCTCCTGCAGATAACTGCCCACGGGAGACGATCCCGCAGCGCAGCGCTATTGTGTTTTCGAACAGCCGGGCGTGGAGTTAACGCAAAAATCGGAAAGCCGACGGAAACAATGTTGGCGAGACAACGGTCGGACGAGCGTTTGCCGCCGGGAGCATCAGATATTGACCTTCCATTCCAGGCTGACATTGCTGTGCTTGTAAGGTCGGCGCTGCTGGAAATAGCCGCAGCCTGAAGCTTGTAATCAGCTTGTGCACATACGAGCAATGCGAGGCGCGAGGCCAAATGCTCCGTCTCATTACGGGAGGCACTGAGCAATGAACGTAACATGGCACGTGAGGGCAAGTAGGGGCGGGGCGCGCGAGTCTTCGAGCGTGTTCCCCGCCCTGGTGCATCGGGCAGACAACACCCGCAATCCGGCCTGTCGGCCGAATTCCGTGCGGTCTGCCCCTACCTGACCTGCGCCAGTATGTTGCAGCCGTGAACGTTCATTACTTGGTGCTTTGGTTAGTAAGCCCCGGCGGGGCGGCTTCAAGCGGAATTAAAGGAAGGGCCGCCCCATCCGGGGCTTGGTCGATGGTGCCATTGCGGGCAATGCGCTGCGGCCGGCCGCCGCGCTACAGGATATACCGGCTCAGGTCTTCGTCCTCTGCGATATCTTTCAGCTTCTCCCGCACGTAATCCTTCGTTACCTCGATCTTACGCTGCTCCACGTCGGGCGCGTCAAACAGCACGTCCTCGAGGAGTTTCTCGATCACCGTGTGGAGCCGGCGGGCGCCGATGTTCTGAGTGCGCCGATTGACGGACGCCGCCACCTCGGCTATCTCGCGGATCGCGTCGCCGGTGAAAGTAACCTTCACGCCATCGGTTGCCAGCATCTCCGAATACTGCTTCGTGAGGGCGTTTTTCGGCTCGGTGAGGATTCGCACGAAATCGTCGCTGGTGAGGTCGGAAAGCTCGACTCGTATCGGGAAACGGCCCTGCAACTCGGGGATGAGATCCGAAGGCTTGGATGCGTGGAACGCACCCGCCGCAATGAACAGTATGTGGTCGGTATGCACCATGCCCTGCCGCGTGAGGACCGTCGAGCCTTCAACAATCGGCAGCAGGTCGCGCTGAACTCCTTCGCGGGAAACGTCCGGGCCTTCCTTCGACGCCGGCCCGGCTATCTTGTCGATCTCGTCGAGGAAGATGATGCCCATGTTCTCAACGCGGTCGACCGCCTCGCGGTTGATCTTGTCCTTGTCGATCAATGCTCCCGCTGCTTCTTCTGTCAGTATTTTCCGCGCCTCGCTCACCTTCATCTTCATGCTTCTGGTGTGCTTGGGCATCATCCGCTCGAATGCATCCTGGAAATCGAAGCCGAGCTGCTCCACGCCCTGGTTGCTGAAAACTTCGACGAAAGGCGTGGCGCGTTCTTCAACGCCGAACTCAACCTCGCGTTCGTCCAGCGCCCCGGTGCGAAGCTTGTCGCGGATGCGTTCACGGGTGCGGGCATGGCGTTCGGCCTCGCCTTCCTCGCCTGTGGTGGGCGCGGGCGGCAGCAGGAGGTCGAGCAGCCTTTCTTCGGCCTGTTCGGAGGCCTTTGCTGCCACTTTACCCCGCTCCTCCATCTGCACGAGGTTCACGCCCACGCTCACGAGGTCGCGGATCATCGATTCCACGTCGCGCCCATGATAGCCGACCTCCGTGTATTTCGAGGCCTCCACCTTGATGAACGGCGCTCCGGCCAGGTTCGACAGCCGCCGGGCGATCTCCGTCTTGCCCACGCCCGTTGGGCCGATCATGATGATGTTCTTGGGCGCCACCTCGTCGCGCAGGTCCGGTGCAAGCTGCTGACGACGCCACCGGTTGCGCATCGCTATTGCAACGGCGCGTTTCGCATCGCCCTGCCCCACGATGTATCTGTCCAACTCCGCAACGATCCTGCGGGGAGTGAGCGCTTTCACGAAGACCCTCCTGCCTCGATACTGTCGACTGTTATCTGTTCGTTGGTGTAAACGCAGATGCCGGCGGCGATACGCATCGCCTTCTCCACAATATCCCGGGCGCCCAGATCGGTGTTGCCCAGCAGGGCGCGCGCCGCCGCCGTTGCAAACTGGCCGCCCGAGCCGATCCCCAGGATGCCGTCGTCCGGTATGATGATGTCGCCCCCGCCCGACAACAGCAGCGACGATTTCGCATCGACGGCGATCATCAGCGATTCCAGCCGCCGCAGCACGCGGTCGGTTCGCCATTCACGGGCCATCTCGTGGGCCGACTTCACAAGGTTGCCCTGATACTGCTTGAGCTTCGCCTCGAAGCGTTCCATCAGCGAGAAAGCGTCGGCCGTGGAGCCGGAGAAGCCTATGATGATCTTGTCGTCATACAATCGGCGGATTTTGCGGGCGGTGCCCTTGACGATGGCGTCGCCCATCGACACCTGCCCGTCGCCCCCGATGGCGACCTCGTTGCCCCGCCTGACCGACAGGATTGTGGTTGACCTTACCATCCGTGGTTTCCTCACCGCAAGCCCGGCTGCCGGGGATTCGGGTAGGGGCGGGTTTCAAACCCGCCCTATGTTCATCGCGGCCCGCCTGCCGGGCTGCATCAGTATTATTCGCGCGCATAAAGACCGGAAACAATGATTCCGCAGAAAGATGCCCGGCCGGCGACCGTCATTCCCGCACAATCTTCTTTTCCCATTTTTCGGCCTCGCGGTCTTCGCCCACTTCGCGGAGGGCGTCTACGTATACACCGACCACGTACAAGAAATCCGGGCTGAGGATGTTGTTCTTACGGTCGAGCTGGCTGTCCACCCATTGCGGCACCTTGGGCGCTATCTGCGAGATGTAACGCACCTTGTCGACCGGAGCGTTCAGATCGTTGAAAATGGCGATTGCGCAGTCGAACAGCTCGACGAAGCCGAAATGTCTCCTGACATGTGTCTGCGATTCCCGCATGTAGAGGAGGAGCGCCTCTTTCGTCAGGCCGAGCTGCTCCATGTATCCGCCGTGAAGCAGCCTCATCTTCACCGCCAGGTCAGGCCGGCCCAGTTTATCATATATCTGGCAGGTTGCGTCGAGCAGCTTGAGATTCGATGCGATCTCCCTCTTGTTCGCCTCCTCGCTGCTTTCGAGCTTGGCTTTGAGAATGTAGCCGAGGACCTCGTGGGTCAGGTCGGGGTAATCCTTGAACTCTTTCAGCATGAAGTTGTACATCTTCTTGCCGTCTTCCAACGGCAGGATTCCTTTGGCACAGGCATCTGCCAGCAATCGCCAGGTAGGTGCGCATAGCGTGTTGCGATTTATGGAAGATTTCAGGACGTTCATGGCAGCGGAGCGTGCGTCTTCCTCAAACAGCTCATAGACGTGGCAACCGATGAGTGCTTCTTCGTAGCTTTTCTCGGACTTTGATATCGCTGCCGCCATCAACTCGACGTCGCGATCAAGCATCCTTGAGCGCGTGAGGGGATCATGCACCTGGCCTGTGTAGTACTTATCGTATCGAAAGCGCCCGCAGTCGGTCATCTTCCATCCTCGGCGGTCGGCGAATAACCACGCAACCCAGGCGTGGCCGCCGCGTTTTCCCTCGCCCGCATCCCACATTGCCGGCACGCCGCACGACTTGAGCACCCGGCTTGCGAAATACGCGCGATCGCCGCAGATGCCGCCGTACTTGCGGATGTTGGCGAGTGTGTGCGGCAGGTCGCCGATGCGCGGCTCGCCGCGAAGCTGGTCGTAATCGTATCGCGGCAGATCGTATATGGCGCCTATCATGGCTGGTTTTCGCGGGCCAAACTCCTTTAGCGCCCATTCGCGCTCCGAGATGGGAATCTCGTTGTCTGCCACAAGTACCAGCAGCCGCCAGGGAGTGCTGACGAGAACGTCCTTCGCCATATAACGTTCGCCGCGCAGGTAATACTCGAACGACTCGAGCATCGTCGGCTCGGGCCGCTCCTTCACAAGGTAGCCCATCAGCGGCTCGCGAACTCGATCGGGCGATGCGCCGTGCACGAACGCAAATGCAAGGGCGAGGTTGGTGTGAGTGTCGACCTGCTTGCCAAACTTCTCGCGAAGCTGCACCAGGCATTTCACGACCGATGGATTGTACTGGGGGTGAAGCCCGATCAGCAGGTTGAACTTCATCTCGGGGTTGGCGTCGAGCCACGTCCAGAAATCCTGCGAGACAACTGCGTCCAGCTCCTTGCGCGCACGAGCTTCGGCATAGGCCGTGAATGCAGCAACAAGCTCGTCGGTCAACTGGCCGTCTGTTGCAAGCTCGACCACACGAGCCTTCGCGGCGTCCGGGTCGAGGGGCTGGTCGGCGGCTTCATCTGCGGCATGCCCGCCGGGCAACCACAACAGCATAGCCCCCGCAAACACTGCTGCGGCGGTCATCATCCTTCTCCACATGGTCTGATCTCCTTGCGCAACCGCGCTCCCAATGAGGTGCACTGCCTTTGCCTGCGCATGTATTCTAACCGGGAAAGCCGTGGAAGTCAAGCTTTCGGCGCAGAAAAAACAGGACGCGGGCCGAGCGAAGCTTGCCGGCGGAGGGCAAGGCAATCCCTGCCCCTGCGGCGGCCTTCGGCGACATTTCTTCTGCGCCTGCGGCGCCTGATTGTGGATGAGAATGCTGAGGATTCCCGCGGTTACGTCTCGACTTTGACGCGTTCTTCCGTCCGCAGATACTTGCGCAGATATTGGCCGGTGTAGGAATGCGGATTCTCGACGATGGCCTCGGGCGGGCCTTCAGCCACGATCCTCCCGCCCTCGTCGCCCCCTTCGGGGCCGAGGTCGATGATCCAGTCGGCCGACTTGATGATGTCCATGTTGTGTTCGATCACAACCACCGTGTTGCCCATATCCACCAGCTTCTGCAGCACCGCCAGCAGCTTCTTGACGTCGGCGAAGTGCAGCCCGGTCGTCGGCTCGTCCAGCACATACAACGTGCGGCCGGTCGCACGTTTGCCCAGCTCGGAAGACAGCTTCACGCGCTGGGCTTCGCCGCCGGAAAGCGTGGTGCTGGATTGCCCGAGCGCAATGTACGACAGCCCCACGTCGTTGAGCGTGCCGAGCACCCGCCTGACCTTTGGGATGTTCTTGAAGAACTCGAGGGCCTCCTCGATGGTCATATCGAGCACTTCGGCGATGGACTTGCCCTTGTACTTGATGTCGAGCGTTTCGCGCGCGTAGCGTGTGCCGCCGCATTGTTCGCAGGTGACATAAATGTCGGGCAGGAAGTGCATTTCGATGCGCATTGTGCCCTGCCCCTGGCAGGCTTCGCAGCGCCCGCCTTTCACGTTGAAGCTGAACCTGCCGGGCTTATAGCCGCGGGCGCGGGCCTCCTTGGTCATTGCGAAAACGCTCCTGATCTCGTCGAACGTTTTCGTATATGTGGCGGGGTTGGACCGCGGCGTGCGGCCGATTGGCGACTGGTCGATCTCGATCACCTTGTCGATGTGCTGCACGCCGTTTATGCGTTTGTGCGAGCCGGGCCGTTCCTTGCTGCGGCCTATCTTCCTCCGCAGCGCGGGCAGGAGTATCTGGCTGACGAGCGTGCTCTTGCCCGAGCCGCTCACGCCTGTAACGCAGACCATCCCGCCCAGCGGGAAGCGCGCGTCGATACGCTTCAGGTTGTTTTCTGCGGCTCCCACCACGGTCAGGGCTTTCTTGTCGGGGTCGACGCTGCGGCGCGCGTCCGGCACGTCGATCCGCAGATCCCCGCGGAAGAAGGCGCCGGTTTTCGACCTTGGGCATTGGACCAGGTCCTCGATCGTGCCTTGGCACACAAGCTCGCCGCCGTGAACGCCCGCCCCAGGGCCCAGGTCGAGTATTTCGTCGGCCATCCGGATCGTCTGTTCGTCGTGCTCGACCACCAGCACCGTGTTGCCTATCTGCTGCAGCCGGCGGAGCGTGTTGATCAGCCGCGTGTTGTCGCGCTGGTGCAGGCCGATTGTCGGCTCGTCCAGCACGTAACACACGCCCACCAGCCCGCTGCCCACCTGCGTCGCCAGGCGTATGCGTTCCGACTCGCCGCCCGAGAGCGTGGAGCTGCGGCGGTCGAGCGTCAGGTATGGCAGCCCCACGTCGATCATGAAAGTCAGCCGCTCGTTGATCTCCTTCAGCAGATGCCGGGCAATTGTCTTCTCCTGCTCGCCCAGTTTCAGTTCCTGGAAAAACTGCCGCGCGTCGAAGATCGAGAAATGCGTGATCGCGGCGATCGACCTGCCGCCCACCGTAACGGCCAGCACCTCCGGCCGCAGCCGTTCGCCGCGGCAGTCGGGGCACGGCTGCTCCGACATAAACTCGTAGATTCTGCTCTTGACGATGTCGTTGTCGCTTGTTTCGAACCGGCGCTTCAGGTCGGGCACCACGCCCTCCCACTCGAATCCGTGGGGAACGTCATACTTGCGCAGTTGTTCGGGCGATGCTCCGAACAGCAGTATGTTCTGGATTTCCTTGGGCAGGTTCTTGAACGCGGTGCCCATGGTTATGCCGAAGTTGCGGCAGAAGCGCCTCAGTACACGCTTGTAATACCACGAAAAGCCGGGGCCAAGCCGCTTGTAAGGCAAAATAGCGCCCTGGTTGAGCGACAGGTCCTTGTCGGGCACGAGCAGTTCCGGATCAGGCTCGTTGCGCATGCCAAGCCCGCTGCACGTGGGGCAGGCGCCGAACGGGCTGTTGAACGAAAACATCCTTGGCGTCAGCTCCGGCAGGCTGATGCCGCAATCCGGGCAGGCATACAGCTCGCTGTAGAGCGTGTCGGCCCATTCGCGCCCCTTCTCAACGCTTGCGATCATCAGGCCCTCGCCCAGCCGCAACGCGGTTTCGACCGAATCGAGCAGCCGTGCAGCGGCGTCCTCCCGCACAACCACGCGGTCAATCACCGCGTCGATGGTGTGCTTCAACTTCTTGTTCAGCCTCGGGATTTCATCAAGCTCCACCACCTGGCCGTCGACTCTCGCGCGGACGAATCCCTCCTTCTTGATCGTTTCGAAAATCCCCCGATGCTCGCCCTTGCGGCCGCGGACCATCGGCGACAGCACCATCATCCGCGCCCCCTCGGGCTGAGTCAGCAGCAGATCGACGATCTGCCCGGCGGTCTGCCGCTGAATCAGCTTGCCGCATTTCGGGCAGTACGGTTTGCCGATCCGCGCGAACATCAGCCGCATGTAGTCGTAAATCTCGGTGGTGGTGGCAACCGTGGACCGCGGGTTGCGCGAGGCAGTGCGCTGCTCGATGCTGATGGTCGGCGGCAGGCCTTCCACGCTTTCGACGTCCGGCTTCTGCATCTGCTCGAGAAACTGCCGCGCATAAGCAGACAGGCTCTCGACGTAGCGCCGCTGACCCTCCGCGTAGATCGTGTCGAACGCGAGCGACGACTTCCCCGAGCCGCTGAGGCCCGTGATTACCACGAGCTTGTCGCGGGGGATCTTGACGTCGATATTCTTCAGGTTGTGCTGAGCTGCACCCTTGATTATTATGTAACGTTGATCGTCCATACTGCTCCGAAGCGTTTGCCGGCGGCGTAGCCGCTCTGTAACTTCAACACCCGGTACGTGGGAAACAATTCATGATACACCACCGGCCGCCGAGATTCAACGCCAATTGAGGCGTGGGGCGTGAAGGCGTGGCGCACAACGGCATTGACTTAAGCATTTGTACGCGGAACAGTTTTGCACCTCCTGATGCACCAACGGTGCATCGTATGATAGCCTATGGCAAGCGAACGCCCGAAGGGCGGAGCGCAGCCATAGGTTGGCGTGCAGAAAAACATGACGCACTGAAGGTGCGTCGTAACAAGGCTTTATGTCGCACCTTCAGTGCTCCATGGTCTTCTTGGCCCGCCTACCTGGGGCGTCCTTCGGGCTTTCAGCCCTCAGTTGCCCCAGGCTATCATACGAAGCACCCTTGGTGCTTCCAGAAAGCAGAACTGAGACGAGCTCGCGTGTAATACGCTTGAGTCAATGCCATTGGGGCATAGGGCGTGGGGCATATGCATGGGGCATGGACGGCGCAGGCCCGCATCGTGTCCGTGTTGCGGGCGACAATGAGCGGCAGCCGCCGATGCATCTGTTCGGCGGCTGCCGCGTGCTTCTATCTGATTGTCGTTCAGTGGGTTTCTTCGGCCTTGGCTTCGGCCTCGGCCACCATTTCCGGCACAAGGGCGGCGCTGTCGCCGACTTCGCGCAGCAGGAATAGCTGGCCGTCTGCGGTGCACAAGGTGATGGCGCTGTTGATGAGGTTCTCGGGCACGTGGCTGAATTCCGCCACCGACTGCTCCCAGGCGGCTTCGCCGGTCGCATGGTCGAGCGCCTTGATGGTCTGATTCTCGGTAAGAACATACAGGTAGCGGCCATTCGCCACCGGATACAGGGCTTCGGCATCGCGCCACTTTTCAATTCCCCTGGCCTTGTCGACGGCATACAGCGCGAAACCTTCGCCGCGGATGAGCACCGTTTCATCGTCGAGCAGCCAGACGGGCCTGCGGACGGGTCCCTGGGCGCGGAAGGTCCAGTTGACGCGGCCGGAAGCCTTGTCCACGCAGTAGGCGTTGAAGCCTTCGGAACCGGCATATACGCACGATTCGTCCTGTGTGAGGTCGGCGGTGATCGGACCGCCTGTCGTAACCTGCCACACGTTATCCTTGCGGCCGTAGTTGAAGGCGTACAGGGTGCCGTCTTCCGATCCGACATACAGGACGTTGCGGTCGATCAGCGGCATTGCCGTGATCGGTTCGAAGGTGCTGAAGTGCCAGTCAGAGTACTTGTCGTTGCCGTTGATAGCATAAACGGCGTGCTCGAGCGTGCCTGCAAACTGCCGCCGGCCCACGGAGAAGATTGGCGAGTTGACGGTGAAATTCACGCGGGTTTTCCACAGCTCGGTGCCGAGCAAGGGTTCGATGGCGTAAATTGTGCTGGCGGACGATGCCCACACGAAGCTCTCGCCCCTGGTGGGGCGGCTGTCGAGCGGGCTGAGGAAGCGGAAGACCCAGCGGTGGTAGCCGTTTGTGAGATCGATGCAGAACAGCTTGTGGTCCTTGCTGACGGTGTCGGCGGCCTGGATGAGGATCATGTCGGTCTGCATCCAGAGGTTCTTGACGGCGGCGGAGACGAGCGGAGTATCCCACATGAGGTATAAACCAAGCTTATCGAGCGTTTCTTCGTTGAGGATTTCGGCGTGCACGATCTGCTTGGACTGCTCGACCTTCTGAATGATCTCACGTTTGCTGGTCTTACGGGCCGCTTCGGCCTTGCGTGCCTTCTTGAGGCGCTCGAGGCTGGTAGGCTCTTCGCTGGTCACAAGGCCGGATGCAAAATGGTAGGCCGACGATACTGCGCCGTCCATGCCCTTGATGCCGCGGTGCAATGTGCTGCCGACGGCGATTTCGGCGCTGGTGACGGCGTCGAGCGTCTTGTCGATCGGCTTGATACCGGTCCCCCCGGCGTCGCTGTGGTCGGATCTCCTGTCGGACATCATGCAGCCGGATGCGAAGACTAAACAGGCGGCCACTACGGAGGCAATTGCACATTTCTTTTCCATGTTAAGCTCCATCTGATCTTGTTACGAGGGCCGGCGCCTTGCAGGGGCGATCACTCCTCTTGCAGGCGGTTGTATAGCGGGAAGCGCTCGCACAGGCTTCGCACTTTTTCACGAATGCCGGCCCGAAGGGCCTTGTTCTCCGAATTACTCAGCACTTCGTCTATCCACTGGGCGATTGTCTGCATTTCCGGTTCTTTCATGCCGCGCGTGGTTACTGCGGGCGTGCCGATGCGCACGCCGCTTGCCACTTTCGGCGGCATGGTGTCGAACGGGATCAGGTTCAAGTTGAGTGTTATGCCCGCCTGGTGAAGGAGGTCGCAGGCGTCTTTGCCGCTGATGCCGCGGCTTCGCAGGTCCACGAGGAACAGATGGTTGTCGGACCCGCCTGTCACTATTCGATAGCCCCTGCTTATCAGGCCGTCGATCAGGGCCTGGCAGTTGGTCAGAATCTGCTTCTGGTAGTGCTTGAAGGAATCGCACAGCGCTTCCCTCAGGGCCACCGCCTTCGCTGCGATGGTGTGCATGAGCGGCCCGCCCTGGATGCCCGGAAAGACCTGGCTGTCGATCTTCGAAGCGAATTGTTTCTTGCACAGGATGATGCCGCCGCGCGGGCCGCGCATCGTCTTGTGTGTGGTCGCGGTTACGAAATCGGAGCAGGGCACGGGATTGGGATGCAGGCCGGCGGCAACCAGCCCGGCCACGTGGGCGATATCCACCAGCAGGTATGCGCCGGCTTCCTTTGCGATATCGGCAAACGCTTCGTAGTCGAGGAAACGCGGGTAGGCGCTCGCGCCGGCGATGATCAGCTTGGGCTTGCACTCGAGCGCCTGCCGGCGGATGTCGGCCATGTCGAGCGTTTCCGTCTTCTTGCTCACGCCGTAGCTTACGATATTGTAGAACTGGCCGGAGAAGTTCTTGCGCGAGCCGTGCGAAAGGTGCCCGCCGTGGGCGAGGTCCATCGACAGCACGGTGTCGCCCGGCTTGAGCATTGCGAAG
>Ga0307379_10010263_pt1 | contig 12419 bp, 7 predicted proteins | sample UN2MG_FD_202237 | JGI IMG/M metagenome (GOLD analysis project Ga0307379, IMG submission 202237) | Soil microbial communities from Risofladan, Vaasa, Finland - UN-2 | ecosystem: Environmental > Terrestrial > Soil > Coastal area > Acid sulfate soil | place: Finland: Risofladan, Vaasa | collected... | reverse complement strand
CAACCTTGTGCTGACCCGAATAGACCCTCAAATCAACTTTAACTGGGGTGACCCGGGTGGGCCTGATCCGGCAGTTGGTGATAATAATTTCTCGGCCAGATGGACCGGCGAGGTGGAAGCGGCATTCACCGAGACCTACACCTTCTTTACCAACAGCGATGACGGTGTACGCATGTGGGTTGATGGCCGGCAGCTCGTTAACAACTGGACCGACCACTCAAACACAGAAAACAGAGGGACGATTGACCTGGTCGCAGGTAATACGTACCACCTTGTAATGGAGTATTATGAGAACGGCGGCGGCGCGGTTGCACAACTGCGCTGGTCGAGTCCACGCACACCCAAGCAGCTCATTCCACAGGCCGCATTGTCACTGCCTGTAAAAGCAAGCCGGTCGAATCCATCTAATGGTGCTGTGGATGTAAGGCAGACATCGATTCTTAGCTGGTCGCCCGGAGAAGCTGCCGCTTCACATGACGTCTATTTCGGCACCGACGCGGATGCCGTGAAAAACGCCGATACAGCTTCGCCTGAACACAAAGGCAGCAGGAACCTTGGTTCCGAGAGCTTTGCCCCCGGAAAACTCGAGTGGAATACCACCTACTACTGGCGTGTTGATGAAGTCAATAACGCCAATTCCGATAGTCCGTGGGTTGGTAACGTCTGGGGCTTCACAACGGCTGACTTCCTTATTGTGGACGATTTTGAACTTTATAATGATCTTAATCCGGACGACCCCGCGAGCAACAGAATATTTACTGCCTGGGTGGACGGATTCGACAACCCGGCAATAAACGGTTCTACCGTTGGTCATTTGGATCCTCCATTTGCCGAGCAGACTATCGTGCACAGCGGCTCCCAGTCAATGCCGTTTTCCTATGATAATGCTGTTGGCAAATCCGAGGCGACTTTGACATTGACTTATCCGCGTGACTGGACGGAAAAAGGTGTCGATACGCTGGCAATCTGGTACATTGGCGATGTGGCCAATGCTGCTGAGACGATGTATGTTGTCCTGAACGGCACCGCTGCGGTCGATAATGATAATCCTAATGCCGCGCAGGCGGAGGACTGGACCGAATGGAGAATCGACCTGCAGGCGTTCGGTATTAACCTTACCAACGTCAATACGATTGCTCTTGGCTTTGGCAACAGGAGCAATCCTGTAGCCGGCGGTGCAGGCTCGGTGTACTTCGATGATATCCGTCTTTATGCACCGGTACCTTAAAAACTGGATTTGGCTGTTAAGTACAACCGTGAAATAGATTTGTAAATTCGGGGCCTGTACCAATTCGGTATAGGCCCTTTTTTTTCATTGACAGCGGAGCTGTTTTTTTGGTATAAGTGGGGTTGGTTATGTGCCCGTAAATTCCGGCATCTGCAGCTTGTAATCTTCCTGTGGGCACAATTCTTGTAATTTACCGAATAGAGGAGGATGTGTATATGTGAGGCGCTGAGTTTAAAAGTGAGCTTTGTGTTTCACAGTGGAAATATTTTCCAATTCAATTAACAACCTGTTATTGATTTTTTTAGGAGGATTATCATGTCCAGGAAAGTGATTTGTTTAATTTCTTTTGTTTTGGTCTTTGTGCTGTCCGGCTCAATTTCCCATGCTCAGGAAAATCAGATTAATAACGGCGAGTTTGACGATGGTCTAAATTCATGGGGGTCATACGGGGCTGTTGGTTTCACTATGGAGGTTGTCCAGAGTGGCGCCCTGTCAGGCAATAATGCGGTGTTGATAGATATTACCGATGCTTCCGCAGCAGCTTCAATAGGGATTTCCCAGGGGGGATTTCAGCTTGTGCAGGGTCAAACATATCCTTTCGGTTTTATAGCCAAGTCTGATCAGGAAAGGGAAATGGTCGTATTGATCCAGCTCTCCAAACCGGAAGTTCCTTCGTGGACCGACATTTTTTTAACAAGGATACAGCTTACCCCCGATCCGCAGGAGTACGTCTTGGAATACACGCATGCAGACGAAAACACCATTGAACATCCTGGTTGGTCTGTAAATTTGTATTTGATGCTAAAGGGTCAATGGTGGGGCATGGTTGGTAATGATCTGAACACAAAGGTATGGATTGATTGGGTGTACTTTGGTGCTGAGCCTGAAGTCCAGGATCGTAGTCGTGCCGTGAATCCGGTTCCGGATGATGGTGCCATATATGAAGATACATGGGTTAATCTTCGCTGGATGCCGGGAGATTATGCTCTCTCGCATGATGTTTATATGGGCGAAAATTTTGACGATGTGAATGATAGCGCCGAAGGAACATTCATTGGCAACCAGCCGGCGTCAAATCTTGTTGTCGGCTTTCCGGGATTTCCTTATCCCGATGGTCTTGTTCCGGGAACGACATACTATTGGCGAATAGATGAGGTCAATGATGCCGACCCGAACAGTCCCTGGAAAGGGGATGTCTGGAGCTTTACGGTTCCTCCCAGGATTGCGTATGACCCGAGTCCGCCTGATGGAGCAAAGTTTGTGGATCCGAATGTAATCTTTAGCTGGGGTACGGGATTCGGTTCGAAATTACACACAATATATTTCGGCGACAATTTTGAAGATGTGAATAATGCTGTTGTAGGTCTGCCCCAGGCGGAAACAGCTTATACACCCGGTACACTGGAATTAGAGAAGACGTATTACTGGCGGGTTGATGAGTTTAGCGGTCCCGATACATATAAAGGCGACGTTTGGAGCTTTATGGTTACAAGGGCCGGTGGCGGCCTCAAGGCCGAATACTTCAACAACACAGACCTCAGCGGCCAGCCGGTTCTGACCCGTATAGATCCGGAAGTAGATTTTAGCTGGGGCAATGCTGATGTACCCGGAGAAAACTCGCCCGATGCGAGTATCAATGTTGATGACTTTTCGGCCCGATGGAGCGGTGAGCTTGAGGTGGATATAACGGACACTTATACCTTTTATATTACCGCCAATAATGGTTTCAGGCTGTGGTTCGATGGCGAGCTTATCATTGATTATTGGGATAATCCTACCACGGACACTCTCGAAAGTGAACCAATTGAGCTGGTTGCAGGCGAGCTCCACTCAATTCAGATGGACTATTTCGAAGGCGCGGACACGGCGATTGCCCAGTTGTTATGGGAAAGCACAAAGCGGCCCCGGCAAATCATTCCGCACGGTGCGCTGCAGCTTCCGTTAAAAGCGAGCGGTCCGAACCCGTCTAATAACGCTGTGGATGTTTCGCAGACGCAGATTATGAGATGGTCCGCTGTGGAGGATGCCACATCACATCAGGTATATTTCGGTACTGACGAAGAGGCCGTGAAAAACGCAGATACCAGTTCGCCCGAGTACAAAGGCGGCCGGAACCTCGGCTCTGAAAGCTATGACCCCGGACAGCTACAGTGGGGTGCTACCTACTACTGGCGCGTTGATGAGGTCAAGGCCGACGGTACGGTTCAGATGGGCAACGTCTGGAGCTTTACCACGGCCAATTTCCTTGTCGTGGATGATATGGAGAGCTACAATGACCTTGATGAAGGCGAACCCGGCAGCAACAGGATATATCTTGCCTGGGCGGACGGATTCGACAACCCGGCTATAAACGGTTCTATCGTTGGTAATGCTAATGCTCCTTTTGCCGAGCAGACTATCGTTCACGGCGGTTCCCAGTCGATGCCGATGTCCTATGACAATGCCGTTGGTAAATCTGAGGCGACCTTGACATTGACTTCCAATCGTGACTGGACAGTGAACGGTATCAACACGTTGACTATCTGGTTCAGGGGTGTTGCGGATAATGCTGCCGAGAATTTGTATGTTGCCCTCAACGGCAGCGCTGTTGCCAATAATGATAATCCTGATGCAGCAACAATAGATGAATGGACCCGGTGGGATATCGACCTGCAGGCGTTCGGCATAAACCTTGCCAATGTCAATACGCTTACCCTTGGCCTTGGTAACAGGAATAATCCGGTTGCCGGCGGTTCGGGCATGATGTATTTCGACGATATTCGATTGTATGCACTGCAGTAGCAACCGTAAATCGTGGAATTTTTCTGGACTTAAAATTGCTTGGTTGATATTGCAAATTCGCTTTAATTCGGGGCCTGTACTGATTCGGTATAGGCCCCGTTTGTATTAGAGCAGTATCGAATACCTCTTGCACATAGATTGTAGAAGCTCTCCCTACTAAGCAATACCCCCCGTACGCTTTCCCATTTTACTCAATTTTTATCAAATAACGCATGTTAATACATAAAAAAAAACGATTTTACTTGACGGGAAAGTAGGTAATTTGGTATAACAAAGATCGGTGAGGCGTGCGTCCGTGCCTTTTTATATCCGCGGATTTTGGCCTTTTGAAGTTCCGGCACTTTGTTGATTTATCAATAGAGGAGGATGTTTCTATGCCGGGGGTAAAGTTAGTCGTGACGATGGCTTTGTGTCCCGGAGTTAAGCTTTCACATTTCAACGAAAAAATTCATAGTTTTAAAAACAATAATAATTTTGGTGTGTGGCCAAAATATTATTCATAGATATCTTCATTTTTTTTAGGAGGACTATTATGTCTAAGAAAATATTTTTTATGGCTTCTTTTGTTTTGGTGCTGGGATTGGCAATAAGCGTCTCCGAAGGCGCCGACCCCAGTCTTGTCGGCTGGTGGAGGTTTGAGGAGGGTTCCGGCACTACCGCTTATGACTCAAGTGGCAATGGACTCGACGGCGAGTTGGTTGGCGGCGTTACATGGACACAGGGCCGTATCGGCGGTGGTATCGAACTCGACGGAACCAGCGGTTATGTCTCAGTACCCGATTTTGAACTCACGACCGATACCATCACTTTTGTCACATGGGTAAACGGTTGGAAAGGAGGCGACTGGGCGCCGCTTTTATCCTCCCGTGTGGTGAATGCCTGTGAAATGAACTTTGGCGACAACGATACTTTACACTATACATGGAACGGCGACTCATCCGCTACATGGGGATGGACCGGCGGCCCTGTCATCCCACAGGACACATGGACTATGCTGGCCGTGACACTTGATCCCGAAAAAGCAGTTGCGTATGTGTACACGGATGATGGAGGGCTAACCCAGACCACTAATCCGATATCTCACATTGTACAAACTGTCGGTGCCCTGCAGATTGGTTATTCTTATGATCCCAGATACGTCCAAGGGATTATCGACGAAGCAGCGATTTTTAACCGGGCGCTCACCGAACAGGAGATTTTGGGGCTTGTCATGGGTGTTGCTGGTGGAGGATACCCATATTCCAACAGCCCTTCACCAAAAAATGGTGTGTACCATCCGGACACCTGGGTGAATCTTGCCTGGCGAGCGGGAGATTTTGCAGTCTCACACGATGTTTATTTGGGTGATAATTTTGACGATGTGGACGCCGGCGCTGAAAGCACGTTCATAGGCAACCAGGCTGACATGTTTTTAGTTGTCGGCTTCCCCGGATTTCCTTATCCGGATGGTCTTGTGCCGGGAACGACTTACTACTGGCGGATTGACGAGGTCAATGAAGCCGAGCCGAACAGCCCGTGGAAAGGCGATATCTGGAGCTTTACTATTCCTCCCAAAACAGCATACCTCCCCGACCCGGCTGATGGGGCAGAGTCTGTAGATGTGGATGTAAAACTTGGCTGGACCGCAGGTTTCGGTACGAAACTGCACTATGTATATTTTGGCGACAATTTTGACGATGTGGACAATGCAGCCGGAGCACTCCCCCAGGGAGCTACAACCTATAACCCCGGCACTCTTAAAATGGCCAAAACTTACTACTGGCGGGTTGATGAGTTTGATATTATCGAAACGCATAAAGGAGATGTCTGGAGCTTTACAACCCAGGGCGCAGTTGGCAGCCCGAACCCGGCTAAAGGCGCTGTGGACGTAACGCAGACACCTATTCTAACCTGGACACCGGGATTTGGTGCTTCACATGAAGTTTACTTCGGCACCGATGCAAGTTCACTTGAGCTTAAAGGCAGCGGCAGCCTCGGTTCAGAGAGCTATGAACCCGCACAGTTGGAGTGGGATACTACCTACTACTGGCGTATCGATGAGGCCAATAACGCCAACGCCGACAGCCCGTGGACAGGTCCTCTCTGGAGCTTTACGACAGCCAACTTCCTGATCATTGACGATTTTGAGAGCTACAATGATATTAATGAAGGTGAACCGGGGAGCAACAGGATATATCTTGCTTGGGTAGACGGGTTTGGCGACCCGACAAACGGCTCTCTCGTCGGCTATGAGAATCCCCCGTTTGCCGAGCAGACTATCGTTCACAGTGGTAATCAGTCGATGCCGATGGCCTACGACAACGCAGTCGGGAAATCTGAAGCGACTTTGACATTGACTTCCAATCGTGACTGGACAGTCAAAGGCGTCAACACACTGACGATTTGGTTCAGAGGCACTTCGGGCAACGCTGCCGAGCTGATGTATGTTGTTCTCAATGACAGCGCTGTTGTCACTAATGATAATCCTGACGCAGCACAGGCAACTACCTGGACCGAATGGAATATCGACCTGACGCGCTTTGCCGACCAGGGTGTGAACCTCGCCAATGTCAATTCAATTACTCTTGGCCTTGGTAACAGGAGCAATCCGGTTGCCGGCGGCTCGGGTATGATGTACTTCGATGACATTCGTCTCTATCCACCTGCAACGGAGCCGTTGCCGATAGAGGTCCATGTCAATGTGGACGATGCCGGTAGCCAGGTCGAGCTTGAGGAAGGACAAATACTTGTCGTCACACTGGAATCAAATCCCACCACCGGGTATCGGTGGGAACAGGCCGAAAACCAGGAACCTATCCTTGAGCAGATGGGCGAAGCAGAGTTCAAGCCATCCGAGACAGGTGAGCCACCACTTGTAGGTGCTGGTGGCTGGGAAATCTTCCGTTTCAAGGCCATAAGTGCAGGGCAGATGACTCTCCAATTGGTCTATCATAGATCCTGGGAAGAAGGTGTGGAGCCGGTTAACACATTTTCCATTGAGGTGGTAGTAAACTAATTCGACAGAGCAATGAATCCATAGGAAATCGAGGCGTTGGCATAATAGGGCGATTAAGATTGAGAGTGTCTTGTGTTAGACCGGATCAGGATTTTCCATATTACGTCTCTGAGAGGTGTTTTATCGTTCTACAATGGCCAAACTGGAGCCTGAGGTAAGATCAAGACAAGGGTGGCGGTTCTACGGCCTTCAAGCCCCGCAATAAGGGTAGTTCAGGGCTTCTGTGCTGACCTTACAGATAGCATTTCTGCGCAGCAACAAAATTGTACCAGTGACCGTATCAGAAGACATAATCTTTAAAATGGCCTGCTGGGCGATTCAAATTGAAAGCTGGGCGGCGGTATGTGAGATTCTACAAATAGATTTAACTGCCTTTTCCTTGCACTTCTCCAGAAGTTATATCAACGAGGTATGCTAATACATAATCAAGGGATTTTCCTTGACGAAAAGGTATATGATTTGGTAAAAAATATTAGTGAAGATTATGCTCGTAGAGGTGGGCGTCTGTGCATTTTGGGTTTTACAACGAGTGTATTTTTTGTAGTTTTTCAACGGAGGATGAATTATTGCACCACGAACAAAACTGGAATGAATAATGTGTGCTTCGAAGGCAAGAAGCTGTACATTTCAATTGACAAAATATATTTATTCTTGAAGGAGGACTATTATGTGTAGAAAAATGAGTTGTCTGGTTTTTTTTGTTTTGGTGCTGGGCTTGGCAGGTAACGCCTCATCAGACCTGGTAGTCCACTGGGCACTTGATGAAGGTTCCGGCAGCGTGGCGAATGACTTGTCCGGCAACGGCAACGATGGAACCTTGAATGGTGAGCCAAAGTGGGCAACAGGCAAAACAGGAGGTGGCCTTGAGTGCGATGGTACTGATGACTACGTGGAGGTCCCTCGTGTCGTGCAGGATGACTTTACGTTAATGGCATGGATCAAAACAGATACCCCCGGCCTTAGTCTGGGTGCCCAGGGCTATCAGGGCAGTGGACTGATATGGTCGGACGTCGCTGGTGTGGCAAACGATTTTATCGTGGCGGTTCTGGGGACAAAGCTCTCATTTTTCTGTGGAAACCCGGACCTGTCGGCAAACTCAGACAGGGACATTGTAACGGGCCAGTGGGTGCATGTGGCGGCTATTCGAAATCTACAGGAAGGACAAATCAGTATATATATCGATGGTGAACATGAAAAAACTCTTGATCATGCGAATAGTAACCCATTGAATGCTCTGGATACAATTGCTGTCGGAGGCAACGTCCTCGATTCGCGTTTCTATACAGGGCTAATCGACGATGTCCGCATATTCGACCACGCTTTGACCGGCTTCGAGGTTCTCAGCGCTATGCAAGGCCAGATATGGCCGTATGCCTGGGCCCCCACACCCGCTGATGGTGACATGCATGCTGATACATGGGTGAACATTGCGTGGAATCCGGGTGGTTATGCGGTCTCACACGATGTGTATTTAGGCGACAATTTTGATGCCGTGAACGAAGGCGCCGAGAGCACGTTCCGGGGCAACCAGACAGACACGTTTTTTGTTGCCGGCTTTCCCGGATTTCCCTTTCCGGATGGTCTTGTTCCTGGTACGACGTACTACTGGCGGATTGACGAAGTAAATGACGCCGAACCTAACAGCCCGTGGAAGGGCCCTGTCTGGAGCTTCAATATTCCTCCAAAAACAGCCTACTTCCCTAACCCGGCTGATAGTGCCGAGCTTGTAAATCCTGATGGCAGCCTTAGCTGGACACCAGGATTCGGTGCGAAACTGCACACCGTTTACTTCGGCGACAATTTTGAAGAAGTAAATAATGCAACCGGAGGTCAGGCTCAGGGAACTACGACCTACACTCCCGGCACACTTAAAATGGCCAGGACTTACTACTGGCGTGTCGATGAGTTTGATATTGTCGAAACGCATAAAGGAGATGTCTGGAGCTTTACAACCCAGGGCGCAGTTGGCAGCCCGAACCCGGCTAAAGGCGCTGTGGACGTAACGCAGACACCTATTCTAACCTGGACACCGGGCTTAGGTGCTTCACATGAAGTCTATTTTGGCGCCGATGCAGCCTCTCTGGAATTAAAAGGCAGCGGCAACCTTGGTTCCGAAAGTTATGAACCCGCACAACTCGAGTGGGATACCACTTACTACTGGCGTGTTGATGAGGCCAATAACGCCAACGCCGACAGCCCGTGGACAGGTCCTCTCTGGAGCTTCACTACGGCCAACTTCCTTATCATTGACGATATGGAGAGCTACAATGACCTTGATGAAGGTGAACCAGGGAGCAACAGGATATATCTTGCCTGGGCGGACGGATTCGACAACCCGGCAATAAACGGCTCTACCGTTGGTCATTTAGATCCTCCATTTGCCGAGCAGACTATTGTTCACAGTGGTAATCAGTCGATGCCGATGGCCTACGACAACGTAGTCGGGAAATCTGAAGCAACTTTGACATTGACTTCCAATCGTGACTGGACAGTCAAAGGCGTCAACACACTAACAATTTGGTTCAGAGGTGAAGCGGCTAACGCTGCTGAGAATTTGTACGTTGCTCTCAACGGCAGCGCAGTGGTCAATAATGATAATCCTGATGCAGCCCAGAAAGCTTCCTGGACCCAATGGAATATCGACTTGCAGGCATTTGCGGACCAGGGCGTGAACCTCGCCAATGTCAATACGATTACTCTTGGCCTTGGCAATAAGAATAATCCGGTTGCCGGTGGTTCAGGTATGATGTACTTTGACGATATTCGCCTGTATCCACCTGCACCGTAAGCAGGCTTTTGACTGTTAAGTAAAAGTATGTAGCAGATTTGTAAATTCGGGGCCTGTACCGTTTTGGTATAGGCCCCTTTTTTAATTGATAATTGCTGAGATTGCCGATTTAACAAGTAAAAGAAAATCCCTAGGACTCTCATAGAGACTAAAGACATTGGCGTAAGTCAGAGTAAATATCCGTATAAACTCTGAGAAGTTGGGTCCGGGAGAAAAAATAGGTTTGACGGTCGTGATAGGCGGTATTATACTCTGTATTCAATATTGTACAGGAATGAGAATTTCCTACCGCCCCGGCACGCGTCGGCCAGACGTGGGGGCTGGTACTTCTTGTTGGAGTCAAAAATGGATGAGAGTAAGATTGTCGCTGAAGGTATAACCTTTGACGATGTGCTGCTGATACCTGCCAAAAGCGATTTCGTACCGAGCCAGGCGGACACCCGCACTCAATTGACCAACAATATTACGATAAATATACCGATTGTCTCGGCCGCTATGGATACGGTCACCGAGGCGGCATTGGCGATAGCGCTGGCTCAGGAAGGCGGCATCGGGATAATTCATAAAAACCTCTCCGTGGAAGCACAGCAGCGCGAGGTGGCCAAGGTCAAACGCTCCGAGCATGGGGTTATTATCGATCCGGTGACATTAACGCCGGGCCAGCCTGTCAGGAGAGCACAGGAGTTGATGAAAGAGCAGAACGTATCCGGCATTCCCATCGTCGATGGAAAAAAGCTCGTGGGTATTCTAACGCGCAGAGACTTGAAATTTCTCAAAGACTATGACGTTGAGATAAGCTCGATAATGACAAAGAAAAATCTTGTTACAGGTCCGGCCGGGACTACTCTTGAGCAGGCAAAGGAGATTTTGCAGAAGCATAAGATCGAAAAACTGCTGCTGGTTGACGCCGATGGTGATTTGGCGGGATTGATTACTATGAGGGACATTGACCGCGTTCTGCAGTATCCGATATCAGCAAGAGACCGGCGGGGTCGCCTGCGTGTCGGTGCCGCGGTGAGCGTTCATGAGTATGAGCGTATCGAGGCCCTGATAGCGGCAGATGTCGATATTATAGTTGTCGATACCGCCCACGGCCATTCGCAGAACGTCATCGATACCGTGAAGAAGATAAAATCCAAATATGATATCGATGTAATAGCGGGTAATATCGCCACTACTGAAGCGGCAGAGGATTTGATAGAAGCCGGTGCCAACGCTGTGAAGGTTGGAATCGGACCCGGAGCGATTTGTACCACCAGGGTGATTTCCGGCGTGGGAATGCCTCAGGTATCGGCTATTATCAACTGTGCAAAGGTGGGGCAAAAGCATAATGTTCCGGTTATTGCCGACGGCGGAATCAGGCAGTCCGGTGATATAAGCAAAGCGATTGCCGCCGGGGCTTCCAGTGTCATGATAGGCTCGTTGTTTGCCGGCCTCAAAGAAAGTCCCGGCCAACTCGTTATCTTTAAAGGAAGGCAGTTCAAAGAATACAGAGGTATGGGCTCTTTAGGAGCGATGGTCAAAGGCTCCGCCGAAAGATACGGGCAAAGCAGCTCGACTGAAAGAAGCAAACTTGTCCCAGAAGGTGTGGAAGGACGAGTGCCGTATCGAGGGATGCTCAGCGATTTTGTCTATCAACTCGTTGGCGGGCTGAGGGCGGGTATGGGTTATTGCGGTGCACGAAATATTGAAGAGCTCAGAAAAAACAGCCGGTTCGTTCGCATAAGCGCAGCTTCGGTCAGCGAGTCTCACCCACATGATATACAAATAACTCAGGAAGCGCCGAACTATTCGGCGAGCGTGCCTTTTGAAGATTGACAAAAGCACGGAATAAACTATTCTTAATGAACGAATGAAAATCGTTTGTTGTTTTGCCTTATAAAGAGAAAGAGAGGGTCTTAAATGGGTAAAGACAGCCGAAACGGGTTTTGGCACATAATGTTTTGTTCATGTCTGCTTTTCCTGGTTGTTTCTCAGGCTGCCGGCGCCGATAATAATGACCCTAATGACCCTAATGACCCTAATGGCCCGAACGGACCAAGAGAAGTCTTGAGCAGCAAATGGGACGCCGTTATTTCGATCCTTCGGAACAAGGACATCGAACAGGAAGTCAAAGAGAAGCAAATCAACAAAATCGTAACTCCAATATTTGATTTCCCACTGATGGCCAAGCTTTCATTGGGAAGAAAGCACTGGCCAAAATTAAACTCATCTCAACTCGAGAAATTTACTCAGCTTTTTAGTGAACGCCTTAAGAGGTCGTATTGGGAAAAAATCGCGCTTTACAAAGATGAAACGGTCTTGTTCAAATCCACAGAGAAAAAGAATAGCACTTACTACATCCCGACGGAGCTGATATACAAGGACAAAAAGGTGGCAATACTGTACAAGCTTCGAAAGGTGAAAAAAAGCTGGAAGATATATGATGTGGAAATACAGGGTGTCAGCGTTCTTCTGACATACCGCTCACAATTCGACGAAATCCTTCGCCACGGAACTGTTGAGGAACTTCTTTCTCGCTTGGAGAAGCCTCCGAATGATTGATCCCTGATATGCTGAGCAGGCACGGTATTATGACGAAACATCAATCAGCGGTATCATTTTTTTTCGACCGATTGGTCCTGAAA
>Ga0307379_10010259_pt1 | contig 12423 bp, 11 predicted proteins | sample UN2MG_FD_202237 | JGI IMG/M metagenome (GOLD analysis project Ga0307379, IMG submission 202237) | Soil microbial communities from Risofladan, Vaasa, Finland - UN-2 | ecosystem: Environmental > Terrestrial > Soil > Coastal area > Acid sulfate soil | place: Finland: Risofladan, Vaasa | collected... | reverse complement strand
TGTGCTGCGGCCTAATCGGCCGTTGGGCCGAGATATCCGAAGACCCGCAGTTTGCCGCGGCCTGGACCATCGTGCTTATAGTCTTGGGCGGGTTGGCGTTTCTGATACCCGCTGTCGTGACGGCGATTTATTATTTCGTAAAGAGAAGGTAGCGGTGTTCCCGGCCTTCGGCGGCGCGACGAATTAACCCGGCTCGGAGCCGGGTTTATTCATACGCCGGGTATGCCCGCGTGAACGCGGACGGGGTCAGGCCGAAGGGCCCTGGCCGCACCCGCAGGAGGGGTCGGTTTCGGCCAACTCGCCGCGCGCGTTTGCGCGGCCTTGCGCCCCAGTACGGCCCGGCGGTTTCGCCGGGTATTTTATTCAGGTAGACAGGGCCGCCGGAGGCGAGGCTTATTAGTGGTGACCTTCGCCCCGTTCGCAAGACGGGTCGGCCTCGGCTAGTTCGCCGCGCGCGAACTTGGCCGCGACATCGTCCAGCTCGTCCTCGGCGGTGAAGACGGCCCGCACGCCCATATCGGCGCACGCTTCCACCGCGCGCTGCCCCATCCCGTGGCAGATTAATACGTCGACGCCGGCGAGCCCTTCCTCGAAATCGCCCCGGCCGCCGCGCGCCGCCTGTTGGCCGCGGCCTTGTTGACCCGCGGCGTGGCGGACGTGAAGATTCGGGCGGTACTCGAGTAACCGGGCTTCGCTTCCGGCCGTCTCGTAAACGGCGAATTCCGCGGCCCGGCCGAAGTGGCCGGCCAGCGTCTTGCGGTCGTCGGTCGGCATCGCGATCTTCATTTCGGGCACCCCTAGTTATCCGTTTGCGTCCTCGCGTTTTTCCTCGGACCTTTGACCCGCGCGCTGGCCGCGGCCTCGGCCCCCTACGCCTTGCGAGGGGCCGCAGCCTTCAGGCGGGCCGCCGGCGTCCACCCGGTGCACCGCGCCTCCGCACCGCGGGCATTTTGTATCGCGGCCCGCGCCTCCCGTCCCGTGGGGAACCTCGAGCTCGTGGCCGCACTCCGCGCATTTAAATCTCCGCATCGTTACCCTCCGTAGGCCGTCAGGCGTTTCTGTCATTTTTATACGAGCACGTAGCGCATACTTCGCGGCCCCGCCTGCAACACGCGCGCATCCTCTCCCAACAAGGCCCCGGGCCCCGCCGCGCCGGACACGCCTTTCGCTTCGCCGCGCTACACCCCCGGATCTCCCAGCATCCTTCGTAATTGAGAAGCCGCCCCAGCGCCGCCAGGCTGATCTTGTGGCCGTGGACGATTTCCCTCAGACAACGGAGCCAGGCGAGATCAGCCGCCGAGTAGTACCGACGGCCGCGCCGGCGGGAAGGCCCTACAAGGCCCGCTTTTTCATACAACCGTAGCGTCCGAGGGTGAACAGCCAACGCCTCCGCGGCCACGCCGATGGGGACCGCCTCGACAATTACCTCGCCCATCTTTAACATTTAACTTTATACTATATATATATATTATAATTGTCAAGTAAAAACGAGGCGGCGCCGGGCCGGCGGCCCCCGCCGTCCGGAGATGCCCGACGGGGTCGCGCAATAAAATTTTATTTACACCGGCCGGTATGCTAATATCTAAGTAATGGCCGTCGCCGACCGCAAACCGCTAATCGTCCAATCGGACCGCACGCTTTTTTTAGAAGTCGACCACCCCCGGCACGAGGAGGTGCGCGACCGGCTGCTCCCCTTCGCTGAACTCGTCAAGAGCCCGGAGCACGTACACACCTACCGCATTACGCCCATATCGCTGTGGAACGCGGCCGCGGCCGGCCTCGACGCCGACGACATCGTCCGCTCGTTGAAAGACTACAGCCGTTACGAAGTCCCGCCCATAATCGAGTGGCTGGTGCGCGACCAGATAAGCCGGTACGGGAAAGTAAAATTATTGCGCGACGGCGCCGGCTACTACCTGGACGTGGGCGAGGACGTCTTGCTCGCGCAGATAATGAACAACCGCAAGGTGGTTTCGTATCTCGAGGGCGGCGTCTTCGACGAGAGGAAAGTGCGGCTCAAGGAGTACGCGCGCGGCCACGTCAAGAGCGCGCTGATACGCTTCGGCATCCCGGTGGAGGACCTGGCCGGCTACGTCGCGGGGGCCCCGCTCGAGGTGACGCTGCGCGATACCCAGGCCGCGACCGGCGAGCCGTTCGTCGTCCGCGACTACCAGCGCGCCGCGGCGGAGGCGTTCTACCGGGCCGGCTCCGCGGCCGGCGGCTCGGGGGTCGTCGTGCTGCCGTGCGGCGCCGGCAAGACCGTCGTGGGAATGGCCGCCATGGCCGAAGTCGCCGCCCAGACCCTCATCCTGGTTACCAACATCACCGCGGTGCACCAGTGGAAGGAAGAGCTGCTGGACAAGACGATGCTCACCGCCGACGACGTCGGCGAGTACACCGGCCTGGTCAAGCAGCGGCGGCCGGTAACGGTGGCCACGTACCAGATCCTGGTCTGGCGGCCGTCGAAGAAGGGGCCGTTCCCTCACTTCAAGCTCTTCGCCGAGCGCGACTGGGGGTTGATAATCTACGACGAGGTGCACCTGCTGCCGGCTCCCGTCTTCCGCATCACGGCCGAGATACAGGCGCGGCGCCGCCTGGGCCTTACCGCCACCCTCGTGCGCGAGGACGGCAAAGAGGACGAGGTCTTTTCTCTCATCGGCCCCAAGAGGTACGATACGCCGTGGAAGGAGCTCGAGCGCAAGAACTGGATCGCGCGGGCGCTGTGCCGGGAGCTCCGGGTGCCGATGGCCGCGGAGGACCGGCTGCGCTACGCCGTGGCGTCCAACCATCGCCGCTTCCGCGTCGCGGCCGAAAACCCGTGCAAGGTCCCGGTGGTCGAGCGCCTGCTCGAGCTTCACCGCGGCCACAGCGTACTCGTCATAGGCCACTACCTGAACCAGCTCGACGTGATCGCCGAAACGGTCCGGGCGCCGCTCATCACCGGCAAGACGCCCCAACCCGAGCGCGACGTCTTGTACGAGAAATTCCGCCGGGGCCGGGTCCCGGTTCTGGTGGTATCGAAGGTTGCGAACTTCGCCCTCGACCTGCCGGACGCCAACGTCGCGATACAGGTCTCCGGGACCTTCGGCTCGAGGCAGGAGGAGGCCCAGCGGCTGGGCCGAATCCTCCGGCCCAAATCCGGCGAGAACGTCGCGCATTTCTACACCCTCGTATCGCGCGACACGGTGGAGCAGGATTACGCGTTGAAGCGCGAACTTTTTTTAACCGAGCAGGGCTACCAATATGAGATCGCCGACGCCGAGGCTTTTTTCGAGACGTAAGCTTCCGGCCCGCCGAAGGGCGGGGAGCGTTAAATTTAAAACGCTGCGTTCGGCAGCCGCGGCGGCGGCTTGCTCGAGCGCGCTGGCCGCCGCCTCCTGCGGCAATATCTACTACGACGATTGGCCGGCGAGCTACGGCCAGGAGACGATGCGGCTGGGGGAGGTCCGGCACGAGGCCGACGCCCGCTCGACCGGGATGGCGGGCGCCGGGCGGGCCGCGGTATACGGCGCCGAGGCCGCGGTGACGAACCCGGCGGCGCTGGCCTCCTTGCAGGGGCCGGCCGCGGCGGGCGGCGGCGGCTACCGGTTCTGGGCCTACACCGTGCAGCCGGACGGCGACGCCCCGGCCGCGGAGTCCTTCCCCGGCTCGTTCGCCGGTTCGTACGCCGCCGGCGCCTGGCCCATAGCGGCTGAGCGTCTCGTGGTGGGCGGCGCGCTCTGGACGCCGCACGACTATACGTACGACATAGGGGGAGGAGAGGGCGCGAACCACGAGATTAAAAGCCGGGGCGCGCTGCGGGCCGTGGGGCCGGCGCTGGCCGCGCGGGCGTTGGGGGTGTCGTGGGGCGTGGCCGGCGACTTCCTGTGGGGCGGCCAAAAGATCACTTCCGACCAGGCGGTCGAAAACGCAGACATCCACGGCCGCGGCTACGACGTACGCGCGTCGGCGGCCAAGAGTTTCGACCTCGCGCCCGGGTGGCGGCTCTCCGCCGCGGCGCTGGGCAAGAAGGGCGCCAAGGTCCGCTTCGGCGACGGCTACGACGTGCGGTTTCCGCCCTCGGCCGGGGTCGCGTTCTCGCTCAAGGCGCAGAGCGTTAACGTCCACGTCGACTACATCTACACCTTCTACGAGTCGATGGAGTCGAGCGACGACGGCGTGGCGAGCGTAATCGCGGGTGCGGCGCGCGACGTGGGGTGGGCTTCCGCGGGCGGCGAGTACGTGACGGACGGCGGCGCCATCGTGCGGGCCGGTTTCGGCTACAAGCCGTGGTACGTGCGCGACGCGACGTACGGCGGCGTCGACTCGTACCATTACGCTATGGGCGGCGGGTGGCCGGTGATGGACCGGCGCGGCAGGTTGGACGCCGCGTTGACGTACGGCCGCCGCGGCGCCCTCGACCAAAACGGCTACTTCGTAGACTTTATGGAATTCCAGGCCGGCTTGAATTACTATTGGTAGCGACCCGGGCCGCCTGATTCAGCGGGTCTCGAGCGAAGGGCAACGTGAACGAGAGAGAGATAACGAAGTGCGCGCGCCATCCGGCGCGGCCCGCCGTCGCGAGGTGCGTCGTGTGCGGCGAGCCGGTGTGCGAGGAATGCGCCCGCGTGGTAGACGGCAAGTACTATTGCGGCCGCGACGTTCCGCCGGCCGAGGCGACTCCCGCGGCCCCGGCGCCGCGCGGCGGCCGACTTCGGCCCGGCCTTCTGCTCGCGCTCGCCGCCGTGGTGGGGGCGGCGTGGGGCGCGCTGGCGCTGCTCAGGCCGGCGATGGAGTGGGGCGCCGAATTCTACCGGGGCGAACTGACGCGCGCGCGGTTGGATGACGTCGCCGACGCCGCGGACTACTACAAGAGGGACATGGGACGCTATCCCACGGCGGAGGGAGGGCTCTTAGCGTTGGTGGAGGAGCCGCCCGGCGACGGCGGGTGGCTCGGGCCCTACCTGCCGGAGTCGTACGTCGTGGACGGCGCCGTCGCGGACGCCGCCGGCAAGCCGCTGGCCTACGAGTCGTCGGCGAAAGAGCACGTCGTCAAGGCCGCCGGCAAAGACGGCGAGCTGGGCACCGCGGATGACGTTAGACTGCGTCTCGAGGGACGCGCCGAGCGCGAAAGCCGGCCCGCTTTCCCGAGCCTGTGGGGGGCTTTGAAAGAAGGCCGGCGGGGTCGATTTTAGCTCGTTACTTTAACGGCGTATCGTCGGGCGGGCGGCCGGTGCCGGCGCCTTTTTTATTGGGCCGGGGCGGTTCCTTCTCCAAAGCCGCGGCCTCGAGCGCCCGGGCCACTTCCCGAACGCCGACGGCGGCTCGAGCCGCCAGCTCCGCCGCGCTGTCGTACTCCGCGTGGGCGAACGTCTCGCCCCCCGGCCCCACGGCGAGTTTTACTTTTCCCGTCCCGTATTCGCTCTCGACCGTCACGACGCGCCGCTCCAACGTTTTGCGCCGGGCGTCGTAGCTCCGGACGCCGAGGGTGGAAGTATAGCTGAGCGTAAGGTCGCACAGGCGGCCGCGGTCCTCGGGCCGGCCTATTATCTTCACGATGTGCCCCGGGCGTCCCTTCTTCATGACCGCCGGCGTAACGGCGACGTCCAACGCGCCGGCGTCGAACAGCGCCCGGGCCGCGAACGACAGCTCTTCGGCCGTCATATCGTCCACGTTGGCCTCGAGGACGGTGACCATGTCTTCGCCGCACGGTTCCTCTTCGGCGGCGCCCTCGCCCGCGAACGCGCGGAGGACGTTGGGAAATCCGGTGGGGTCGGCCGCGCCGGGGCCGTAGCCCACGCGCTCCACCGTCATCGTCGGCATCGGCCCGAATTCGTCGGCGACGCTCGCTATCAAGGCCGCGCCGGTGGGGGTCGTGAACTCGCCCGGGACGTCGCCGGCGAAGGCCGGGACGCCGCGTAGGAGCTCGAGCGTAGCCGGCGCGGGGACGGGCAGCGTGCCGTGGGCGGCGTCCACGCAACCCGAGCCGAGCCGAAGCGGCGAGGCGACGACGCGCTCGGCCGCCACGAGCTCAAGCAAAGTAAAAGCGCCTACGACGTCGACGACGGCGTCCGCCGCGCCCACCTCGTGGAAGCCGGCGTGGCCCACGGCGACGCGGTGCGCCCGTCGCTCGGCGTCGGCGAGCTTGCGGAAGGTTCTCGTCGCGCCGCTCCGGACGTACGGCGACAATTCCGCGCGGTCAAGCAGGCGCTCCACCGCCCGCACGTCGTCGAAGTGCGGTGCCTCGCCCGATACCACGACTTCGACTCCCGTCGCCTCCACGCCGCCCCGGCGCCGCGGCGGATACACCAATCGAACGCCGGCGAGTTCCAACCGGGCCAGACCTTCTTCGAGGGCCGTGCGGCCTCCCGTTAACTCGAGCAGCGCGGCGAGCAACATGTCGCCGCTCGCGCCGGCGCTCCCGTCTATGAAGAGGATTTTCATTTTTCGACCGTTGCGCCGTGTGCTATTAAGGCCGCGGCGTAGCCGGCTCCGAAGCCGTTGTCGATGTTGACCACGACCACGCCGCCGGCGCACGAGTTCAGCATCGTCAGCAGCGGCGCGACGCCGCCGAAGCTCGCGCCGTAGCCGACGCTCGTGGGGACCGCGACCACCGGGCCGCCGCCCAAACCGGCGACGACGCTCGCCAGCGCGCCCTCCATCCCCGCCACGACGATTATGCAGTCCGCTTTATGGATAGCGTCGAGCTTGTCGAGGAGGCGATGGAGGCCCGCGACGCCGACGTCGTAGACGCGCTCGACGTGGCACCCGACCGTCTCCGCCACCACCGCGGCCTCCTCCGCCACCGGGATGTCCGCGGTCCCCGCGGATAGGACGAGCACCCGGCCGCGCGGTTCTACGGCCGTTTCGCCCGGTACGACGACGACGCGGCCTTCCTCGTGGTAGCGCGCGCCGGGGCACTTCTCGCGCACGGCCTCGTACGCCTCGGCCGTCGCCCTCGTGGCCAGGACGGCGGAGCCCGTCTCGGCGATGCGGGCGGCGATGGCCGCGGCCTGCGCCGGCGTCTTCCCCTGGCAGAATATTACCTCCGGGAAGCCGACGCGAAGCGCCCGGTGGGTATCGACCCGGGCGAAGCCCAGGTCGGCGTAGGGGAAGTGTTTCAAACGCTCGACGGCGCCGTCGACGCTCAGCTCGCCGGCCGCGACGGCGCGCAGCAGCTCCTCTAACTTACGGCGGTCCATAATCCGGTAGTTTTTTAAACTCGTCCAGAACGTTTACTACGTCGTCGCAGCACGCGACGGCGGCCGCGCGGGAACACAGCGCTTTCGCGCCGGGGGCGTCTTTTAAGTACGCCAGCAAGTGCTTACGGAATTGCCGCGCCGCCCGCTCCTCGCCGTCCAGCGACGCCGCCTTTTCGAAATGAAATAGTATCGCCTCCGCCAACGCCGCTCGGGACGGCGGCGCCGGGGCCTCGCCGTGGGCCAGGTATTCCTCCACGTGGTTTATCAAATAAGGTCTCCGCACGGCGGCGCGCCCCACCATAACGCCGTCGGCGCCCGTATCCTCGAGGAGCTTCGCGGCGTCTTGTGGCGTTTCGATGCCGCCGTTGGCCCACACCGGCACGGCCGCCGCGGCCGCGATCTCTCTCACGGCGGCGCAATCCACCGGCCCGCGCAGGCCCTGCTCGAGGGTCCGGCCGTGCACGGTCAAGGCCGCCACCCCTTCTTCGCACAGCAGCTTCGCCGCGGCCAGGGCGCGTTTCTCCCCGGCGGCGTCCCCCAACCTCATCTTCGCGGTAACGGGCACCGGCGACGCGGCGACGACGGCTCGAGCGACTTTACGAAGCGTCACCATATCGCCCGCAAGCGCCGCGCCGGCCCGTTGCTTCCGTATCTTCGGGGCGGGGCAGCCCAGGTTGACGTCGACGAGAGGGAAGCCGGCGCCGGCGGCTATCTTCGCCGCCTCGGCCATGGCGGCGGGGCGCGCGCCGAATATCTGCGCCGCTACCACCGACGCGTCGTCGTCGCCGGTGGCCAGGAGGCGCGTCGTCTTCTCGTTGCGGCGGATAAGGCCCTCGGCCGAGACGAGCGGCGTTACGGCGAACGCGCAGCCGAAGCGCGCGACCGCGGCGCGGAACGGGTACTCGGTGTAGCCGGCCAGCGGCGCCAGCCCCACCCGTCCGGGTACCTCGACGTTGCCTATTCTTATCGTCGCCGGCTTTAACGGTCCCGCCACTCCTAACCTTCCCGGGGCGCGAGCTTGTTCACCATATCCACGGCTTTGCGCGCCAGCTTCACCGCGACCTCGGCCTGCTCGGGCGTTACGGCGTAGGCCGGGACCTCTTCGGCGAAGCTGTCGGGGAAGCGCGGCGCCGCGTAGAAGTCGTCGAGTTTGCCGGCGTCGTGGATGGCCTCGAAGGCCGCGTCGCGGGCGCCGCATTTATGGACCAACGAGCGTATGGAGTGGCCTATCACCGAGGTCTCGTCGTGGTAGTAAAGGTACGCCTTGAGAACGCGCTCCGCGGCTTGGTGCGCCAGGAACGTCGCCCACTCGTAGACGTCGTTTCGCCGCAGGACCTCGGCGGCGTTGAGGTCGCGCTGTCCTTGCTGCAGCCAACGGCGGTATATGAACAATTTCGCGCGGTCCATATCTTCCCCGCTTGAGGTCACGCCCGCCTTACCCGCCAATCGCGGAGCTTTACGTAGAGGCCGGGCAGCCGCCGCCGTACGAAGAGCTTCGTCCCGTCGTAAAGCGAGCGGCCTAACTTAGCCACGGCTACTAAGACTTTGTGCGGTAGGAGGCGCGATTTATAAAAGGCGTCGCTCGCGCGCGCCAGCGCCCGGCCGACAAGGCCGAGCCGGCCCAGTATTTGATAATAACGTATCGCCGGCACGAAGTACGCCTGGCAGAAGCGCACCTGCGCCACCGGGAACGCCGGCTGCTCGAGGTACGATTCGCTCTCGTAGTCGAAGACCGGCGCCAGCAGTTCGTCGCGCTCGCAGAGCTCGTGGAGCGCGGTGTGGGGGTAGGGGTAGAAGACGGACAAGACGATGCGGTTGGGCCGCACGCGCGCGTTCAACTTTACGGTATCCAGAAAGAGCGCCTTGTCCTCGTGGGGCAGGCCGACCATGTTGTAGGTGAGCGTCGCCAGCCCCACCTCCCGGCAGAGGCGGTGCGCCTCCTCGATCTGCTCGTTGCCCATCTGGCGGTTGAGGACCGTCCGCCGCAGCTCCTCGCTGCCCGACTCCAGGCCGAAGTGGACGAGGTAGCAGCCGGCCCCCTTCAACGCCTCGAGTACGTCCCGGGCGACGAGGTTGTAGCGGTAGCGGCAGGTGAAGGGCAGGCCGACGCGCTCCTTATATAACTCGATGAACTCGAAGAACCAATCGCGCTCGAGCGGGAGGATGTTGTCGGTGATGTTCAAATATTTGACGTTGGGGAACACGGCGCGGAGGTTTTCTATATACTCGAGCGAGCGCGCCGGCGAACGGAAGCGCGCGTAGTGCTTGCGGTTGGGGTAGGCCTGCTTGAGCTGGTGGTTGCAGCAGTACGTGCACATATACGGGCAGCCGCGCGAGAGCATAACCGGCCCGGTGTCGATGGCGACGTCGTAGAGGATATTCTTGTCGTAGATGTCGTACGCCGGCAGCGGCAGCGCGTCGAGGTCCTCGATGAGCGGCCTCGTCGGGTTTTTATGAACGTCGCCGTTCTCGCGGAACCAGAGGTTGTCGACGGCGCGCCAGTCGCGGCCCGCCTCCAGCGCGTCGCACAGCTCGAGCAGCGGGTACTCGCCCTCGCCGACGACGGCGACGTCGATTTCGGGAGAGCCGGCAACCTCCTCCGGCGCGAGGGTAGCGTGGACGCCGCCCGCGACGACCGGCGCGTCGGTCGCCTCCTGCGCGATACCCGCCAGCCGCCTAATCTCGGGCCAGATGGTAGTGCGCGACGAGAAGCCGACGACGTCCGGCGCGGCCTCGCGCACCCCGGCCTCGAACTCGTCGCGGCCGGGCCGGCCGATGAGGTGCAACAGCGTCACGTCGTGGCCCGCGTCCTCGAGGACCGCGGCCACCGACGATATCCCCTCGGCGTAGAAGCCGTAGTCGGCGGGCGCGGCGAGCGTCTTGGACGGCGCGTAGTCGGGGTATACGAGGGCAACCTTCACGCCGTAAAATTAACATATTCAAATATTTTAGGCAAAAAGAAAAGCCGGCCGGGGGCGGGGCGGCTGTGGGGCCGGGTAGGGGCACGTGGTTGCGGGTAGGGGCGTAACGCGTTACGCCCCTACAACGCGCCCCTACCGGAACAACGCCTTCACGCGCCCCAGGGAGACGGAGGCGATGAACGACGGGTCCTCATCGGTGAGCTGCACGGTATCAACCCAGAATTCGGCGTGGCCCTGTATAGTATTACCCCAAGCGGAAACTTCAAAACGCGCGAACACCGGTAAGGTCTTGCCGACGACCACGGACCCCTCTATGCACCGCCATTCTCGCGGCGAAAAGGGGCCCCGCCATTCCAAGTATTCGAGGGGCTCTTCGGTACCGGCGTATAAGAGCCAGAACTCCCACCGCGGATTGATGCTCATGGTACAGTCAGCGAGTGCGCGAAAATTGTAGTAAAGCCTCCGGCTTATCGGCGCGTTTATATGCTTCGAATCGAGCGTGGCGCTACTCCCGGTAGTACCGCGAACCCCCGCCCAACCGAAGGCGTAGTTACCCCACGGACCGTCGGCCCGTAGAGTCCAGCCCGACAACGTACCGCCTTCCCAGGTCCATCCCGGCGGCGGAAAGGAACCGTCGAACCGTTCGTCCAAGTATTTTACCGCCTCCGCGGCGGAACCCGCGAACGCGAGCGCCGCCACGAAAAGGAATACCTTTTTCATCTCTTGACCACCTACCGAAACAACGCCTTCACGCGGCCGAGCGAGGCGGGCGCGACCCCCACTACATCGATATCTATTTGGTAAAACCAACCAACGTCGGGGTTCTCTACCCATAGGTATTCCCCGTCGAAAGTAGTAGCTCGGCTGCCCATGAGGCCCGGCACGGGGAAACTGGCGGTTATCGAACCCTTGGTCGTCATTTGGTACATATAGTGCCCCGGCCCGCAGCTCCATAGGTAGTGGCCGTCCCAGGCCAAGTCTGCGAGGTCGAACGGGGTTTTAAAAGAAGACAGCCAAGACCCGGTACTCGTAAGTTTTACGCCGAGGATGCCCAGGGGCCGGAAAGCCATCCCGGTCCAGAGGCACCCCTTTTCCGCCGCCAAGCCTGCGAAACCGTAATCCCCGAAAATAAACCAATTCACGCACGAGCCGGTCTTCGTACTTCGTATATAATAGGCCGGCTGAAACGATATGTGCTCTACATACCAAAGGTATTCGCCGTCGTAGGTAGCGCCGTCGTATTCTCCGTACGAGGCGCCGATATTAAAAGACGTTACGATCGTACCTATCGTCGAAATACAATAGAAGTAGGTACGTGGTGGGTTGCAACTCCAGAGGTATGCCCCGTCCCAGGCCAGACCGCTACTACCTGTTGGGGTCAGTGGCGACGGAAAAGATGAAACTACGTCGCCGAGAGCGCCCAACGCGTCGCCCACGAAAAACGCGGCCCCGGCGAGCGCCGCAAGGCCGCAGTAGGTCGCGAGTTTTTTCATAACCCCATCTCCTTTCTTATAACATTATAACACCCCCGAGGCAATTTTGCTATATCAAAATAACCCCAATAACGAGCAACCCCACGAACGGCGCCACCCCCGCGCCCACCGTCCCCGGCTGGAAGTCCGGCCCGAAGCCGGAGGCGAAAAGGCCCTGGCCCTCCACCCCCAGCGAGATGAAGTTCCCGGCGACCATCCCGCCCACGCACGCGACGACGACGAGGATTAAGCCCAACGCGAACGTCCGCGGCCTGCGGGGCGGAACGTCCAATACGTCCGGGTAGAGGAGGCCGAGCGCCCGCACGCGCCGGTCCAGCGCCTTGAGCAGCAGCGGCCCGAGTATCGCCGGATAGATGATGTCGTTGGCGACGATGACGTTGCCCAGCGCCGCGAAGGGCGCAATCCCGAGGAGGTCGCCGCCCCAGCCGATGAAGAGGCCGCAGGCCGCGGCCGCCAGGACCACCGTCGCCTCGAGCAATATCAACCCCCGCCACGACGCCAGGTACTCTTTGTCGGTAGCCCTGATGAGGCGGTACGGGATGTACGCCAGCAGGAAGTTGCCGCCCAGGCCGAAGAAGCTGCCCCAGCCGAGGGTCCCGAAGAAGTCGCCCAGCAGGTTGCCCAGCCCCGCGCCGACGGCGCCGGCGGGGCCGAAGAGCAGCCCCGCGACGAGGGGGATGGCCGCGGCGGGCCGCATCTCCGTCAGGCCCGGGATGAGGACCAGCGGCTTGAACGGGATGAGCAGCGCGGCGTAGAGGGCCGCGGTGGCCGCGGCCAGCACGACCATCCGCGTATTCCCCCACATCCTGAACAGCTCGCGCACGTCGC
>Ga0307379_10010258_pt1 | contig 12425 bp, 9 predicted proteins | sample UN2MG_FD_202237 | JGI IMG/M metagenome (GOLD analysis project Ga0307379, IMG submission 202237) | Soil microbial communities from Risofladan, Vaasa, Finland - UN-2 | ecosystem: Environmental > Terrestrial > Soil > Coastal area > Acid sulfate soil | place: Finland: Risofladan, Vaasa | collected... | reverse complement strand
TCGCGCCGGGGCAGCCCTTGTTTGCTGGATTCAAGGTTTACGAAAGGTCGGATTCATGCGTTGGAGTGAAGTATTCATCCCCACGTTGCGCGAGGTTCCGGCGGAAGCCGAAGCCGCCAGCCACCAGCTTCTGATGCGGGCCGGATACATCCGCCAGGTGGCGGCCGGCGTCTACGCGTATCTTTACCTCGCCCAGAGATCCTTCCTCAAGATCGCTCAAATCATTCGCGAGGAGATGAACCGCATTGGCGGCCAGGAATTCTACCTGCCGGCGCTGAACCCGGCGGAGCTCTGGAAGGAGTCCGGCCGGTGGGACTCCGTGGATGTGATGTTCAAGTTCAAGGACCGCACGGATCACGAGATGTGCCTGGGCATCACCCACGAAGAGGAGATGACAAATATCGCGCGGGGCGAACTGCGCTCCTACAAACAATTGCCGCAGATTTGGTATCAAATCCAGGAAAAATTCCGCGATGAGCCGCGGCCCAAGGCCGGCCTCTTGCGCCTGCGGCAGTTCATCATGAAGGACTCTTACTCCTTCGACCTGGACGATGCCGGGCTGGACGTGAGCTACGACAAGCACGTAGACGCTTACCGGCGCATCTTCGAGCGCTGCGGTTTGAAATTCCTGCACGTCGACGCGTATTCGGGCATGATGGGCGGCAAGGTTTCGAGCGAGTTCACCGCTCCGGCGGAATCGGGCGAAGACTGGATCGCCCACTGCGAGTGCGGCTTTGCGGCCAATCTTGAGAAGGCCGAATCGGCGCCTACTCCTTGCGCCGACCCTGCCGGCGACGCAGCTCCCGAGCCCTTCGCCACTCCCGGGCAGAAGACGATCGACGATTTGGTGAAGTTCACAGGCGAAAGCCCGGCGCGGATGATCAAGACCCTCGACTATGTGGTGGAAAGCCAGCCCCTTGTTCTCCTGTTGCGCGGCGATCACTCCCTGAGTGAAACAAAGCTTGCGGCGACGCTTGGGACCGCGGTCTTTCGTGCCGCCACCCCCGAGGAGGCGCTGGCACTGCACGGCGCCCACTTGGGATCGCTCGGACCGGTGGGCCTGAAGGGTGTGCGCATCGTGGCCGACCGCGCCCTGGCCGGGCGCAAGAACATGATCACCGGAGCCAATCGCGACGATTTTCACCTTCGCAATGCATCGCCCGGCCGGGACTTTACCCCGGAGTTCGCGGACATTCGCCAGGTGCAACGGGGCGATCTGTGCATTCGTTGCGGCAAGCCGCTGGTTCTGACCAAGAGCATCGAGTTGGGACACGTTTTCAAACTGGGGCGGCGGTATTCGGAGATCATGCACGCCTCGGTTCTCGACGCCAGCGGCAAGGAAGTGCCTCTGGTGATGGGCTCGTACGGCATCGGTTTGGAACGCATCCTGAGCGCCGGCGCGGAACAAAACCACGATGCCGACGGCATGTTTCTGCCGCGTTCCATGGCGCCTTTTGACGTGATTCTCACGGCCGCCAACATGGACGATGGGGCCGTCCGTTCGGCGGCGGAACTCCTATATGAGGAATTGCGCTCCCGGTCGATCGAAACACTTTTCGATGACCGGAACGAACGGCCGGGGGTCAAGTTCAAGGATGCCGACTTGATCGGCGTTCCGTTCCGCGTGACCGTTGGTAAACGAAAGCTCGAGCAGGGGCTTGTGGAGGTCTTCGAGCGCTCGACAAAGCGGGTGCGTGATGTTAAGCTTGAAAACGCGGTGAAGTTTCTGGAGCAAGATTACCTCCGCTAGCCCGCGGGAACCAGTGCAGACCGGGGGTACAAGCATGCAACACACGGCATCGGGCAGAGGCTACCCAAAACTGATTTTCACCCTCCTGGTCCTTGGGGCCGTTGGGTACGTCGCCATCAAAGCAATTCCTATCTACGTCCACAACTACGAGCTTCAGGACTTCATCCGCCAACTGGCCATCCGTGCGACGGTGGATCGTACCTCGGCTGAAGCCGTCCAAAACAACATTCTCGCCGAAGCCGAAGAGTTGGATCTTCCGATCATGCGCAGAGATGTCAAAGTCACTGTCAACAGCAACGGGGTGACAATCGAGCTCGACTACACGGTTCCCGTGGATCTCAAGGTCTACACTTGGATGCTGCACTTTACGCCTTCGGCCACGAATCGGGCGCTATAACCCGTGGCTCACCGCCGACGTCCCGCAATCCGTAAGACTCCCAGGTTCCCAAGAACCGGCAAGTCCCCGCGCGGCAGGGGGGCGAGAGGGTGGGAAAAGGTCCTCCTCGGTCTCGGCCTGTTGGGCCTCCTGGTTTCCACGGGCGTCTTTGTTTATTACTACGTCCGATTCTCCCGAATCATAGACGCGCGCCTGAGCGGCGAGGTGTTTGATAACGCATCGCTGATATTCTCTGCCCCCGTGGAGATTCGGGCCGGGCAGGCGATCACCTCCGAAAACGTTGAGGCGCGATTGCGCAGGGCCCTTTACACGGAGGGGAAAGGCGAGTCGGAATTCGGTTTCTATCAGCGAGAAGGGAACCAGTTGGAGGTCCATCCCGGCCCGGCATCTTTTCTGCGCGCCGAAGGGATTGGTGGAGGGCCTATCAGCCTGGGATTTCGGGACGGCCGGGTGACCTCCATCACCACGGCCGGGGAGGCGACGCCTCTCGACCAATGCTGGCTGGAACCAGAGGTGATCACCACCCTCTTTGACCGTTCGCGGACCAAGCGGCGCCTGGTTCGCTACCAGGACTTATCTCCCGTCCTCGTGAACGCCATTCTGGCCACCGAAGACCACCGGTTTTTCTCCCACCATGGGGTGAACTTCTTCCGGATCATCGCCGCGACAATCAAGGGCGTGAGAGATGACGAGCGAATTCGCGGCACCAGCACGTTGACCATGCAGCTCGCCCGCAACTTCTTTCTGACGCGTGAGCGGACGCTCGAACGGAAGGCGGCGGAGATCTTTCTGGCATTGCTCCTCGAGCAGCGGCTGAGCAAGGAGCAAATCTTCGAGCTGTACGCCAACCAGATCTATCTGGGGCAACGCGGGAGCTTCGCGATCCACGGCGTGGGCGAAGCGGCCAGCGTCTACTTCAACAAGGACGTGGGGAGTTTGATGCTTCCCGAGGCGGCCCTGCTGGCGGGGATCATTCGCGGACCGAGTTTCTATTCTCCGGACAGGCATCCGGCGCGAGCGCTTGAGGTCCGCAACGTTGTCCTCCGCCGGATGCGGGAAGTCGGATTCATTACGCCCACCGAGGCCGACAGTGCTTCGGCGGCTCCGCTCGGTGTCACGCAGCAGAACGTCGAAGCGAACCAGGCGCCGTTCTTCGTCGACATGGTCAAGGACCGGTTGCTGGAGCAATTCTCGGAGCGCGACCTGATCTCTCAAAGTTACCGGGTCTACACCGCGCTGGATCTCGACCTGCAACTCGCCGCGTCCGAAGCCGTGCGAACCGGCATCGCGGAAGTTGACGAGCAGCTCAGCAAGCGAAAATCGCGGAAAGACTCGCCGCCGGAACCCAACCAGCCTCAAGTGGCGCTGGTTGTGCTGGACCCGCACACAGGCGCTATCCGAGCGCTGGTTGGCGGGCGCGACTATGGCGCCAGCCAATTGAATCACGTTCTGGCGAAGCGCCAGCCGGGCTCTTCTTTTAAACCTTTCGTTTATGCCACGGCGCTGAGTTCGGCTGTGGATGGCTGGCAGCCCCTCATCACACCGACGACCATTCTTCTGGACGAGCCCACCACTTTCCAGTACGGCGATGAGCCGTATGAGCCCGAAAACTACAAGCAGGAATATCATGGCCCGGTCACGCTGAGGGAGGCGCTGGCACATTCGCTCAACGTTGCCACCGTCCGCCTGGCGGAAATGGTGGGCTTCGATCGGGTGAGGAGGCTGGCGGTGGCCGCGGGAATCAACCATGACCTGCTCCCCACCCCCGCGATTGCGCTGGGAGCGTACGTGGCGACTCCGCTGGAAATCGCGGGGGCCTACACGATTTTTGCCAACCAGGGCCGCTACGTCGTGCCGAACTTCATCCAGAAGGTGGCTGATACTTCGGGCAAAACTTTGTGGCGGACACGAAGAGAAACGCGTGAGGTTCTCGACCCGCGCGTCAGCTACATCATGGTGAGTCTGCTGCAGAGCGTGATCAACAGCGGAACCGGAGCGGGGGTAAGGAGCCGCGGCTTCACGCTTCCTTCCGCAGGCAAGACCGGCACGTCTCACGATGGTTGGTTTGTCGGCTTCACGCCCAGCCTGCTGGCAGCGGTCTGGGTCGGCTACGACGACGACCGCGAGTTGCATCTCTCCGGGGCTTACTCGGCCCTTCCCGTATGGACCGCATTCATGAAACGTGCGGCGGAGATTCCCGCCTATCGAAACGAGGAGCCTTTTGCGGCTCCGACGGGAGTGGTTACTGCAACGATCGACACAAGAACCAACCTGCTGGCCAGCGCCGAATCTCCTTACACCCGAAACGAGGTTTTCATCGAAGGGACGGTTCCCGCCGCCGAAGGCCCGCGACCGGGCGGCGTGTTTGGAATCCTGGGCAGGATGTTTCAGCCGGGAGGGGTTCCGACGGTACCCGCCGCGGTCACTTCGCCGCCGCTGCCGCTTCCCGAAGGTGCTCCTCCTCCCGGCCAAGGGATGAACGGGCAAGTTCCACCGGAACCCCCGGAAGCACAGCCGGCAAAAAAGAAGGGCGGCGTGATCCGGAAATTTCTTTCGATTTTCAAGGGAGGCCAGTCGGAGGAGGAAAAGAAGCCGAGCCCTCCCAAGGACACAAAACAGCAGTAGAACGAAGCGCGCCAAGACCTGGTGCGCTCCTGCTCGAACGCGGGGGTGAACCATGAAACCGAGGATTCTGCTCCAACCGGCAACGGTGACTCTGGGTCTTATCGTTGCCCTGGGCCTTTCCTTCCAGGCCGCCGGACAAGAGCCCAAGGAAACTCTCACTCAACCGGACCTTTCATCTTCCTCGCTGAGCCAGGAAACGAAATCTTCCGCTTCCGAGCCCAAGCGGGAGGTTTCCCTGGAGGACCGCGCAGACATTTTCATGGCGCGCAAGTCTTATGCTGACGCCGTGGATTACTACCAGCGCGCCATGAGGGAGGGACGAGGCTCCGACCCCAGCCTCTGGAACAAGGTTGGCATCGCCTACCAGCAGCAACTGAACTACAAAGCCGCCCGGAATGCGTACAAGAAGGCCATCAAGCTCAACAAGGTCTTTGCGGAGGCGTGGAATAATCTGGGAACGACTTACTTTCTGCAGAACAAGGCGAAGAAATCCATCAAGTACTACCGTCAGGCCATCAAGCTGAATCCCTCGGGCGCGTCTTTCCATGTCAACCTGGGAACCTCCTTGTACAAGCGAAAGAAGATCCCCGAAGCCTTGGAAGAATACCGGACGGCGCTGGCGCTTGACCCGAATGTCCTGACAGACCGGTCGTCCGTGGGCACGGTGTTGCAGGCTCAGGGGGCTGATCCGAAATTCTATTTCTATCTGGCGAAGGTCTTCGCTTCGCTGGGACGACCGGCCGAGGCCGTACGGTATCTGCGTCGCGCTTTTGAGGACGGCTTCAGCAATCAGAAACAATTGGACGAAGACCCCGATTTCCAGAAGATCAGCGAGTATCCGGCTTACGTCGAGCTGAGGAACAATCCTCCCGTTCCGATCAAGGATTAGAACCGCCCGGTTTCAACGCCCGCTCGCACGGTGATCCGGTCGAGCGGGCGCAGCTCCCCCTCGGTGTTATAATCAGAGTTGAGTGACAGCATGAAGAAGATCCTTGCGTTGTTTCTTCTGCTGGGTGCCGGGAACCTCCGAGCCGCGGGCACGGCGCGCACCGTGCTGGTGTTTCCCTTTGAAAACCAGAGCGCCCGCCCAGACCTCCAATGGATTTCCGAGAGTTTCGCCGATGTGGTTTCCTCGCGCCTTTCGGGGCCGGACCGCTATGTCGTGGGCCGGCGGGAGCGCAACTCGGCGTTCGAGCAGATGGAGATTCCACTGGGCGCGTCTTTGACGCTGGCGAGCAAGTTCAAGCTGGCCGAGTCGCTGGGCGCGGACTGGGCGGTCGTGGGAATATTCGACCTCGACGGCGATCGCCTGATCGCGCACGCCCAGCTTCTGGATATCGACCGCCTGAAGCTCTTTCCTCCTCTGGAGACCAGCGGAGCCCTCACCGACCTCGTTGACCTGCAGACCCGACTGGCCTGGCGGCTTCTCGCCACCTACGATTCGGACTTCACGGTGGGAACCGAGGAGGACTTTCGGCGCAGATTCCCGGAGGTCCGACTGGACGCTTTCGAGAATTACATCCGCGGAATCCTGACCGGTGACCCGGAGGCCAAAGTCCGATTCCTTCGGGAAGCCGACCGTTTGAATCCCGCCGACCGCCGCGCCGCACTGGAGCTGGGCCGCTACTACTGTGATGAGAAAGACTACGTGAACTCCGCGCGATGGGTCCGAAAACTCGATGTCCGCGATCCGGACTACAACGAGGCGCTGTTCCTGCTCGGTGTGGACGAGTTCTTCATGGGGCGGAATGCCGCGGCGGGAAAGGCGTTCGCAGAATTGGCGGAGAGACTGCCTCTGAACGAGGCGCGGAACAACCTGGGCCTTCTCCGCGCCCGGCGCGGCCGCTTTTCGGATGCGCTCGACGATTTCAAAGCGGCCTACCAGGGTGATCCATCGGACCCGGACTATTGTTTCAATCTCGCGGCGTGTTTGTGGTCGCTGAATCGTTTCGAGGAGGCATCCCGCTACCTGCAGGAGGCTATTCGCCTTGCCCCCGACGACCCGGAGGTTCACTCCTTGCTGGCGATGGTGTCCGGCAAACTGGGTCGTCGTGATGTGGAGCAACGTGAGCTCCGCTGGCTCCAAGAGCAGGAAGTCAGCCCGACCGACCAGGAGGGGGACGGCCCGCGGCCGATCCTCCGCTTGAAAAGCACCTACGACCCGCGGGAAGTCCGCAAGCCGCCGCTGGCGGCACAGACGTCCGGGTAGTTTTGTTGGGGGCGGGCGATTACACCACTGAACCCGGCAGAGCCCGGAGGCGGAGGCGGGAAAGCCGGCGAAGGAAATGAAGGATCGTTCCGTAGCGGAAAGGCAGAATCCATGAAGACGAAAAGCTCTTTCACGCGTGCGGCTCTGGGTTTCTCGTTTGTCTTTGCTTTCGTCATCGGCGGGAGCGGGGCGCCCGGGGCGCGGGCGGAGGGCCGCCCCGTGGTGATTGTCATCAAACTCGATCAGATGGTGCATCACGTCAGCGCCGGATATATCGTTCGCGGAATCCAACACGCCAATGCCATCAACGCCGATGCCGTGCTGCTCGAGCTCGATACGCCCGGTGGACTCCAGAACTCGATGCGGTCCATCATCCAGAGCATTCTTGATTCGCGCGTTCCCATCATCACTTATGTGACGCCCAGCGGAGGGGGCGCGGCGTCGGCTGGCTTTTTCGTCTTGATGGCCGGCGACGTGGCGGTCATGGCGCCGGGACCCACCACCGGCGCGGCGCACCCGGTGGTCATCGGTGGCGTCAACATCGGAAAGACGATGGAAGCCAAGATTGAGAACGAAGCCGCGGCTTACATCCGCACTCTGGCGGAAAGACGGGGGCGCAACTCCAAGCTCGCCGAAGAAGCCGTCCGCGAGAGCCGCTCGTTCACCGAGAAGGAAGCCCTCGAGGGCCAGCTCATTAACGCCGTCGCCGCCACGCCACAGGATATCTTCGCCGAGTTTGATGGCAAGACCGTGGGCCGGGTGAACGACACGACCACCACGTTGCACCTGGCCGGTGCCGTGACGGAGCCCTTCTCGATGGGCCGTCGCGAGCGCTTCTTCGCCTGGATCGCCGACCCCAACATCGCCTTCCTGCTGGGGGCGGCCGGGGTCGCCTGCCTGTACATTGAATTCACCCACCCGGGCCTGGTGGCGCCGGGTGTGGTGGGAGCGGTGGCACTTGTCATGGCGATGTATGCGTTCAACCTGTTGCCGATTAATACCTTTGGGATTTTGCTGATCATCCTGGCGCTCGTGCTGTTCGTGCTCGAGGCTAACGTCACCTCTCACGGAGCGTTGGCAGCGGGCGGTGTGGTGGCTATGGTAGTCGGCGCGATGATCCTGGTGGATTCGCCCTGGCCGGAGGCGCGCATTCAGCTCTCCACCGCCCTCAGCGTGACCTTGCCGCTGGCCATCATCATGGTAATCCTTCTCCGTTTTGCCATCGCCGCGCAGCGGAGCAAGACCGTCACCGGCCGGCAGGGCATGATTGACTCGACGGGCGTGGCGCAGACCGACCTCGACCCGGAGGGAAAGGTCCTGGTCCGCGGGGAGATTTGGCACGCCCGCAGCTCCACGACCATCCCGAAGGGCACGCGGGTCCGCGTGCGGTCGCTCGATGGCTTGACGCTTCTTGTTGAGCCCAGACCGGAATCCGGCTAGACTGGCTGCGGGTCGCACCATTGCCCGCTGTGTCCCAGCGAAGTCAACGTAAAGGAGGGCATCATGAGCTATTTCACCGGGGTCGTGATTTTCATCCTGGTCATCTGGGTTGCGAACTGCTTGAACGTGCTCCGCGAGTATGAGCGCGCCGTGGTCTTCCGCCTGGGAAGGCTCCAGAAGGGCTACCAGAGTCCGGGGCTGATATTCATTCTCTGGCCCATCGACAAGATGGTGAAAATCTCCCTGCGGATCGTTGCCTGGGATATCCCGCCCCAGGACGTCATCACCCGGGACAACGTCACGGCGAAGGTCAACGCGGTCGTTTTCTACCGGGTCATGGACCCGCAGTTGGCCGTCGTCGAGTTGGAGAGCTACCGCTACGCCGTCGAACAGTTGGCGATGACCACGTTGCGTTCGGTGCTGGGTGAAGTGGAGCTTGACGACCTGCTCTCCCAGCGCGAGAAACTCAACGTGCGGCTGCAAGCCATTCTCGACGAGCACACGGACGCCTGGGGGATCAAGGTCACCAAGGTGGAAGTGAAGGCAGTGGATTTGCCGCAGGAAATGCAGCGCGCCATCGCCCGCCAGGCGGAGGCGGAGCGCGAGCGGCGGGCCAAGATCATCCACGCGGACGGCGAATTCCAGGCCGCCGAAAAGCTGGCCATGGCGGCCGGCAGGATTTCGCAGGAACCGGTGGCCATCACTCTGCGGTATCTGCAGACGCTCACCGAAATCGGCACCGAGAAGAATACGACCATCGTGTTTCCGTTGCCGGTGGAATTGCTTTCGGCGATCATGGGTAAGATTGCCGGTGCGCAGCCGCCGGACGGGGCGACGAAGTAGGCGCGGCCCGTCAGGTGACGGGCCGACCAAAGCTGAGAACTAGGGAGTGTCATGGGTCCAGGTCGAGAGTCCAAACGAGATGAGCGAGGCCTTTCCGCCCGATACCTTGTCGTGGTTTTTCTGATGGGGGTAGCGGCCTGTGCCGTCTTCTTCTCTCTCGGATTTCTGGTCGGGTACAACGAACGACCGTTCAAAGGCGCGACGGCCACCGAGGAGGCGACTCCATCGCCGGTGATACCCCCGACTGTGAATCCGCCCTTGGAGGAGGTTCCGTCGCCGGGGAAGAGTCCTCCTCCGGCAACCACCGCCAAGGGGGCCACCCCGGCACGGCAGGAGGCCACGAAGCCTGCTGAGGAGCCGAAGGCCGCTTCTCCCGCCGCCGCAACTCCGTCGGGCCCGGTTCCCTCGGGGTTCGCCGTCCAGGTGGCTGCTTCGCGGAGCAAGTCGGACGCGGAAAACCTGGTCAAGGAACTGGGTTCGCGCGGGTATCGGGTCTTCCTGGTGACGCCGGAGTACGCCAAGGCCGGCGACAATCTCTACCGCGTCCAGGTGGGACCTTTCGCAACGCGCGAAGACGCCGAGAAGGCCCGCGATAAGCTGGCGAAAGAGGGCTTCAAGCCCTTCATCAGGCATTGACCGCGGAGAGCCGAACCGGCAAAACGGTGTCGGGCCTCCCGGTTGACACGGCCCTGGAGGCGCAGCCCACGGACGCCATCGAGGGGAAACCCGTTTCTTCCAGGTACTCACTTCAGAACCCTTTCCTCAGGTTGAGCGCCGCCACACTGAGCGGCGTGTTGCTGTTCTCCTCGTTCCCTGAGATTCATTGGCACCTGCTGGCCTGGATCGCCGGCGTCCCATTGCTGGTCGCGCTGGTGAACGAGCCGAGTCTGGGCCGCGCCTACGTTTGGGCGCACCTTTGCGGCGCGGTGTTCATCGGTGGAAGCTGCCACTGGTTCCTCGACGTTCTGGAAATCCACGGAGGATTGAGCGCCCCGCTCGCCATCTTCGCTGTGGGGCTCTTTCTCGCGGTCTATCCCGCCATCTACGGAGCGTTCGGCATCGCCATCGCGTGGACGGCGCGGCGCTCCCCGGCGGCAGCTCTCGGGCTCAGCCCGTTTCTCTGGGTCGTTCTCGAGCTGGGCCGGTCGTACTGGATGACCGGTTTTCCCTGGAACCTGCTGGGATACGCCGTCGAAGCCCCGGGGCTGCGGCAGTTGGCCTCCTCGACGGGCGTTTACGGGCTTTCTTTTCTGGCCATGGCCACCAGCGCCTTTGTGGCCTGGGTGCTGCTCGAGCCGCGGCGGCGAGCGCTGCAAGTTGCGGGCATCGCGTGGGTCGGGTTGCTGGGGTTGGCGAACTGGTATTTGACGCCGCCACCCGTCGCCCCGGGGTCGAGGGTCGCTCATCTGGTTCAGCCCAACGTTCCACTGGACGTGGAGAGCCTGGTGAATTGGGCTCCGTGGAATAACCCGAGGCCGCTCGAGGGATTGTTGGCCATCACCGCGGCGAGCGTCGACCGGCTGCCCTCCGATAACGCCCACCCGCTGCTTGTCGTCTGGCCGGAAAATTCCGCGCCCTTCTATTTCGATGGCGACGAAATCTTTCACAGCGCTGTGATCGGCATGGCGCGTCGCAACAAAGCCTATGTGGTTTTTGGAACGGTGACCTACGCCGACCCGCAACACACTCAGCCCAAGAACTCCGCCATCGTGCTCGACCCCGCGGGGCGCGTGGTGCTGGCCTATGATAAGATTCATTTGGTGCCCTTCGGGGAGTACGTGCCGAGCTGGGCCTTTCCGGACCTGGTGGGAAAGATCACCCACGAGGCGGGGAATTTTGTGGCCGGCTCGGAATACAAGGCTGCGGTGACGCCGGAGGGGGCGCTGGGGATTTTCATTTGTTATGAGTCGGTGTTCCCCCAGCTTGTGCGGGCCCTGACTCCCGACGGACCCGGCGTGCTGGTCAACATCTCGAACGACGCCTGGTTTGGCGGCTCGGCCGCCGCCGCGCAGCACCTGGAAATGGCCCGCCTGCGGGCCATCGAGAACGGCCGATACCTGTTGCGGGCGACAAACGACGGCACCACCGCCATCATCGACCCTTACGGGCGAGTGGTCGAGAGCTTGCCGCGCTATCAGCAGGAAGTGCTCGCCGGCCGTTTTGATTATCTGGCGGGACGGACCTTCTACCATGCCCCTGGCGACGTCTTCGCCTGGCTGTGCTCGCTGATTTCTTTGGCGATTCTCGCCGCGCTGGCGGCGCGAAAATGAGCGCCGAGCGGTGGTTGTATCCGGGCCGGACTCTGGAATTTTGAATTCATCATTCCCGAATGAGGAGCTTGCGTGATGGAAGCCATTGAAGAACTGGCAAGAGAATTTTCCGAGCTGAAGACACGGACCTCCGAGCTGCGGAGTTTTCTTTGACACTCCGCAACGACGTCGCGAGCTCGAAGCCATCGAGAAGCAGATAGCCCAACCCGAATTCTGGCAGGACCCGGAAGCATCCCAGAAAATCCTACCCACCCGGCGGCGCTTGGAAGAGACGCTGGAAGCCGACACGCGCCTGGCACGGATGCTCTCCGACATCGCGGCGTATTTCGAGCTGGCGCGAGAGGGCGAAAGTGTCGGAGACGATTTGCGTGCCGAACTCGCGGCGCTGCGCGCCGAGGTCGATCGGCTGGAGACCGCAATGCTGCTGGGCGGCGAGCACGACCGCCTGAACGCCATCGTCACCATCCATCCCGGGGCGGGCGGGACCGAGTCCCAGGACTGGGCCGAAATGCTCCTGCGCATGTATCGCCGCTGGGCGGAGCGTCACAATTTCAAATTCACCCTCCTGGAATACCAGGCGGGCGAGGAAGCAGGGCTGAAGTCGGCCACGTTCACGGTGACGGGCGACTACGCCTACGGGTTGCTCAGCTCGGAAATCGGCGTACACCGGCTGGTGCGCATTTCTCCCTTCGACGCCGCGGCGCGCCGTCACACTTCCTTCGCCTCGGTTTTCGTCAGCCCCGAGATCGACGACACCATCAACATCGAACTCAAACCCGACGAGCTGAGGATCGAAACGTATCGCTCCACGGGGGCGGGCGGCCAGCACGTCAACACCACGGATTCCGCCGTGCGCATTACTCATATCCCTACTAACACCGTCGCCCAATG
>Ga0307379_10010256_pt1 | contig 12425 bp, 9 predicted proteins | sample UN2MG_FD_202237 | JGI IMG/M metagenome (GOLD analysis project Ga0307379, IMG submission 202237) | Soil microbial communities from Risofladan, Vaasa, Finland - UN-2 | ecosystem: Environmental > Terrestrial > Soil > Coastal area > Acid sulfate soil | place: Finland: Risofladan, Vaasa | collected... | reverse complement strand
TTCAGCTTCAACACCATCAGCGGCGAACGCGAGGCCGGCACATTGCGCCTCCTGCTGGCCGGCTCCACGCGCAGGACTTCGGTAATCATCGCCAAGCTCGTCGGCGGCTATCTCCCGCTCGCGCTCACCTTTTTGCTGCCGTTTCTCTTGGCACTGCTCGGATTGCTCACTCTGACGGGCATTGGATTCTCGCCGGCGGAATGGGGAAAGATCGCCCTGATGGTGATCGCAAGCCTGCTCTACCTGCTCGTCTTCCACTCCATGGGCGTCGCTTTTAGCAGCCTCTCGCGCAACTCGTTCGTCAGCTTCATGCTCTGCCTGCTCTTTTGGGTCCTGAGTGCGGCGATCATCCCCAAAGGTGCTGTCAACGCGGCGTCCCTCATCAGCCCCTCGATGAACTACTTCGAATTTGAGAAGGCTTACCGGGAACTCCGCAAAGAATCCCAAATAGTGTATGGGCGAACCATGGCGCGCCTCTTCAAGGAAAATCCGGTCAAAATGGAAGAATTCAGAACCAAACGAAGAGAGTATTCCAGCAAGGCCGACCAGGCATCATCAGCTGTTCACAGCCGGCTTGAAGGAGAATTGCACAGGGAATACCTGCGGCAACGGCGCGGTATGCTGGCCACCGCAGCGAACCTGGCCAGGATATCACCCTCCTCAAACCTTTCCTTTATCTTCTATGGCCTCGCCGATACCGCCCCGGATTTGAGGGAGAGGTTCGAGGAAGAACTGCGGCAATACGGCCTCGCCCTGGCCAACTACCTTGACGAGATGAAGCAAAAGCAGACGGCCGCAGGGGATAGCAGGGAGCGGGTACTTTCTTACAAATTCGTCCCTGGAGCCAACGGTTTTATGACAATCGTTTCCGAGAATGTTGAGCCGGATTCGCTCGATTTCACAGGGATGCCGCGCTTCGATTTAAGCGAGCCGACACTTGCGGCGGCTACAGACGAAGTCTTGATCGACTATGCCGTTCTGGCTTTTTACGTGCTCCTGTTTTTCGCCGTCGCTTATGTTGCTTTCCTGCGGTATGACGCCAGATGAAAACTTGCGAGGACAACCTGATAGCAACGAGGCCAAAGCCGTGTGGCTGATCATTTCAAAAGAACTGCGCCAACTGCTGTACAGCCCGAGATTCCTGATCATCGGCCTGACCAGTTTCGCCCTGATCACGCTGACAGTCTTCAACGGATACGCTTCCTACGACGCCGAACGGAAGTCTGCGTTTGTCGGCAGGCAGATAGCCTTGGATCAGTTGGCTTCATCCGGATCCTATACAAGATTGCCTTACAGGCAGGTTGAAGCCATCCGCCTGCCCGACAAGCTTTCGATTTTCGATATCGGCATCGCCGGCGCGGTCGGGCGAAAAGGCACCATATCGCAGTGGAATTTCTCCAGGGCGAGCGAAAGCAAATACAAGCAGGATCCCGTATTGATGCTCTTCGGCGAACTCGACCTCACATTCGTCTGCGGCGTTATCCTTTCACTATTCGCAATCCTCTTCAGTTACGGCGCCGTCAGCGGCGAGAAGGAGCGCGGAACGCTGCAATTGATCATCTCCAATTCCGTCAAGCGGACCAGTGTCATACTCGGCAAGCTGATTGGCCTCTTTTTCCCCCTCGTCTTGATCCTGCTGGTTCCGCTGTTACTGAGCATCGCTATGCTGATGCTCGCGGCGGACTTCACCCTCAGCCCCGATGAGTGGCTGAGGCTGGCCGCGATGACCGGATCGATGCTGCTCTATCTGCTGGTGTTCCTGCTGATCGGCCTCGCCGGCAGCGCGCTCACCCGCAATAGTTTCAACAGCTTTGTGCTCTGTCTGCTGGTCTGGGTCTGCAGCGTGGTGGTGATCCCGAAGATCATGGTTCACGTGGCGCAGCAGGTCAGTCCCTCCATGAGCTACCAGGAATACATTGAAATCTTCAGAAAATTTCGCGTCGAAAGCCGACATTCCTATGAGCGCCTGATGCGGGAATACCTGCAAAATCATCCGATGAAGGAGGAGGATTTCAGGCAGAGAAGCAGTGAAGTATTTGAAGCGGTTAATAATGAAATCAACAAAGAGAGAGAGGAATTCTTCGCGGAACTCACGCGTGAACAACGGCGAAGGCGTCAGGCGATGCTCAACTCGGCAACCGCGCTTGCCTCCATCTCACCCACCTCCTGCCTCGACTTCGCGCTCCACTCGCTCTCCAACACAGGACCGCAGATGCTGGAGATGTTCGAGGAGAGTCTTGACAATTACCGGCGCGATTTTCTGAGCTATGCCGAATCGGTGGCCGAGAAGTACGAAGAAGAGGCTGACCTGGAGGGCATGATGAGCGTTCGAGTTGGCAGGGACAAGGATGGCTATGTGGAATTCACTTTCAATGAAGGCGCTTCCGACAGCAAGCTCGATCTCGCCGGCATGCCCGTCTTCGCCATGCGCCTACCCGGCGCGCCGCAGATGATCGCACGAGCCCTGCCCTGGCTCCTCGCGCTCGCCCTCATGGCGGTCATCTTCTTCGCCGCCGCTTACGTCGCCTTCCTACGCTACGACGTGCGCTAAAACAGGAACTAGTTGTCGTCAGCGAAGGTATCGGTAGCCGCCGGCAACGCCTCTCTTGGAATAGACAATCTGCCACAACTGGACCTTTCGGGAGCGGAATGCTCCGGCGCAGGAAAGCAGGTAGTATCTCCACATCCGGTAGAAGCGTTCGCTGTAGTTCTGCTTGATTTCCTGCCGGTTTCTCTCGAAGTTGCCGTGCCAGGCCATCAGGGTCTTGTCGTAGTCCGCGCTGAAGTTGTGCCAGTCTTCCATCACAAACAGGCCCTCGGCCGCCCGCGACAACTGCGCGCAGGATGGCAGCATCGAATTGGGGAATATGTATTTGGCGATCCATGGATCAGTGTTGATGTCCGACTTGTTTGAGCCAATCGTCTGCAGCAGGAACAAGCCATTGCCGTCGAGGCAGCGATGGACGGTCTCCATGAATCTCCGGTAGTTCTTGTAGCCCACATGCTCAATCATGCCGACCGAAACCACCTGGTCGAACGGCTCATTCAGGTCGCGATAGTCCTGGAAACGAATCTCGACGTTCAGCCCGCTGCTGAGCTTCTCCGCCAGGCTTACCTGTTCCCTTGAGACGGTGATACCGACGGCCCCGGCATCATATTTCTCGGCGGCGTAAATGACGAAGCCCCCCCAGCCGCAGCCGATGTCGAGCACCCGCTGCCCGGGCTTCAGCCCAATCTTGCGACAAATCAGGTCCAGCTTGGCCTCCTGGGCTTCGTCAAGGTTCGATGCGTTCTCCCAATAGCCGCAGGAGTAATTCATCCTCCGGTCGAGCATCAACTGGTAGAGATCGTTGCCGGTGTCGTAATGCCTCTCGCCTATCTGGAAAGCCCGCGATTTCTTCTGGAGGTTGAGGATTCTGGCCCTTATCAAATCCGCTATCAGCGAAAGGCTGATCATATTTTCCAGGCCTGCACTGAGGATTTTGTAAAAGAACTGGTCCAGCCTCTCGCAATCCCACCAGCCGTCCATGTAGGACTCCCCCAGACCGAGCGAGCCCTGCGCCAGGATCCTCCTGTAGAGGTTCTCGTTGTGAACCTGGATGTCCCATGGTTTGACGCCGTTGATCTCGACGCCGGTTTTTCTGAGGATTTCCTCCGCTTTCTTTTTATAGGATCGATAAGACATCGCCAGCCACCTCCAATCAGGACGACTAGGACTTTCTGATCAGACGTTTTTCCAAGACGCGGATTCAACCGCAACTCGGGGCGTAATCTTTTCGCAAGTGGATTTGTCGGTAGCTCATTGTAACCGATTTGACCCGGCCGGCAAAGTCCGGGTGAGAAATCACCTGTTACACCGCCGCCCTCATCGCCTGCCTCCACCGCGACGTCCGCTAAAAGAACGATCGCTTCCCCTCAAATGTCAACCAGATGACTTCTAATTCAGTCTATACTAGAGAATCATCGCCAAGGGGAGGAGTTCATGATCAGACAGTTCATTTACAAAGAGATCGTCGAGAGCATGAGCGGACCTAAATTCCTGATCACGCTCGCCATCAGCACAGCCCTGATCATCATCAGCGTCTACAGCGGCTTTCTGCTCTATGAAGCCGAATCGAAGTGGCACGCTACCGCCGTGGCCGAGAGCGACAAGGCCATGATCAATGCCGGCAGCTACGGCGTATTAAAATCATCCGGTGCGAAGGCGATCCGTCAACCTTCGCGCATGAGCATCTTCATCAAGGGTGTCGACTCGATAATCGGCAAGGCGGCCAAGGTCGGCGAAGAGCCCGAGATCGTGCTGCGCGACAGCCGTTTCGGCCTCAATCCGGTCTTCGCCACCTTCGGCGAGCTCGACCTGGCCTTCATCGTCAAGATGATCCTTTCGCTCTTCGCCTTGCTGTTCAGCTACAACGCGATCAGCGGCGAGCGCGAGATGGGGACGCTGAAACAGGTGTTCAGCAACAGCGTCGGGCGCGTCTCCTTCATCGTCGGCAAATCAATCGGCGGCCTCTTCACGCTGCTGGTTCCCTTCATCGTCCCGTTACTCATGTCACTGCTGATGTTGATGGTTTTCTTCAACGTCAGCTTCACCGGCGACGAGTGGGCGCGCATTGGCCTGATGTCGCTGGTGTTCTTCCTCTACCTGGCGGTCTTCTACATGGTAGGGATGATGATGTCGGCCCTGACGCGCAACTCATTCGTCAGCTTCCTGCTTTGCCTCTTCGTCTGGGTGCTGAGCGTGGCAATCATCCCCAAGGCGGCGGTCGAGGCCGCGGGCCAGATCAGCCCCGCGCCTTCCATCGACGCGATCGAGGCCCAGCGAGCCTCGCTGCGCCGGGACTACTACACGAGCCTCAAGGAAATCACCACCAAGAAGATAAACGACTACATCGCCGCCAACAGCGTTCCCGACCGCGACCAATACAGCCAATTGCGGGGAGAGGCGGAGAGGGAGGCGCGCGAACCGGTAGTCGCCGCCGAGGAGGCGATGCTGCGGGAATACGAGCGGAGGCAGGTGCAATTGTTAAACACCGCAACGACCCTCGCCCGCTTCTCACCCACCGCCTGCGTGATCTTCGCCGCAAACCGGATTTCGGGCACCGATGCCAACCTGCGCGAAAATTTCCTCCGCTCGCTCAGGCGCTACCGCGATGAATTCATCAGATTCGCTGACCAGAAGATTAAGGACAATCCGGAGCAGGCCCAAAGCGGCGTATCCTCCAGCCTCTCTGTTAATGATGACGGCAGCGGCGTACAGATAGATTTCAGTATGAGAGTGCCCGAGTTCACGCTCAACGTTGCCGGCATGCCTAATTTCGAAATCGAAAAGGAGGGGCTGGCCGAATCGGCCGTCGCCATCCTGCCCGACATCGCCGTGCTGGCACTTCTCTTCATCGCCGCTTTCGCAGCAGCCTTCGTCGCCTACCTGCGCTACGACGTGCGATAGCACCCGCAGTGCACTTGATAGGGCTGCCTTACTTCTCCCGTCTCGCGGGATCAATTGATCAATCCGCTCGATTCGCTCGCGTCGACGGCGAGGTCTGCCACACCATAAACATGAATTAGCCGGTGGGGCAGACATTCCTGTCTGCCAGCCTTTTGTTTTTATCTGTATTAGAATACATATCTATGAATTGTGAAAATGACAAAAAACTGGTAGTGACTCAAAGGCGGCTACCTCACTGGTTTCTGAAGGGCTCGACCTATTTCATCACTTTCAGGATGAAGTCAAATTCCCTCTCAATGGAGGAGAGAATACTAGTCCTCGATCACATTAAATCAGGAGACGGCAAACACTACTTGCTCCATGCAGCGGTGATCCTTGCGGATCACGTTCACTTGCTTATTCAGCCGAACGAGGGATTAAAGCTATCGGTGGTCATGAAAGGTTTGAAGGGAGTATCCGCCAGAAAGATCAACCATATAAGGGGAACAAGGGGATCGGTCTGGCAGGATGAATCTTACGATAGGATCGTCAGGCACTATGACGAATTCATGGAGAAACTGAATTACATGTTGATGAATCCCGTCAAAGCCGGAATGACAGATGATCCATGGCGGTATGAGGCTTGGTACTGGCGCGGATGGCAATAAAGATGACTGGCAGACAGGAATGTCTGCCCCACTGGCTAAACTTGGTTTGGCTGGCAGACAATTACACACTTGGTGCGATTAGTGCCGGTGGGGGCCACAAACGGCCCCCATACAGCGGCTTGTCTTGTCTACCGATGGTGCTCTTTCACCCGCAGAGGACGGAGCCGCCGTTAACGTTGAGGATCTCGCCGGTGATGTGGCGCGCCAGATCCGACGCCAGGAAGACGATCGGGCCGGCGATGTCCTCGGGCGGCGGGATGCGCCCGATCGGGATCGTGCGCCTTACCTCTTCCTTGTAATCGGTATCGGAGAAGACTTCGGTGCACATGTCCGTGTCGACCCACCCCGGCGCGACGCAGTTGACGGTGATGTTGTCCGCCGCCAACTCCGGACCCCAGCTCTTGGTCAGCGAGATGATCGCGCCCTTGGAGGCGGCGTAGTGGCTGTGAAACGCCTCGCCACGCTGACCCGCAGTCGACGAGACGAGCACGATGCGCCCCCCACCGCCGCGCTTGATCAACGGCACCGCACGCTGCGTCACCAGGAAGACCGCGCGCAGGTTGATCTCGATCATCTCATCCCAGGTCTCGAGCGACATCGTCTCCAACGGCCCGTCGTTCCAGATGCCGTGGTTGTTGACCAGGATGTCCAGCCGGCCGAACTCCTTTTCCACAGCATCGATCAACGCCGCAGCATCGGCCTCCTTCGATAGATCGCCGGCCACCGCCAACGCTCTGCGCCCCAGGCGCTCGACATCCGACACCACGGCACCGGCTGCCGCTTTATTGCGGAGGTAGGAGATCGCCACATCTGCGCCCGCCTCGGCGAACATCCGCGCCGCGGCTGCACCGATACCGCGGCTACCGCCGGTCACCAAAGCCACTTTCCCGTCAAATCTGATCATTGCCATATCTCATCCGGATCTTCAATTTTCCCTTCCTCTTCAAGTTTCCTGAACTCCTCCATCCAGTTGCTCACATCTTCCTCGGTCACGAAATCGCTGAACATCTCCCGTAACCGCCGGTTCTCTTCCGCAGTCAGCAAACGGTCCTCAGCGACCTCTACGAGTGCGCGGTTGTATTCCTCCATGTACTGCGTGTTCTCTTCGTCTTCCAGCTTCCGCGCCAACAACACCAACATCTTCTTTACGGCAAAGGCCCGGTCGGCAGGCCCCAAACCCTCCTCGAACCTGCTGATCTCGACTTCGATGCTCTTACCGCCCAGGGTGATTTCGATATCGTCATCCAAGGCCAGGAAGAAGTCGGCCATGCCCTGTGGATCAGCCGTGGCTAATAGCATGAAGCCCAGGACAGCCAGGGCGACAATGACACCCACCCCCACGAGAACCCATTTCCACATAGACTACTCCCCCTTGCCGTGTAACAGACAGGCGGACTACCGTCGTCTCAGAGGCCGTACTTCTCGTAATACTTCTCAGCCTCTTCGACCTCGCGACGGTTACCGATGATCAGCGGCACGCGCTGGTGAAGTTCCTCAGGCTTGACGTCGAGGATCGCACGCTCACCAGTTGAGGCGTATCCCCCGGCTTCCTTGACAAGGAATGCCAGCGGCTGGGCCTCATACAACAGCCGCAGCTTGCCGTTGGGATTGACCTTGTCACTCGGATAGAGGAAGACGCCGCCGTAGAGCAGGTTGCGGTGGAAATCGGCAACCAGCGAGCCGATGTAGCGGCTGGTGATCTTGCCGTCGAAACCGCCCTTCTCCTTGAAGAAGCGCATATAGTGCTTGGTCCACTTGTGCCAGCGGTTCTCATACGACTCGTTGATGCTCAGCACCTTGCACTTGTCGGGGATCGTGATGTTCTCGTGAGAGAGCAGGAATTCGCCCATCGATGGGTCGAGCGTGAAGCCGTGGACGCCGTGGCCCGAGCTGTAAACGAGCATCGTCGAGGAGCCGTAGATGATGTAGCCGGCGCACTCCAGCTTGGCGCCCTTCTGCAGGAAATCCTTCTCCTCGGGCATGCCCTCTTCGGTCACGCGGCGGTGGATCGAGAAGATCGTGCCGATCGAGACGTTGGCGTCGATGTTGCTGCTGCCGTCGAGCGGGTCCAACAGAATGATGTAACGGCCGCCGTGGTGCTGCTTCGGAATTGTGATGATCTCCTCTTCCTCTTCCGTAGCGATTCCGGCCACATAGCCGGTATGGTCCAGCGCGTTGATTAGCACCATGTCAGCAAATTCGTCAAGCTTCTGAACCTGCTCCCCCTGCACGTTCACCTTGTCGGTGGCCCCGAGCACTTTCGCCAGCCCCGCCTTTCTCACATGCGAATTGATGATCTTCGCAGCAACCGCTATCTGGTAGAGAATCGTCGAGAGCGCGCCGGTCGCCTCGGGATGCAACCGCTGCTCTTCGAGGATATGGCGGGTATGAGTCATGACTTTTCTATACATGGCAAACCCCACTATGTCTCGGCAGCACTCCCATGGCTGCCGCGAAAAGATCAGAGGACCTGATTAGAAGAGAACGTATTAATAAGATTCATTACATTTTAACAAACAGGCGGCGAGTTGCAACTTTCTTTGAACTCATTGCCCTCGTTTTGCCACATTCCCCTCCGCGGCTCTCCAGCCTGCTCATCCGGTTCGGGGAAAACTGTAATCGATGAAATTATAATACAGACATATTCGGCGCTTTATACGCGGCGGTGAAGACGCCCGGAATGTTGTAGAATCTCTCCTGAGCTCAACGGCCTCCTCCGGAAAAGCACCACGCGGCCCCAATCAAATCGAGGTAACCGGCTTAGCGACATGCCACTTGTGCGAAAAATCGTGCTGAACATCGGCTGGCTCTCCGGAGCGCAGTTCGTCGATTACCTGCTGCGCGCCGTGATCGGCGTGCTCGTCGCACGCTATCTCGGTGTCGAACAGTACGGCGCGTTCGCGCCGGCGATGTCCCTGGCGCTGATGGGCGCGGTCTTCACCGATCTCGGCCTGCGCATGACCGTCCTCAGAACGGGCTCCACCGATCCTGCAGACCTCCGCCGGGTCACGGGGATCGCCGCTGCGGCGAAAGGGATCCTCATCGCTCTCGTCTACCTCCTTCTGCTCGCCTTCACGGCCGCGACGGGGCTCGGCGGACTCGAGTTCACCCTCGTCGCGATCCTCGGCGCGGGTATCTTCCTGGGCAGCTACGCAGAGCTGTTCACGGCAATCCTGCAGGCGCGCGAGCGCATGGCCCTCTGGGGCGCGGTAACCGTCGGCTTCAGGCTGATTCTGCTGTGTGCGGTGCTGACGGTGGTCCTGAACGGAGGCGATGTGGTGGCGATCGGTCTGGCCTATGCTGCCGCGAATGTCCTGGGAGCGCTTGTCGCTCTCGCTATGGCCGGGCTGACGGCGAATCGAGCTGCCGCTGCGAACCCGGCGCCCGGCACGCCGGTTTCAATCTTGTTGCGTCGCTCGCTGCAGTTCGGCGCGGCCGCGGTGCTGATGGCGCTCTTCCTCCAGGCCGACATCGTGATGCTGCGGTTGCTGCTGGGCGAGGCGGCCGGCCGCTACCAGAGCGGCCTCTACGGGGTAGCCTTCCGGCTGATAGCGCTGCTTTACGCCGTCCCCATCGTCGTGCAGTCGGCGGTGATGCCCCGGCTCTACGGCTACGCCTCCGATCCGGCACGGCTCGGCAGAGCCTATAGCGTGCTTTTCCGCTGGTCGCTGGCCGTCTCCGCCGCGCTTTCCGCGGTGGCGGCGGCCTTGGCACCGATCCTCGTGGTGCTGCTTTTCGGTGAGGAGTTCGGACCCGCCGCCCCGGCTTTCGCACTGCTGGCGGCCGGCCTCTGGCTGCACCAGCTCAACTACGTCTGCGGCGACACGCTCTACGCGCTCGACTTGCAGGCATGGCGCGCATGGTCGCTGGCAGCTGTAGTTGCGCTGAACATCGGACTCAACCTGTTTATGATTCCGGCCTTCGGGGCGGTCGGGGCGGCGCTCAGCACGCTGATCGCTGAGCTGCTGTTGCTCTTACTGCTCTATGCGGCGGCTCAGAGGCGCGTCCCGCTAAAGTCGGCCGCCACTTTCACCGCACCTCTTGTTCTCAGCATCCTGGCCGGGATTTGCCTGTGGGCTGTAAGCTTGATCTCGCCGGCATCCATCCAATTGCTGCTTGGGGCGGCGGCAGTGCTGGCTGTCCCGGCGCTCCTGTTGGTTTTCCGCTACCTGCGATTATCCGATATATTCCAATCCGGCAACCCGGAGGAATGACATGGCGCGGAATGGCAAGCTGAAAATAATTATGATCTCCGCCGACTTTTCCATTCCTCCGTACGGAGGCATCGCTTCGCATCTCTATGGATTGTGCTCCGAGTTGATGGAAATTGGCCACGAGGTCTCGCTTGGAATCCCCGGATATGGGGAGGTTGGAATCCCGGAAAACTATGAAGGGATCAAGCTGATTCCTCTGGGCAAGGCCACCGGACCGCGTTATGTCCGCTTCTTCACCAGAATCCTTTCAGCCAGGCGCGCTCTTGCCGGGATTATCAAGAGAGAAAAACCGGATGTCATTCACGTCCACGATCTTCTCACCGGTCCCCCGACTGCCAAGGCATTCTCCAGATCGACCGCCTATGTGTTCACCAGCCACACATCGGTATTCACTGCCTGGGCGCGTAAACCGTGGGGCGGATTTCTGCTGCGGCGCCTGATCGGCCGACCTCACGGCGTAATTGCCGCCAGCCCCCTGCTTGAGGAGCGTTCCCGCATCCTGCGATCGAGATTCCTGGAGTACATCCCGAATGGCGTCGACATCGAGCAGTTCCGGCCCTCACCTGTATCCGGGGATCTGCGTGATGCGCTCGGTCTTGCGGCGGATAATCCCGTCGTGCTCTTCGCCGGACGCTTTCACCCTGTCAAGGGGTTGCCGTTGCTTTTCAAGGCCATGCAGGAAGTGCTGCCCCATTACCCAAATGCGCGACTGGTTGTGGCCGGAGGCGGTAACGAGGCTGAAGAAAGCAAGATCAAGGCGGAGCTTACTTCCTGTAATCTGAGAGCGGCGGTCATATTTGCCGGCAAAGTGCCTCACGAAAATATGCGGGATTATTACTCGCTGGCGTCGATGCTCGTACTGCCTTCACAGATGGAAGCGACAAACATCGCCGCGATGGAGGCGATGGCCTGCGGGATTCCCGTCGTCGCCACCGCCGTCGGCGGCATGCCGGAAGTCGTTCAGGATGGAGAATGCGGATTTCTTGTCCCGCCGGGGGATCAGACGGCCATGGCAGGTGCGATCAAGAACCTGTTAAGTGATGACGGCGCGCGCGGGAAAATGGGTGAAGTTGCGCGAAAACGGGCCGTGGAGCACTTCGCCTGGCGGAAAATCGCTGAACGAACTGTACAGTTTTACGAGCAGGTCTTGAAAAAACTCGATGGCGGAGAATCGGGATGAAGATCCTTTCCTTCAGCCACGACGGCAATCTATACGGAGCCCAGCGTTCGCTCATCGGCCTGCTCCACGGCCTGCAGCAGCGTGGGCACGATGTGTCGCTGGCGATCCCCAACGCCGGCCCCCTGGCCGACTACGCCCGTGAACAGAATATCAACGCGCAGGTCCTCCCCTACCCGTTCCTGTCCAGCAAACCGCTGCGCGCACTGAACTTTATCCTGCGCTACCCGGGAGCCGCACGGCGGATCAGAAAGCTCGTTCGCAAAACGCAGCCAGATATCGTCCATTTCAACACGGTCGCGTGTATGACCCCTGCCGTCGCACTCAGGAAGAGCCGGATCCCACGTGTCTGGCATATCCGTGAAACGACTGTCCCCTTCATCAAGATAGTTACCGGGCTCATAAAACACTGGAGCGACGCGGTCATTGCCAACTGCCGCTTCAGTGCTAAGGCCTACCCAGGACTGCTTGATCTGCAAAGCACCCGCATCGTGCACAACGGCCTGGATCTCGAGGCTCCCGACGTATCGGAGAGCGAAAGAGTCCGAGCCGAATTCCGCTGGTCCGAAGGTGACTTCGTCGCGCTTTTCGCCGGCCAGTTGCGGCGTCACAAGGATCCGATTGCGCTCGTGAAAGCGGTGGCGGCGGCACGCTCACAGGGAGTCGCCGTCAAGGCGTGCATCGCGGGCGACGGGCCCGTGCTCGGCGACCTGATAACTGAGGTCACGAGACACAATCTGGCGGATTCGATAGCTCTCGCGGGCTTCCGTGAAGATCTGCCTGCTCTGATTTCCGCCGCGGACATCGTCGTCTGCCCGTCGCTGGTTGAGCCGTTCCCCAGGATCGGGTTGGAGGCCATGGCGCTCGGCAAGCCGATGATCGCCACGCATGTCGGCGGCATCCCCGAGCAGGTGGTCGACGGCGAAACGGGCATCCTC
>Ga0307379_10010255_pt1 | contig 12426 bp, 11 predicted proteins | sample UN2MG_FD_202237 | JGI IMG/M metagenome (GOLD analysis project Ga0307379, IMG submission 202237) | Soil microbial communities from Risofladan, Vaasa, Finland - UN-2 | ecosystem: Environmental > Terrestrial > Soil > Coastal area > Acid sulfate soil | place: Finland: Risofladan, Vaasa | collected... | reverse complement strand
GTATAGGAGAGAGCCGGTGCCTAGGCTCGTCGACCGGTACGCCCATAGAACTGCGTACGACAGCACCGTGAGGGGAATCACGATCTTAACCGTGGTGCGAAGAAGTCGAGCGAGCGAGTGACGGCCTTCGAGAAGCATGTCGGCGCGAAGCTATCACCGGCTGAGGGACGAGATCAATCTGAAGCGTCGCGTTCATGTCGAGTGGGACCCTGGGTTTCGGTGACGACAGGGTGACGAGTGAGCGACCGCGCAACCTTTGCGCGACTGGCATTGCGATCGACCTTGACTGTTGAATCGAAAAGCGGGACATCACGCTCCTGGTATGCCTCCTGCATTGGGACAAACGGCGCGCGCGGATCATCCGGGGTTGGACGAGGTAGTACCGCCGGCTGACTCTTTCAGACCGTGGGCCGCGCCAGCATCGCCGAGCTACATCGCAACGGACGGCCTGCTCGAAGTGACCTGGTCTCGAGGCAAGAGCGCGGTGACTCGGGCGCGCGCCGCTTCACCGCTCAAGCTCCTCGTGCCGCGAAGCAAGAGCGAGGTCGCCCGGGTTTCGATCGCGACCTACGGCGGCGGCATGCTCGCCGGCGATGAAACCAGTCTGCGCGTCCATCTTCGACCGGGCGCCAAGGCGATCATCTCCACTCAGTCTTCGACCAAGGTCTTCAAAAGCGTCGACGGCCGCACCACACGACAGTCGCTCACGGCCTCGCTAGAGCCAGGAGCCGTTGCTGCCTTCGCACCCGATCCCGTCGCTTGCTTCGCCGACGCACGATACGCGCAGCGCCAGCGATTCGAGGTCGCAGGAGACGCCACCTTGTTCGTGCTCGATTGGTTCACGAGCGGTCGCCGCGCCCGTGGCGAGATCTGGGCGTTCGAGCACTACAGCTCGCGCCAGCAGGTGTTTCTCGATGGGCGCCGGATCATCGAAGACGCGATTCGGCTCGACCGCAGCGAGGGGGAAATCGGCAGCCGCTTTCGTGGAGGCCGATACCACTGCCACGCGCTTCTCATGCTCGTAGGCCGGAGGACACAAGCGGCCATCGAGCGCTTGCGTGAGTTGGCCAGCCAACAGGTCACCCATGGCCCGAAGGCCCGTGCCGGTCTGCTCGTCGTCGCGAACCCGGTTACGCACGGGGTGCTGCTCCGGGTAGCGGGCGAAGAGACGGAAGCCGTCGCCCAGTTCATCAGCCGCGAAATAGAACCGTGCCTCGGCCTGTTCGACGCGAGTATTTGGGGCCGGAAGTTCTAAATGCAGTAGCGATTACAAACGAAATTGGCTTACATCCACCCTTCCAAACCAACGAGGGAACCATGCATCTGACGCCACGAGAATTCGACAAACTACGCCTGCACAATGCGGGCTTTCTTGCGCAGAAGCGCCTGGCGCGCGGGCTGCGACTGAATCATCCGGAAGCGGTGGCGCTCATCGCGACGGTGCTCTTCGAGCTCATCCGCGACGGCGAAAAGAGCGTCGCCGAGCTCATGGATCTCGGCAAGACCATCCTGGGGCGGCGTCAGGTCATGCCAGGTGTTCCATCCATGGTCTACTCGGTTCAGGTCGAAGGCACGTTTCCCGACGGCGCCAAGCTCGTGAGCGTGGGGGACCCCATCGCCAATGAGGACGGCGACCTGACCCTGGCCCTGTATGGAAGCTTTCTCCCGGTGCCAGACCTCAAGGTATTCGGGAAGGACAAGGACAAGCTGCCGAAACCCGGCGAGACCATCACCGCGAAGGGTAACATCGTCCTCAACGACGACCGAGAGACGGTGACGATCGAGGTGAAGAACGTCGGCGACCGTCCGATTCAGGTCGGAAGTCACTATCACTTCGTCGAGACCAATCGGGAGCTGGCCTTCGATCGGGCTGCTGCCTACGGCATGCGGCTCGACATTCCGTCGGGCACTGCGGTTCGTTTCGAGCCCGGTGAAAAGAAGACCGTGCAACTCGTCGCCATCGGCGGAAACCGCGTCATTACCGGTGGCAACAACGCCGCCTCGGGTGAGGTCAACGACCACAACAAAGAAAAGGCCCTCGAGCGTCTGCGCGACATGGGCTTCAGGATGTCGCCATGACTCCGCAACGTGCCAGGTTCAGCAGCGATCTACGACACAGCCAACACACGAGGAGCAGCTTGTCATGAGTCATACGATTACACGCGAAAACTACGCGGCCCTCTACGGGCCGACCACCGGGGACAAGGTGAGGCTCGGCGATTCGTCTCTGATCCTCGAAGTCGAGAAGGACTACGCCGTCTATGGTGACGAGTGCAAGTTCGGTGGCGGAAAGGTCATTCGTGAGGGCATGGGACAGGCCACGGGTGTCTCGGAGGCCGCGGCTCTCGACCTGGTCATCATGAATGCGCTCATCGTCGACTACACCGGTATCTACAAGGCCGACGTCGGCATCAAGAACGGGCGGATTTCCGCGATCGGCAAGGCCGGCAATCCCGACGTCATGAACGGTGTGACGCCGAACATGATCGTCAGCGTGAGCACCGAGGTCATCGCCGGCGAGGGCATGATCCTCACCGCCGGTTGCATCGACACCCACATTCATTTCCTCTGTCCGCAGCAGTACGACGAAGCAATTGCGAGTGGCTCGACGACCATGGTCGGCGGGGGCACCGGCCCGGCCACCGGCACGACCGCCACGACCTGCACGCCCGGAAGCCATCACATCCGGCTGATGCTTCAGGCGCTGGACGACCTGCCCCTCAATTTCGGCTTGACGGGGAAGGGCAACACGGCTCGACCCGAGGGGCTGTACGAGATGCTCTATGCGGGCGCATGCGGTTTCAAGCTCCACGAGGACTGGGGCACGACGCCCGCGGCGATCGACAACTGTCTGACCGTGGCCGACGAGTACGATCTGGCCGTGACACTTCACACCGACACGCTCAACGAGTCGGGGTTCTACGCCGACTCCATGGCGGCGATGAAGGGCCGGACGATCCACTCCTATCACTCCGAGGGTGCAGGCGGCGGGCACGCTCCCGACATCCTCCAGATCTGCGGAGAGCCAAACGTCCTCCCGAGCTCGACGAACCCGACGCGGCCGTACACGAAGAACACGATCGACGAGCACCTCGACATGCTGATGGTCTGTCACCATCTGGATCCGGACCTGCCTGAGGATGTTGCGTTCGCAGAGAGCCGCATTCGCGGAGAAACCATTGCGGCGGAGGATCTCCTCCACGACATGGGGGCGATCAGCGCGTTCAGCTCCGATTCACAGGCCATGGGCCGCATCGGCGAGGTCATCACGCGAACCTGGCAAACTGCCGACAAAATGAAACAACAGTTCGGCGCGCTCCCCGAGGATTCGGGATCGGGCAACGACAACTTTCGAATCCGGCGATATGTTGCCAAGTACACGATCAACCCCGCGATCATGCACGGGATGTCGCACGAGATCGGGTCCATCGAGGTAGGCAAGCTCGCGGACCTCGTCTTGTGGAGCCCCAAGCTCTTCGGGACGAAGCCGCAAATGGTCATCAAGGGCGGCATGATCGCCTGGTCCCAGATGGGTGATCCAAACGCATCGATCACGACCCCCCAACCGAGCTTCATGCGTCCGATGTTCGGAGGCCGAGGCAAGACGGCGAGCAGCCTTTCAGTGGCTTTCGTGAGCCAGGCATCTCTCGACAATCATGTCGTCGACGGTTTCGGGCTCAACAAGAAGCTCATGGCCGTGAAGAACTGCAGGAACATCGGCAAGGCGGACATGAAGCTCAACGACAAGACGCCGAACATCAAGGTCGACGCCGAAACCTATGCGGTGACCGCGGACGGTAAGCCGCTGACCTGCGACCCGATCGATGTCGTCCCGCTCGCTCGACGGTACTACCTGTTTTGAGATTGGGCGTGCGTTGCTAAAGGTCGCGAACGAGCGAATCGAAAGGTTTCGATGTCCGACGAGCTGATGATCTGGCAGATCGCCGATACGGCATTCCCGGTCGGCGGGTTCGCTCATTCGGGCGGGCTCGAGTCTGCCTGCCACGCCGGTGAGGTGAAGGGCCCGGGGCATTTGCGAGAGTTCATCGAGGCGGCGATCGTTCAGGCGAGGTTTGGAACGTTGCCCTTCGTCAAGGGAGCATACGAAACGGACGAACCGGTTGGCGACCTGGACGCTCTCTGCGATGCGTTCCTGGTGAATCACGTGGCCAATCGGGCGAGCCGATCGCTGGGTCGTGGGATGCTCTATGTGGCTGGAGCGTCGTTTGGGCATGCCGCCCTCGAAGCGCTCGCGCAGGAATGGCAGGACAGTGGCGCCCCGCAGCATTACGGGGTCGTGTTCGGTGCCGTGAGCCGACTCCTCGAGCTGCCTCTCCCGAGTACCCTGAGGTTGGCGATGTTCATTGCCGTGCGCGACCTGATGTCTAGCGCTGTGAGGCTCAACGTGCTCGGTCCACTTCGGGCGCAGGGTCTCTTGTTCGAGCTCCAGCCCTCGATCACTGAGGCATCAGACCCAGATGGCGTGCCGTCGCCGTACGAGGCCGTCCAGACGGCGCCGGTGATGGACCTCTTACAGAACACACACGACGGCCTTTACTCCCGGCTCTTCCAGAGCTGACGATCGATACGCAACGAGGAGACCTCTCATGCACGACCACGACGATGCTCACGACCACGACCACCACCACGACGATCATGGTCATTCGCACGAGCACCTCGAGCACCCTGGGCTTTTTCACGAGCGTGCTCAGCGGCTCGACGAAAGGGACTACACGCGCCGGGCCTTCACCGTTGGCATCGGTGGACCCGTCGGGAGCGGCAAGACCGCCCTGTGTCTCGAGCTCTGCCGCGCCCTGAGGACCCAGCGCTCGCTGGCGGCTGTGACCAACGACATCTTCACCCGGGAAGACGCGGAGTTTCTCCAGCGGAACGAAGCCCTCGAGCCCGGAAGGATTCGCGCTGTCGAAACAGGTGGCTGCCCGCATGCGGCCATTCGAGAGGACATCACGAGCAATCTGCTCGCCCTCGAGGGACTTACCCGGGAGTTTCACCCGGAGATCCTGTTCATCGAGTCCGGTGGGGACAATCTCGCTGCGGACTTCAGCCGCGAGCTCGCCGACTACACGATCTACGTCATCGACGTTGCGGGGGGCGACAAAGTCCCACGCAAAGGCGGCCCTGGAATCACGCAATCGGATCTGCTCGTGATCAACAAAGTCGATCTCGCCGATGCGGTGGGCGCGGACCTCGGTGTCATGGAACGCGACGCGAAAAAGATGCGGGGAACCGGACCCACCGTGTTCGCGGCGGTCAAGCATGGCAAGGGAGTCGATCTCGTCATCGACGGGATCTTGTCCGCCTGGCGGGACGCCACGGAGTTGGAACCCGAGGCAGCCAGGCGGAGGGTGTCACGATGACCGGCTCGTCATCGGACGCAGCGGAGCGCTCGTCGTTCGCCGAGATTGCCGACTCGACGCTTCGGGGCATCGGACAGGTGGTCTTGCAAAACAACCCCTGGACGGGCCTGGTGATCTTGGTGGGGATCTACATCAACTCATGGATTTACGGAACGCTCTGCCTCTTCGGCGCTCTGCTCGCCACGCTGACGGCGCTCGTCGTCGGGGCGGATCGCGGTGCGATCCGTGCGGGCCTGCACGGATTCAACGGGGCGCTCGTCGCCATCGCATTGGACGCGTACACGAGCAGCAACTACACCGAGGGCACGATCCCCGGGTGGCAACTGATGTTGCTCATGATCTTGGCGGTCATTCTTTCGGTGTTCGTCGCAATGGCCATCGGCAAGTTCACCAGTCTCGTCGGATTGCCGGCGCTCACAGCGTCGTTCATCGTCGTGAGTCTTGTCTTCGTCTCGGGCGCGCTCGCTGTCCCCATGATCGAAAGCACACCCATCGAGGCTCCCGCCTTCGCGAATCCGGCCGAAGCCATCGCCCCGTACACGCTGGCGACCCTCCTCGAGGGCTCGGGCAAGGGGGTAGGCCAAATCTTTCTGCAGGACAACTACATCACCGGAGCCCTGATCCTCGTGGGTATCGCGATCAATTCGCGCATCGGAGCGCTGATGGCGCTGATGGCCTGCGTCCTGTCGACCGCCGTCGCCATGGGCTTCGGATACCCGGAGGAAAACATTCACGCCGGCCTCTACACCTATAATGGCGTGCTCACCGCGATCGCCCTCGGAGGTCTGTTCTTCGTGTTGAGTTGGAGGTCATTCCTGTTCACTCTGCTGGCCGTGCTCTTGACGTTCGAGGTGACCGCCGGTCTGGCAACGATCCTCACGCGGGTTGGGCTGCCGGTGTACACCCTCTCGTTCGTTCTGGTCTGCTGGGTCTTGATGGCCGCCGGTCAATCGCTCCGAACCCTGCGGTACGTCATGCCGGCCGACGCGACGACCCCAGAGGACGTGCTGAGCAAGTTTCGAGACTAGCGACGCTCATGGACGAGAGGTCGGCGATCCGGACGCTGCTTCGCCTGCAGACTCCGCTTTGCCGTCCTGACTCATGAACAATGCGAGCGATGCCACGACGAGGGCGATCCCGCCTCCATAGTGCAGCAGTTCCACCCCACCGGCCGCGCCTTCGGCCGCTTCACCGAGAAAAACCACCGCGAGTGCGGCGACGATCAAGCCGATGATCTTGTCTTTGAGGTCTTTTAGACTGCGAATCTTCAAGCGAAAGGGCAGCTCGACCTTTCCGTCGTCGAGGAAGAGCTTGTAGATCCCGACCGCGGCGATGTACGCCACGGTTCCCACCAGGAAGAGCTCGATGATCTCAATGCTTGCGAGCGCTACGGCCTTCGCGGCTTTCGCAGAGAAATCGCCCGTACGAAACGTTTGCGAACCCTCGGTCACGATTCGGCCCACACCCATGGTGACGACGCCTGCGGTCAGGACGACGCAGCCGACGACCGGGAGGACGAGAAAGAAACGACAAGCAACGAGAAAACGCTTCATGCCCAACTCCTATTTGCGACGAGGATCGCATGGGCTCGATCCAAAACCAACCGGTCCGACGATTTCTCGGAGAAACTCCGACTTGGGGAGCCCGTTGTGGCTTCCAGCCCGTTCTTTCTGATGCCCGCAGTCATGTTTCGCTCTACTCTCCCGTCGATGACCCGATCGCTCCTCCTCATGGGCTGTACCGTCCTTCTGGGGGTGGCTGCATGCAAAACAGCTACCAGTACCCAGATCTCGCAGAGCTTCCGAAACCCTGGCTTCGAAGAGACCGTGTTCAAGCAGCTGTTCGTGATCGGAGTTGCGGAGGACCAAGAAGGGCGAAAAGCCTTCGAGGACGCGTTCGTGGCAGCGATCGTGAAGAAGGGAGGCGGAGCCCAAGCGAGCTCGAACATTTTGCCCGAGAGCACGCTCCTTTCTGAAGAACAGATCCAAAGCGCGATCGAGGTCAGCGGCTGCGACGGTGTTCTGATCACGCGGCTGCTGAGCGTCGAGAATAAGACTACGAACTACACACCCCCCAGGAAGTACAACCGGCCGAGGACGCACTTGGGCTTCGTCCATGGTGGACCTGCATGGGGCGCGGGCATGGGCGGATTCTATGGCCTCTACGTGACCTCGTTCACCGAGGTGCACCGGCCGGGTTACTTCGACACCAGCAAAACCTTTCGATTGGAGACCAACCTATACGCAGTGGGCGCGAGCAAGGATCTCGTCTGGACGGCGCAATCGGAAACGCTCGATCCGAAATCCGTTCCCGACCTCCTTGCCTCGATGACGAAGGCAGTCGCGAAGAGGCTCAGCAAAGAGGGACTCATTCCATAGGATCGCGTCGGTGCCCACGTGATTCCATCCAAGCATTAACGGCAAAAGGCCGGCTCGAATGAGCCGGCCTTTCACACGTGATGGTCGCCGTTCGTGTCAGTTCCCGATGTGTGCCGTGACACCCAGAATCGCCGCGTAGTTCTTCTTCTGGTTCGGAACGAGGATACCGTCACCGTCGGTATCAGTGGCGCTTCGTGAGAAGTAGATGTCGCTCGTCGACCACTCGCCTCGACCCTCCATGCTGATCACCAGGTACTCAACCGGCTTGTAGCGAAGCGTGATCGTGCCGGTGGCGAGGCCCCCGAAATCGGGGCCTGTTTCGTCCCTGTAGTAGGCATTGCCGCTCAGGTGTTCGCCGCGGAGACCGATCGACCAATGGTCGGATGCATCGAAGATCAACGCGAGGCTGTGGCCGTACGTGAACTCGGTGCCCGTTGCACCAGTGTCTACGCTGGTCTCCGAACCGTTGATGTAGTAGTCCCCGTTGAAAATGATGTGGGCCCACTTGAGGTCCATGCTGAATACGACGTCGTAAAATTGTACCCAGTCCTGGTTGCCGTCATTTCCGCTTGCCGCGTAGCTGCCGCCGACGAAGAGACCGACCCCGCGGTAACCGTCGCGAAGACCTCGACGTCGCACGCTGTTGTGGCCATCAGGCGTGAAACCGAGCTGCCACGAGAGCGCGGGCGTCTCGTTGTCGTCGATCACCGTACCGCCGTAAACGCCGCCGTTGGTCACCATCAACGTCATCCCGACGATCTCGGTGAGCTCGAGGCCCATGCGAAGACCCATGTGGTTGAACGGCTGGCGGAGGAAGTACAGGGCGCCGCGGGTGTAGTTGGCGTTGTTCCACTCGTCGACCACCTCAGCGCCGAAGATCGTGTCGAAGAAGCCAAGGTCGAAATTCAGCTTCTCCGTCGGCATCCACGCCGCATAGGCTTGCTTGACCGGAGCGGCGGGCGTCAAGAGGGGGGCTCCTGTGCCGAAACGCAGGTCGAGTCGAACAGCGAACTTCTCGCCGGTGTACATCACGTCACCGCCGGCGAAGTTCAGACCGAAGCCGTTATAGTTCGTATACGGGTATCCCTGCCGGCCCTCGGCATCGAGCAGATTGTTGTACGAGCCCGCCAGGACGCCGTCTCCGGCGTAGCCACCGAGTCGGTAGAACGCGCTCGCCAGGATCTGCCACGAGAGGCCGTCTTTCCAGGAACCGTCCTCCTCGGGCTCCCCTTGTGCCTCGAGATCATCCATCGCCATTTTGGGTGGCTCGGGCATCTTCATCTCGGCCTCTTTGGGAGGAGACTTTTCGGTCCATTCCGCCGCTTCTTCGCCGTACTCCGCTGCAAGGTCGTCGGCGGCCTCCTTTGGCGCCTCCGGCTCTTCCGCGAGGGCCATTGCGGGGAACGCCAAACTGCACATCACCGCCAGGGAAAGAATCCTTCTCATCACTACCTCCACTCCCAGCGTGTCTCCACGCTCAAACTTGTTATCCAAATCCGACATTGAAAAAAGGGTAGAGAAGAGGGGCGAAACAGACCGGGGAGCCGTCCCACCCCTCCTCTCGAAGCTCCTACTCAGCAGGGGCCCCCGACATCGCGGTGGCGCCAGAATGAAAGCCCTTGAGCTCCTCGTTGTAGGCTTCGACGCCGCACTCGGCGATGTCGAGACCCTCGAGCTCGTGCGCTTCGGAGACTCGGATGCCTCCAGGCACGAGGTACTTCATGGCCAACCAAATGATGGACGCCACGACGAACGCGAAACCGACGCCCGAGAAGGTGCCCATGGCCTGAGTGCCGAGCTGCGATGCTCCGCCACCGACCAGAAGCCCGATCGGCTCCTCGCCGGTCGCTGCATTCCCGTAGCCGACCAGGCCTACGGCGAGCGTTCCGAACATGCCGCAAATGCCGTGGACGGTGATCGCGCCGACCGGGTCGTCGATCTTGATCTTGTCGATGAACAGGACGCCCTCGACGCAAAGGATGCCGGCTGCGAGGCCGACGATGATCGACCAGCCGCCCGTGATGTTGTAGCAACCCGCCGTGATGCCCACGAGGCCGGCGAGCGCACCGTTCAGGGCCATCGAGAGATCGAGCAAGCCGCTGCGCATTCGGATCCATGCCAGCGCGGCGACGAAGCCAGCGGACGCGGCCAGGTTGGTCACCAGCACGATCCGGCCGACATCGGCGTCGATGGCAAGCTCGGAGCCGCCATTGAAGCCGAACCAGCCGAGCCAGAGAATCAACACGCCAAGCGCGGCCAGCGGGAAATTGTGTGCCGGCATGGGCTTGACCGAGCCGTCAGGCTGGAACTTGCCCAGTCGGGGTCCGATGATCAGCGCACCTGCCAGTGCCATCCCGCCACCGACCCCGTGAACGACCGTGCTCCCGGCGAAGTCGATGAAGCCCTGTTCGGAGAGCCAGCCTCCGCCCCAGACCCAATGCCCGACCACCGGATAGATGATCGCCGTCACGATTGCGTTGAACAGGAAGAAGGTCAGGAGCCGGCCACGCTCGGCGATTGCGCCTGAGACGATCGTGCAGGCGGTCGCCGCAAAGACCAGCTGGAAGAAGAGGAATATGTAAGGCGGCAGGTCCGCATCCGCTCCTCCATTGGCGGGGAAGAAGCTCGCGAGCCCCATGAAGGCGTTGCCTTCCCCAAACATCACGCCGTAGCCTACCAAGTAGAATACGAGCGACGAAATCGCGACCACACCGAAGTTCTTCATCAGCACCATCACCGCGTTTTTCCTGCGGCAGAACCCACTCTCAACCAGAGCAAAGCCCGCGTGCATGAAGAAAACGAGTGCGGCGCTAACGAGAACCCACAATGCGTTTGCATACGTTGTCAGTTCCGAAAGTTGTTCTTCCATGATCTTGCACCTCTTAGTCATGGCCGCAGCGCACCCTCGGCAGCGGCTCGGGAGGATCTATGGCTGCCTTGCATTTCCGGTTTGTTTCGCCGAGGCATCGGTTTGGGAAAAACCGATCAGGGTATCCGCGAGTTGCGTCGCACCCAGGGGGGCCACATGCTCGGATCATGGGTAGTTTCCCGCATTTGGCGTACGGAACGCCCCGCAAGCTGCCCAAGCCAGACAGCCTTCCCGGCCGTGTCGTGGTCCTGGACGTGGCCTTCGCGGCCAATGCAGGGGGGGCCAGCTATGAACGGACCACGCTCCCGTTCATCAAGGGCCTCGGCGCGCGTCTCGCCATGTGGATCGATCATCACGACCACGACCGGCACAGGGATTACGCGGATGATTCACGTTTCATATTGCGAACGAAGGCCCAGCACGGTGCCTGCCCCGAGCTCGTGACGCCCGAGCGGGTTGCGGCCGCCGGCCCGATCGACACGGTCTGCTGTCACCTGGACTTCGATGGGCTCTGCTCGGCCGCGAAATGGATCCGTGGGGGTGTCGAACCTTATCGAGGCGCCGACGCCGACGCGCGGGCGATCGACACACGCCTGGGCGAGCCGAGTGAGCGAGCGCGCGTTCTCGATCGGGCCCTTCGCGCTCAGCCTCGCAACGAGGCCCTTCGGGGCCTGATGGTCCGCTACCTCGCGGATGGCGCGAACGACGCGGCGCTCTACCGAGAATTCCAGAACGCGGCCGAAGCACTCCAAGCGATGGAACGAGAGGCTAAGCGACTGTCCGCTCGATACGAGGTTCACGGCAAGTTGGCGATTTGCGATGCGACGCGGCGAGACGGTCCGTACGACAAGACGGAGCTGCTCCTCATAGGCCAGCGCCTTGCGCCGATTTCGCTGGTCCACGACGAAACGACCGTCACAGTGGCGGCTGGCTTCGACAGTGGGATCGACCTCGTGAGCGCCCTGGGACTCAACGGCGGGATGCCGACGCGCGTGAGCGTCGCCGCCAAGAGACTCGATGAAGTCATTGAGATATTGGGGCGTTTCGAAGTGGCCGAATAACGAGGTACACTGAAGTTCATGGAGCTCACGCTCGCCCAAATCCAGGACCTCCCGAAGACCGACCTGCACGTCCACCTCGACGGCTCTTTGCGACTGTCGACGATGCTCGAGCTCGCCGAAGAGCAGGGAGTCTCTCTTCCAGGCGACGATCCGGAGACGCTGGCCAAGGCGCTTCACTGCGGGGAGCACGCTGGGTCGCTGGTCGAGTACCTGAAGGCCTTCGACACCACGCTCAAGGTGCTACAGACCGCCGACGCGCTCTACCGAGTCGCCTACGAGTTGTGCGAGGACGCCGCCGCGGAGAATGTGCGCTACATGGAGGTCCGCTACTCGCCCATGCTGCACACGCGTGGAGGCCTGCGTCTCACGAGCGTGGTTGAAGCCGTGCTCACCGGACTCTGGGATGCTCAAAAAGCCCACGGGATCGTCGCTAACGCCATCCTCTGCGGAATCAGAAATATCTCGCCCGAGTCGTCATTCGAGATGGCGCAGCTGGCCGTGGCCTACAAGAACCGGGGCGTAGTCGCCTTCGATCTCGCGGGAGCCGAATATGATCACCCTGCGAAGCACCACCTCAGGGCGTTCAAGCTGGTCCGCGACAACAACATCGCGGTGACCATCCACGCGGGTGAGGCATATGGGCCCGCCTCGATTCATCAGGCCATTCATGTCTGTGGCGCACACCGGATCGGACACGCGTGTCGGCTACGCGAGGATGGCGACCTGCTTCACTACGTGAA
>Ga0307379_10010253_pt1 | contig 12427 bp, 13 predicted proteins | sample UN2MG_FD_202237 | JGI IMG/M metagenome (GOLD analysis project Ga0307379, IMG submission 202237) | Soil microbial communities from Risofladan, Vaasa, Finland - UN-2 | ecosystem: Environmental > Terrestrial > Soil > Coastal area > Acid sulfate soil | place: Finland: Risofladan, Vaasa | collected... | reverse complement strand
TAATATAGACTATACTTTGATAACTGCTGCAGCCGATAGGAATCCTGAGAAATGGGGATGCCGAACACCTGGTACCAATATTCCAATAATATCGGAGGAAGATGCGAGGGAAGCTAAACCAGATTATTTCTTAGTTCTCCCGTGGCATTTTCGACAGGAGTTTATTAAAAGAGAAACGGATTTTCTTGCATCTGGCGGGAAGTTTATATTTCCATTGCCTAAAATTAAGATAAATGGTTGTAAGCCTAGCTATTTTACGAATGTGGATAAAATGATACCTTGGGCAAAACCATATTTCTTTGGAAATGAGAAAGATTTTCTACTGAAAGCGTTACATTCTACTTGGATTTCAGGAGGTGAATATGTAAATAAATTTGAATCTGATTTTGCTAGGTTGATTGGCAGAAAGTATGCTGTTACAACTTCCAATGGAACTACAGCCCTCCATTTGGCTTTAATGGGGGTTGGTGTTGGGCCAGGTGATGAGGTGATAGTTCCGGGTTTTACATTTGTGGCTGCTGCTAACACCGTGCTTCAAACAGGTGCTCAGCCAGTTTATGTGGATGTAGATTCAAAAACCTGGTGCCTCGATGTCAATGAAGTTGAAAAAAGTATCACCGACAAAACTAAAGCAATTATTCCAGTTCATATTTATGGTAATGTCTGTGATATGCGAGCATTGATGAAAATCGCTAAAGACTATGATCTTATTATAATTGAAGATGTTGCAGAAGCAGTATTTTCAAAGTACAGAGGAAAGTTTGCAGGTAGCTTCGGTGATCTAGCTTGCTTTAGTTTCCATGCCACGAAAACAATAACCATGGGTGAGGGAGGTGCCGTACTTACTGATGAGGAAAAGTTAAACAACCGAATGAGAATCATGCGTAGCCATGGAATGCGAGAAACTAAGAGGTACTGGCATGATGTAGTGGGATATAATTATCGATTGACCAATCTTCAGGCAGGGTTAGGATGCGCTCAATTGGAAAACGCAGATAAGATAATCAAAGAAAAAATGAGAGTTTACCAAAAATATCTGGAAAATCTATCTGATGTACCTGGCATAGAGTTTCAACACATTTCAAATGAAGTCAAACCGATAATATGGGCCGTGGCGATAAAAATAAATCCAAAGTATTTCAAAGGAGATAGAAATTTTCTAATTAGAGAGTTGTTAAAAAGAAATATTGAGACGAGACCGGGCTTTTATCCATTTAGTATTATGCCATTATATAATACCTCTCCACTCCCTATCTCCGAATCTATAAGTAAGAATATCATTAGTTTACCTTCTTATCCTTCTCTTTCGTATGATGACATTGATTATATTTGTCATCAGCTGAAAAGTCTAATGGGGAAAGATCATGTAATCTGATAAAACAATATAAATAAAGTATTTAATCTAAAAGAATATTAGCAAATTGTGAAAAAATAAAGGAGATGATAGGATGAAAACGGCATTGATAACGGGAGTGACAGGTCAGGACGGGGCATATCTTGCTGAATTTTTGTTAAAAAAAGGATACATAGTCCATGGGATAGTTAGAAGGGCTAGTACCTTCAACAGGGAAAGAATAGAACATCTCCATTCCTACGAAAATCCAACAAGGGATAATCTGCTTCTCCATTATGGCGATATGACAGATTCTTCCAATCTCATTCGGATAGTTAAACAGGTTGAACCAAATGAGATATACCATCTAGCAGCCCAATCACATGTACAGATTTCTTTTGATGTCCCAGAATACACCGCTGATACTGATGGTATAGGCACACTACGTCTGCTCGAAGCCGTTAGATTTTTGGGACTTAAGAAAACAACAAAAATTTACAATGCTTCAACGAGTGAACTCTATGGCAAGGCTAAGGAGTTTCCACAAAATGAAAAAACGCTGTTTCATCCAAGAAGTCCCTATGCAGTGGCAAAACTCTACAGTCACTGGATTACCATAAACTTTCGAGAAGCATATAATTTGTTTGTCTGTAATGGGATCCTTTTCAATCATGAATCCCCTCTAAGGAGTGAAAATTTCGTTACAAGAAAGATCACCCTAAGCATTGCTAGAATAATAGCAGGCAAACAGGAAAAATTGTATCTGGGCAATCTCAATGCAAAAAGGGATTGGGGATACGCTCCCGATTACGTAGAGGCTATGTGGCTAATGTTACAGCAAAGGAAACCTGAGGACTTTGTGATAGCCACAGGTGAAGCACACAGTGTAAGAGAATTCACAGAATTGGCATTCAACGAAGTGGGAATTAATATTGAGTGGAAAGGGAAAGGCGTGGAGGAGAAAGGAGTAGATACAAGTACGGGAAAGATTATCGTTGAAGTCTCCCCTAATTATTTCAGACCTGCGGAGGTAGATTTCTTACTTGGGGATGCTTCTAAAGCAAGGAAAAAGCTTGGTTGGAAGCCAAAGATTAGATTTAAAGAACTTGTTAAGATCATGATAACAGCAGACTTAAGGAGGGAAAATGTTAATAAAATTAAATGAGAAATTCACTGAAAGTTTATCAAAAAAACTTCGAGAGTTATCTAGAAATGAACAAAATTTTTTTTATCCACATAAATTTGATTTTGAATCTATAAAGAATTTATTTAAGGAAAAAGGAAATCACTATTATATATACTTAGATGACTTTGGTGAGTTTGCAGGTTATGGTATGCTAAGAACGTTTGAAAAATATGAGATACCTATGCTTGGCTGTGTGGTTTGGCGGGAATACAGAGGACGTGGTAATGGAAAAAAATTAGTAGAAGAATTAATTAATAAAGCATTGGAATTAAAATATCAAAAAATTAGGTTAAGGGTACGTCCTAACAACAAAATTGCATATAGATTATATAAAAAAGTAGAATTTAAAAAGATCAGTGAAGGTAAAGATGGATTAATCTGGATGGAATATAGTGGAAAAAATGTTGGGTAAATATGAAAATATTGACAGAAGACTAAGAGAACTAGATCTTGAGCTGATAGACGCAATAATGTTGATATTAGATGCAGAGAAATATCTTGAAAAAACCCTAGACGCAATATATCGTGAATTGCCTGTGAATAAATTCTTCGTGATTGATGGTGGTTCAAAAGACAATACCATAGAGATTCTAAAAAAATACCCACGGATGGAAATTAATATAAGACCAGATATAAAAACTACTGGGAAAGGATTTGAATTTTTGTTTAATATTGCAACAACACCGTGGATTGTATTCGTTGATTGTGCCAAAGTACCTACAGAGGGCTGGTACGATGAGATGATGAGATACAAGAGCAAATACGATTTTTTTGGTAGTAAGAGGATAGTACACTATGAGTTTGAAAGAGAAGATCCGACAACTACTGACATGAACAAAAGACCACTTGGTGGTCCTTGGCTAATAAGAAAAGAGAGCATCAAAGGATATCATGTTGATGATGATTACGCATGGAGGATGACGGATATTTTAATCAGACAAGTAGTGGAAAAAAATGAATACAAGTATGGTGCTGTATCTAGCACACATCATGTTTGCTATATTTCAGATGAGAAGAAGTATGAATCAGATGAGGAGAAAAAAGAGGTTCGCAACTGGTTTTTAAAGTGCTCGAAATGAAGGTAACTAACTGGAAGAACTGGAAAAAACGTTTCGAAAATCATAGGAAAGCCATTGTAAAATACCTAGACCCGGATTTATGCCCTTATTATATTGGTGACGAACTATTGCTTGGTATGATGAAATTAAATATAGGTTGGGTTAAAAAAACGAATATTAAATGGTATTATAAACTAAAAAAATTTAAGAAGAAAAGATATATAAAAGTAAAATTTAAAAGAATATGTTATAGAATATACAAATTGTTATTCCCAAAAAAAGCTTTCGTAGATTATTTAAAAAGATTACAAGCTCTAAATAAGAAGGAATTAAATGTATAACATTGATATCAGTAACAAAAGTATAACTATAGTGTTTACATGAAGGAAATAGGACTCTATCGATTTGAAGGGAGAGTGATTGTACATGGCTAATAGAAAAAGATCTCTTAAAAATAAGTTTGCAAGTATTGTTTTGAAACCTATATTTCCCATAATTAATTTAAAATTAATAAGAAGAATATTGGACGTGAAATTACAATTTAATAAGTATTTTTACTTTGATTCAACAAAATTGCAGTACTTTTTCCATTCATATAATAATTTTAGGTTAACTTGTAGATGTATAGAAATTCCAATAATCAAATATTATTTAAATAAATTCTCCCATAATAATGTTCTAGAAATTGGAAATGTTACTAAACATTATTATGATGAATTTAAAAACTTTAGTAAAAAAGATACTGTAGATAAGTTTGAAATAGCATACGATGTAATAAATATAGACGTAAAAGACTTTAAAAATGATAATAAATATGATTTTATCTATTCAATATCTACATTTGAGCATATGGATTCTGACGGTGGATGCAATCCAGACTTTGTTCCCATAGAAAGTGAACTTTTTTCTTCCTATGCGTTTGAAAATATAAATAGAGTTATAAATGATCTTTTACTTGATGGGGGAAAATTCATTTTAACATTTCCACTGGAATATTGTAATTGTGAAATAGATAAGAGTTTGTACAACAAAGAGTATACTAGATTTAATGCGAAAAATGTGAATTTATATTTTTTTAAACAAATAAATGAATTAACTTGGAAGCAAGTTGATGTAGAGGTAGAACAACTTGACAAAGAAAAACCTAAATACTCCCCGGAAGATTATATGGTTTATATAGTAGTGATGGAAATTACTAAATAAACTGTTCTATCATGCGTTACATGGGCATTATAATTGGTATTTGAGTAATGTAGCAAATTATGATGAGATAACCAAGATAAGGATCCGTCAAACAAAATTGAAATGGTTAAATTTACATAGGTCGATAATATGTATTTTTTATGAAATCAATACTTGATATTATATTTACGATAATAGTAGAAAAAGAGGGGAAAATCAGATGAGGAGCCATCTGCTGGAAAATAATTTCAGATGGTTGTTGTCTAACAACATACATATATCAAATATAGGAAGTCACATTGATGGCAGAGTAAATTATCAAATTGTGTACACGAAATTACTTTAGAATCAGAATGATAAATGCAGATTTAAGGAGGGAAAATGTTGATAAAATTAAATGAGAAATTCACTGAAAGTTTATCAAAAAAACTTAGAGAGCTATCTAGAAATGAACAAAAATTCCTTCATTCACATAAATTTGATTTTGAATATATAAAGAATTTATTTAAGGAAAAAGGAAATCACTATTATATATACTTAGATGATTTTGGTGAGTTAGCAGGTTATGGTATGCTAAGAACGTTTGGTAAATATTAGATACTCACTCTTGACTGCGTGGCTTGGCGGGAATACAGGGAATGTGATAATGGAAAAAAATTAGGGAGAAGAATTAATTAATAAAGCATTGGAATTAAAATATCAAAAAATTAGGTCAAAGGTACATCCTAGTAACAAAATTGCATATAGATTATATAAAAAAGTAGAATTTAAAAAGATCAGTGAAAGTAAAGATGGGTTAATCTGGATGGAATATGGTGGAAAAAATGTTAGGAAAATACGAAAATATTAACCAACGAGTCAAGGAACCAGACCTTGAGCCTATAGACGCAATAATGTTGACATTAGATGCAGAGAAGTATCTTGAAAAAACTCTCGACGCTGCATATCATGAGTTGTCTTTTGGGATGTATTTAGCAATGAGACGCATAGGTAGAATACATAAAAAATGCTCCAAAATAGCGAACGGGCGGGGGTTGTAGTAATGCTAGATTTTATGAAGCCTCGTTTATCCATTTGCATTGCTACTTACAATCGTGCCGATTACATTGGCGAAACACTGGAGAGCATCATACCACAAGTAACTGATGAGGTAGAAATTATAATAGTTGATGGCGCTTCAACTGACGGTACAAGCGCTGTGGTCAGGAGTTATGCTGAAGCCTGCAAACAGATTCGCTATATAAAACTTCCGTTTAAAGGAGGAGCTGATCGTGATTTCTGCAAAGCAGTTGAACTTGCAAAAGGTGAGATGTGTTGGCTTTTTGCTGATGATGATCTGCTAAAGCCTAATGCTATAAGCACTGTGCTTAATGAAGCGAAAAATGGTTACAGCTTGATTGTTGTAAACGCTCAAGTAATGAACAAAGATTTTTCGAAAATATTAGAAAATAAACGTCTTCAGATAAATAAAAATGAAATATATTTGGGATCAGATATTGAACTACTATTCCGTCGTGCTATTTCATACATGTCTTTCATCGGCTGCGTTGTAATAAATCGCGATTTATGGCTACAGCGAGAGAAGAAGCGTTATTTCGGTTCAGATTTTATTCATGTAGGTGTCATTTTTCAGGCCCCTTTGCCTGCTCCGATACTAGTAGTTGCTAATCCATATATCACAATCAGGCTTGGTAATGCTCAATGGGTACCACAATCATTTGAAATTTGGATGTTTAAATGGCCAAATCTTCTTTATTCGTTTAAGCATATTTCCGAACAGGCAAGGCAAGAATATCAGCAGACACAGTCTTGGCGAAGATTGAAAACTATTATTAATTTTAGGGCTAAAGGCATATATTCACTGAAAGAATATCTAAAGTGGTTTACATCAAAAGATTCGTCTTTGTGGTGGAGGTTGGCGACATTATGTATAGCTATGAGTCCAGTTTGTTTTACAAATTTAGTATTGCTATCATATTTAAAAATAAAAATGATAAGGAAAGATAATTAACGGCCATTTATGATCTAGAGAATAATTAGTATAATATTATTAAGTTGATGAGACTGAATGATCATAAAAATCTAAAGGAAGAGATATGCATTTAATATTTCGAAAAACCTATTGGGTCTGTGGCTCAAAAGCATTGACGAAGGTAATTAATATTGGTGATCAGCATCTTCAAGGTTCATTTGTAAAGCCAGGGAGGGAAATGCTTCCCATGAGAAAAATTTCTTTGTCTCTCGTCCGATGTGATCCGACTAAAGACGAAAAAACTTGTGGCCTTCTGCAAATTGAACATACAGTACCACCTGAAATTCTTTACTCTGCCTATTGGTATCGTTTGGGAACAAACAATACCATAAAAAATCACCTCAAGGGTATTGTTGAAGAAGCCGTTTCGATACTTAATAAATCGATTGGTTCAGTCCTTACATCCATCGTAATGTCCTATGATTTGGAGGACCCAGTTGCGTTTGTTTAGGATATAAAAAACATCCTTGCACCGGAAGGCATATGGATTTTCGAGATGTCCTATATGCCCACGGTGCTAAAGATGAGCTCATATGATACGATTTACCATGAGCCTCTGGAATTCTACAACCTCGCGGTGATTGAATATATTCTAAAACAGAGTGGTATGAAAGTTTTCAACGTGACGCTCAACGACATCAATGGTGGGAATTTGCGCTGCTATGCAACACACACAATAAATTTCAGATATCGGTGGTCAGCTAGTCAAGCCGAGGGTTCAAGATACGGATTTCCGAGGTTAAAGTGCCTCAGAGGATTGTTGGGAAAATCAGGAAACGTATTAGAAATGTTGAATGTTAAGACCTGACACCCTGCTCCTTCCAATAAATAGATATGCTCGAAGAAAACAGTTGGAAAGGTTGTTAGAGATAATGGATGGTAAGGGGCCAAAGGAGAATAGTGAAGATGTTGTATCCCCAAATTTATGTATAAATCTTAATTGGAATGGTTGGTCAGATACTGTAGATTGTTTAGGATACATTTAAAAAATGACATACGATAATTCGCGAATTATCGTTGTTTACAATGTATCAACCGATAGTTCCGTAAAAAAAGAAAAAATGGCTAAAAGGTGTATAGAAGTTATTAATAATTTTTAGACATTAGAGCATGCCGGAGAAAGATTATTGAAACACTTATATCGTGCTATGGAGATGTTAAAATAAATATATTTTTGAAAGGAGCATCTAATGAAAGGTATAATCTTAGCCGGTGGAGCGGGGAGCCGTCTTAATCCCTTAACTAAAGTAATGAGCAAGCAGTTAATTCCAGTTTATGATAAACCGATGATATATTATCCCTTATCTACTTTGATGTTGGCGGGCATTAAAGATATTTTGATCATCTATACTCCCCAGGATTTACCAAAATTTAGGGAGCTTTTCGGAGATGGGCGAGAGATTGGTCTAAATATCTCTTATAAAGAACAGCCCAGACCTGAAGGGATTGCCCAGGCCTTTATTATTGGAAAAGATTTTATAGGCAAAGATTCGGTATGTTTGATATTGGGGGATAATATATTTTATGGGCATAATTTGTCTATGACTTTACAGAAAATGGCTCACCTGGAAAGTGGAGCCTGTATCTTTGGTTATTGGGTAATCGACCCACAAAGATATGGAGTGGTTGAATTTAATGAGAATAATGAGGTTATAAATATCGAAGAAAAACCTAAATTTCCTAAATTTAATTATGCTGTTCCGGGTCTATATTTTTACGATAATGAGGTTATGAATATTGCCAGAAATTTGAAGCCCTCGGCGAGAGGGGAATTAGAAATAACTGATGTAAATTTAGCTTATTTAAGAAAGGGAAATTTAAAAGTAGAACTTTTGGGAAGAGGATATGCCTGGCTGGATACAGGTACCCCGGATAGTCTGCTTGATGCCTCCAATTATATTGCCACTATAGAAAGGAGACAGGGGTTAAAAATTGGCTGTATAGAAGAGGTGGCTTTTAGGATGGGCTATATAGACAGAAGTCACTTTGAAAAGATAATCGATAAATTGCCAACAAATGATTATAAAAAATATTTGGAAATGATTTTAAAAGAAGAACAAAAGATAAAGTAGGATAATTATGGAATTTAAAAAAGGTGAAATTGAAGGGATAATAATAGAGAAGTTAACTAAATTTTCTGATGAGAGAGGTTTTTTAGTAGAGACCTTCAGGATAGACAACCTGCCGGATAATTTACAGCCGGCAATGAGCTATGTATCTTATACCAAGCCAGGGATAGCCCGGGGACCTCATGAACATCTAAAACAGACTGATATATTCTGTTTTATCGGCCCGGGTAATTTTAAAATAAAACTTTGGGATAATCGTCAAGAAAGCAAGACCTATGGATATTATATGGAGGCAATCGGAGGAAAAGACAATCCTATCAGCGTAATTGTACCTCCCGGGGTAGTTCATGGTTATAAAAATATCTCCAAAGAGGCAGATGGAATGGTGTTAAATTATCCCGATAAATTATATCAAGGTTGGGATAAAAAAGAAGAGGTGGACGAGATAAGGCACGAGGATAAAGAGGATGAATTTTATTTAGATTTTATTAAAGAGGATAAATAATCTATGATCTGGCTTATCGGAAATAAAGGGATGTTGGGACAAGAGGTGGAAAGGTTATTTAAAAGAAAAAGATTGTCTTATTTGGGAAGTGATAAAGAAGTAGATATAACGAATTATCCAATATTAAAGGAGTTTACAAAAAATATCGAGCTAGCCTGGATCATCAATTGCTCAGGTTATACTGAGGTAGATAAAGCAGAAAAAGAAATTGAAAAAGCGTTTCTAATCAATCGGGATGGAGTGAGAAATATTTCAAAAATAGCTATAGAAAAACAGGCCAAATTAATTCATTTCTCTACCGATTATGTCTTTGATGGAGAAAAAAATAGGCCTTTATCCTATACGGAAGATGAAAAAACAGAGCCAATTAACCTATATGGGGAAAGTAAGTTGGCCGGAGAAAGAGAGATTAAGGAGAATTTAGAAAAATATTTTATTCTTAGAACTGCCTGGCTTTATGGAAGAGATGGAAAAAATTTTGTCTCTACTATGTTAAAACTATTTAAGGGAAAAGAAGAGATAAAAGTGGTCTCTGACCAGTGGGGTTCTCCCACTTATACCGTTGATTTAGCTGAGGTTATTTTAAAGATAATTAATAATGATTCTGATAAATTTAGTATATATCATTTTACCAATGAAGGAGTTACCAATTGGTATGAATTTGCCAGAGAGATTTACAGAAAATCAAAAAAATTAGGAATAATTGATTCTAATAAGGAAGTAAAGATAAGAGCTATAGAAACGAAAGAATATCCTACTCCTGCTCAAAGACCAAAATGGTCATTGTTAAGCAAAGAAAAAATAAAGAGGGAATTAAATTTAGAGATTAGAAATTGGGAAGATGCACTAACAGATTTTTTATGCTTTTTGTCATTGCAAAGGAAGTGAAGCAATCTCAATAAAATAAATTAAAAAAGGGAATGACGAGTAAAGAAGGTTATTTATAATGAAAAGAAAATTAAAAAATATTTTAGTGACTGGCGGAGCTGGTTTTATTGGCTCCAATTTTATCCACTTTATTTTTAATCAAACTAAATTTAACGGTAGAATAATCAATGTAGATAAACTAACCTATGCCGGTAATTTAGAGAACCTAATAGAGATAGAGCATAAATACGGCGGAGAAAGATATTTTTTTGAGAGAGTAGATATTTGTGATTTAGATAATCTTAAAAAGATATTTAAAAAGTACGATATCGATACTGTAGTTAACTTTGCTGCCGAGTCTCATGTAGATAGATCTATCTATGGGCCTAAGGATTTTGTGCAAACTAATATAATGGGAACTTTTAATCTTTTAGAAGTCGCTCGGGAATGTTGGAGAGAGAAGGAGAAAGAGGAGATTTTATTTCATCATATCAGCACCGATGAGGTCTATGGTTCGATTGAAGAAGGTGGATATTTTTATGAGGATACTGCTTATCAACCCAATAGTCCTTATTCTGCCTCCAAGGCTTCTTCAGACCATTTAGTAAGAGCTTATTATAAAACCTATGGATTACCTGCTACTATCTCTAATTGCTCTAATAACTATGGTCCTTATCAATTTCCTGAAAAGTTAATCCCCCTGATGATATTAAATATATTAGAAGAAAAATTTTTACCGATATATGGAGATGGAAAAAATGTGCGGGATTGGTTATTTGTAGGAGACCATTGTTCGGCAATTTGGAAGATATTGAATAATGAGATAGCAGGCGAGACTTATAATATCGGTGGAGAAAATGAATGGGAAAATATAAGACTAGTTAATTTTCTTTGTGAGAAGATAGGGCAGTTACAAGGGAAAGATAAAGATTATTATAAAAAGCTAATTACTTTTGTAAAAGACAGACCAGGACATGATAGAAGATATGCCATAAATTGTGATAAGATAAAGAGGGAACTAGGATGGAAACAGCAATATAATTTTGAAAACGGATTAGATTTAACTGTTGGATGGTATATGACTAATCAAGGATGGGTAGATAGAGTAAGAAGCGGAGAATATAAAAATTGGCTAGAAAAGAATTATGGATTGAGATGAGATTATTATGAAGACAAAAGAATTAATTGAAGTAAAAAAAGCCACAGAAATGGCCGAAAGTAGCAATTATTATTCTTAATTGGAACGTATTGAAAAATGGTTCGGTAGGATATAAATAAGAGGTGATTGGAAGTATGATAAAAATAAACAAAGCATATAATTTTGCTCTAAGATGGTTTATTAAAAGATCTTTTTCGGTTTGGGAACGATTGGGTTTTCATGTTATTTTAAATCACTTTTATGAACCTATACCAGATACAAGAACTTTGAGAGATAAGTTATGGTCAAAACACTCTGATATGGTAGGTATAGAAATCAATGAAGAAGGACAAATTAATCTTCTTTCTCAATTTTTATCTAAATTCAAAGAAGAATATGAGAACTTTCCTCGGTTTAAAACATCAGTTCCATATCAGTACTATGTAAAAAATGGTGGATTTGAATCTGTAGATGGAGAAATTTTGTATTGCATGATTCGCCATTTCAAGCCAAAAAAAATTTTTGAGATTGGCTCAGGCAATTCAACTCATTTATCTGCCCAAGCAGTTTTGAAAAATAAAGAGGAAGATGGTAATGAATGTGAGCTGGTATCTTTTGAACCATATTCAAACAAAGTTCTAAAGGCTGGCTTTCCTGGTCTCTCTAAGTTGATACCTTCAAAGATTCAAGATATTGCTTTATCAAAGTTTACCGAACTAAAAAAGAATGATTTTCTTTTTATTGACTCCACCCACACCTTAAAGATTGGAAGCGATGTCCAGTGTGAATATCTTGAGATATTACCGAGACTTAATGAAGGTGTAATAGTTCATATTCATGACATATTTTTGCCAGCAGAATATCCTAAAGCGTGGGTGTTAAAAGATCATCGGTTTTGGACAGAGCAATATCTACTTCAAGCTTTTTTATCTTTTAATAGTATGTTTGAAATTTTGTGGGGGGGGAGCTATATGCATTTAAGATATCCTGAGAAATTGGAAAAGGCATTCAATTCCTATAACAGAATCTCAGTCTGGCCTGGGAGTTTCTGGATGAA
>Ga0307379_10010249_pt1 | contig 12431 bp, 3 predicted proteins | sample UN2MG_FD_202237 | JGI IMG/M metagenome (GOLD analysis project Ga0307379, IMG submission 202237) | Soil microbial communities from Risofladan, Vaasa, Finland - UN-2 | ecosystem: Environmental > Terrestrial > Soil > Coastal area > Acid sulfate soil | place: Finland: Risofladan, Vaasa | collected... | reverse complement strand
CGATATATCCCAGGATGCGCTGACGCTGCTTCTCACTGACCGCCGGACCCATGTGCGTCGTCGGGTCGAGGCCGTGGCCGATGCGCAGCGCCGACAGCATTCCCTTTGCCGCCGCCACCAGCGCGTCTGAGATCTTCTCGTGGAGCACCCAGCGTGTGGCGGTGCAGCAGACCTGACCGGTGTTGAGGGTGAGTGCGCCCACGAGGGCGGCGGCCACCTGTTGGGGGGCCACGTCGTCGAAGACGACGGCGGCGCCCTTGCCGCCCAGCTCCAGCTTCACGGGGACGAGGTTCTTTCCGCACGCCTCGGCGATGAGTTTGCCCACCTCGGGCGACCCGGTGAAGCCCATCCGGTTGATGCGGGTATGGTTGGCCAGTGCCGCCCCGGCCGTCTCGCCGTAGCCGGGCACCACGTTCACCACGCCGGCCGGGATGCCTGCCTCTTCCAGCAGCTTGCACAGGTAGAGCGTGGTGAGCGGCGTGTCCTCGGCGGGCTTCACGACAACGGTGTTGCCGGCGGCGAGCGCCGGCGAAATGCCCCAACCCACCAGGAGGAAGGGGAAGTTCCAGGGCAGGATGAACGCCGCCACCCCGTAGGGCACGCGCATCTGGTAGGCCTCGAAACCGGGGACGTCGATCGTCTCCCGGAGCGGTGTCTTGTCCGCAAGGTCGGCGTAGTACCGAAGCGTCTGGGAGACGTGGGGGACGTCGAAGCCCGCGGCCTGGATGAGCGGCTTGCCCACGTCCAGGGATTCGAGCTGGATGAAGGTCTGCGCATGCTTATCCACCAGGTCGGCCAGACGACGCAGGACCGCCGTGCGGTCCTTCACCGGCATCTTTGCCCACCCGCTCTTCTTGAACGCGTCACGGGCGGCCTGGACGGCACGGTCGACGTCCGCGGCCTTGCCCTCGGCAACGGTGGCCAGGACCGCGCCGTCGCCCGGGTCCACGGTCTCGAACGTGCCGCCGTCGGCGGCCTCGACCCACTCGCCCCCGATGAACATCCGGATGGGGTCCTCGGCGAGAAACGTCTCGACGTCCGGCAGGAGCTTCTTCTCGGCAGCCATGGTCTATCCCCCTCAAAAGTGACCGACGCCTGGGATGGTGTCCGCAGGGCTTTCTATACCGGATGCCGGTGAGGAAGACAAGGGAAATGCCGGGACGAGCCGGAAGCCGCAGGAGCCGTAAGAAGCCCAGGGGGCACGCCCTGCCATGGCCGTTGACCCGCGGTGGTGGAACGGGCGCACCCGGACATGGGTGGTGGGATGATCGCGAAGGGGCTCTCCCGGGGTGTGCAGGAGCACCGCTTCTTCGGGTGACCCAGGGACCCGCACGGACACCCGTGCGTACGAATTATCAACCCATACACTTTCCAGTCTCGCACCAAGGAATGGGTGCAATGCTATCACATGAGTGGGTGGCAGTCCAGAATTGACTGGGCCGAAACAAGATGCTGCCCAGCTAAGGGGGATTCTCTTGAGGCAAGTTAGATTCGTCGGGGGGATACCGGGCGCTTCCCTCGGGTAGAAATCACTTCTGACACTGGAGACTGGCCAAGCGTGATGATCTTGACAACAGCGATTGCTCAGGTAGTCTCAGGGCGGGGAAGCGGATTGTATGGTGGCCATGGCTTGCGAAAGGACAACGATGCGTGGGTTCACCCGTCTGTTCGGATGGCTCGCAGTGCTCGCCTGGGCCGTAACACTGCCGGCGGCCGAGGCACCGGCATTCCGTACGCGATTTCCCCGTAGGCTCATCGGCGGGCAGCCCGTACTTGTATGCGCCCGGGTGAGAACACCCCCGAAGATCGACGGTGAGGTGGACAAGGATCCCGTGTGGTCCCGGTTGCCTCGGGACAGTCGCACGCACGGGGCGTGGACGCAGCTGGCCCGCCAAGAGGTATCGGGCCGGCAGACGGTGGTGTATTCCTGCTACGACAAGGAGAACCTCTACTTCGCGTTCGTCTGCGAGGAGAAGGAACTCCAGAACGTGCGGATGGACGGGGGGCTCACGCAGTCCTTCCAGCCCGCGGGACCCGACGACTGCGTGGAAGCGATCCTCGAGATCGGTGGGACGCAGGGGGACGGCGAGGTCTACTCGTTCCGTGCCAACCAGCGTGCGCAGTTGTCGGCCTGGGGGCTCACCGCCATCCCGAAGCAGTACGAGTACGGATTCCATGTCCCGGCCTGGAAGGCCGTGGGCAAGTTGGGTCCGAACCGCTGGATGCTGGAGATGGCGATCCCGTTTGCCACCATTAAGAGACTTCCCGGGCAGAAGGGGCTCACCACTCCCTCCCGTGGCGACGTCATGGGCTTGAAGCTGGTGCGGTGGGGCGCGCAGCAGCAGGACCCGAAGAACCGGATGGTCAGCGTGTGGAACACCGACATCGCCTTCACGACGCCCTACATCGCCGGCACCAACGGCCTGCTCTACTTCCAGGACTCGAATTCCCTGCGCGACGGCGGCTTCGCCCTGCCGGCCGCGGACTCGCCGTGGGAACGGAAAGGACAGGTGGCGCCCGCGGCACAGGGCGGCGTGTCCCTCGGCAAGGACGCCGGTCTGACTCAGACGGTTGACGTGCATCCGAACTGCTTCTACCTGCTCTCCGTCGAGGGCGAAGGTGAGCCCGACGTGCTGCTGGATGGGAAGAAGCTGGCGCTGAAGAACGGGCAGGCCGGGTTCTGGACGACCGACGGGCAGGAGAAGGCGGTCCTGGCGCTGCAGGCCGCGGAGCCGATCAGGTTGAAGCAGGTTCTCATACAGTTCCAGCCGGGCGAGAAGCCCGCCGGGTCCTGGTGCCTCACGAACAATTACCGTCACGCCGACCGGGACCTCCGCACGGTGCTTCCCGAGGCCCCGGAAGGCAGATACCAGTATGTGAATCTTGACTACCAGAATCGGAGGGCCTCGGACGGCAATCCCTCGATCGACATCCGTAGCTGGTGCTATGACTACAACCTGCGGGTGGAGGACGTGGGAGGCAAGAAGGGATGGATCCCGTTCGGCAAAGGAAGCCTCACCGGGAGGCCCGAGCCGGTCTTCTGGCAGACGACGAACCCGTCGGACCCGGTCTGCTGGGGCCGGCACACGCTTGTGGTCGATACGGACCTCGGACAGGCGTATTTCGTGCGGGGGGTCGACGTCCTCCTCCCCGGGCCGAACATGATCAACTTCGAGGTCTGGGGGAAGCTCAAGGCGGAGGACGACTGGACCGTATTGCACATGGCCAACGGGCAGTTCGTTGAGCCGTCGCGGCGCCGGAGCCACCGACGCGCGTGGGAAAGCGTTGTCGGCCTGGACTCGGTCGTCCGCTACGTCCGGTGGCGCGTCTCCCAGGCGGTGGGGGCGTACGCGTTCCCGCAGATGGACGGCATCCAGGAGTTCTGGGTGTGGGGCGAACCCAAAGGCGGCCGCGCGGGGATCAAGCCGTTCGATCCGTGGGTTCCCCGTGAAGGCGCTCCGCCGACGAAGTGGACGACGACGGCGCCCGACCCCGACGTCTGTCTCATCATCCCGCGTCCGCGCCGGTGGGAGAAGGCCGACGGATGGTTCGTCATCGGACCCCAGACGCGGATCGTCGCGCAGCCGGACGCCGAGGCGCGCAAGGTCGCAAAGCAGATCCGCGACGAGATCCGTGAGCGGTGGCAGATCGACGTGCCTTTGGCGGAGGAGCCGCCGGATGCGGGTGCGCAACTTGACGACGTCGTGTACGTGGGACAGCCGAGACTGAATCCCCTGGCGGAACGTCTGCGGCTGGCGGAGGGGCTGACGATCGAGCCGGGCAAGCCGCAGGCCTACGCGCTCGGGGCCACGCGCCGGCGCGTCGTGGTGCTCGGGGCGGACGACCAGGGCCTCTACTGGGGCGTGCAGAGCCTGATGATGGCGATGCGCTGGCACAGCTCGAAGGACCCGACGCAGAACGGTGTGGGCGTGCGGTGCATGAAGGTCGAGGACTGGCCGGCGACGCTTGACCGCAGTGTGTTCTACACCGAGGGGACGCTCTTGGCGGCCATCGAGTCGGAGATCCCCCGGATCCTGCGCAATGTCCATCTGCAGACGCGGTTCAAGTGGAACGCGAGTTACTGCATATTCGATCCGGCGATCGTGTGGTCCCCGGGGCGCATCGCGGAGGTCTGCCGGCAGATCCGCGAGAACCATCACATGGAGGTCCGGCCGATGCTGCTGACGCCCCCGGCGACGTACTTGGGCGGGTGGAACCGCGTCGTGCAGGAGGCGAAGGACCTGAGCGTCGTGGAGCACGATCCCGACGAGGCGCCCGAAGACCTCGGGGTCTCGCTCAACCTCTGCCCGCTGAAGCCGCGCACCTACGACCTCGTCTTCTCCCGGATCGACCGGTTCCTCGAGCAGTACGGCTGGCCCTCCAAGATATGGCTGGGCGGACTGGTGTGTCACGATCCCTCCGGCGGGTCGCGCTGGGCCGTCTGCCGCGAGTGCCTCAAGAGCGGGAAGAGCAAGGACGAGCTGTTTGCCCATTTCGCGGAGCAGGTGGCACGGCACTTGCGCGAGCGACACGCGACCGGCGTGGTGGAACCTCACGCGGTGGCCTTCGGCGACCGCGAGCATCCGAAGTGGAAGCGGGCGATCGTCGCGGCGGACGTGCGCGCGCTCCCGGGGGATATCGAGTACATCCTGCCGTCCGGGCTGTCGCCCGGGAACAATGAAGCCCTCAAGGCCAGGCTCCGTCCCTCGCTGACCGCCGACGGGGCCATGGCCTGGCCTTCCGCCGAGCGTCTCTTCCGCGGCCCCATGTCTCACGACCTCGAGACGCTGCGGAAATCCAACAAGACGTATCAACTCGCCGGCTTTGTCCCTACCATGGAGGAGATGTGGTACGGGCCGGACAAGCGTCCCGCCGGCGAGTACGATTGGCAGGACCTATACGTCTGGGGCAACTGCTGGCATTTCCGCCGCGACCTGCCCTCGTGGCGTGCCGGCGATCGTCCGGGGTCCTTCACGCTGGATCTCCGTCCCTTCGCCAATCACACGGGGCATCCGACGGGCATGGAGCCGCTGGAGCCCGGGCGGACGCCCGCCGTCGACCTGCGGTACGTCCCCAAGGGACGGCAGCTCCTCTCGGGCGTCGAGTTCGACCTCATCGACCCGGCGACCAACGACGGGAAGTCCATCCTGATGCTCGGGCGTCCCATCCCGGGCGTCACGCATCCGAAGGACGCGCGCACCGTGTCGGAGAGCGCGGGGCCCATCCCGGTGCAGCGGAAGATGGCCAGCCTCGTGTTCCTGCACGCCGGGTGGCAGGCCAGCACGCAGAGCTTCTTGTGGGGGGAGCGCTGGCTCCTGCCCGTCTGTCGCGTCGTCTACGACGACGACTCGTGGCTCCCGGTCGACAGCTTCCGCATCCATGACAAGGAGGACTACTGGAACGAGATGACCGTCGGCAACTGCGCCGGCCTCCCCCAGTTCCTGGAACGCGTGGGGTGGCTCGGAAACTGTCCGGGCGGCTCCGTCGTTCTCCTCAGGGTGTCCGAGTGGGTGAACCCCTATCCTGAGAAGACGGTGAAGTGCCTCCAGTTCGTCACGCCCGCCTATGAAGAGGGCGAGGACGTGAAGCGCCCGAATCCTCAGTGTCAGGGCATCGTCGCGATGACCGGCGTGGAGCCGATCGAGCAGGACTTCAACTACTGGTCGAAGAGGCCGGACCGTCTGCCGCTCCTGCCGCCGGTGAAGCCCCCTCAGCGCGCCGCCGTCGCGGTCAAGCGGCTCTGGGAGGACTGGCGCGGAGGGCGGGTCACTCTCCATCTGAAAGGCCCCGCGGGCGAGTCGACGAGCACGCTGGAGCTGACGCCCGGCGCCGCCTACGCGACGAATCGGACCGCACGATCAGACTGCGGCATGGTCTACTGCAATGCGAACTACAAGCCCTTCGACGTCGTGCAGACGTTTGACCCGCCGACGCGGCTGTGCCGGGTGGACGTGCGAGGCCCGAGCTACGGGGTCGACCACGAGTATTCGTTCGGACGCACCCATCGGATCGACGTGACGGTCAAGATCTCCGAGGACGGCGAGACGTGGCGCAGGGCGGGCGGCGTGAAAGGCATCGCCGGCGACGCGGACTTCCAGCCCGTGGAATTCGAGCCGGCGCTCGTGAAGAAGCTGCGGTTGACCGCGGACCCGGGGCCCTACCATGAGGAGTACAACCCCGGCATGGCCCACCCCGTCGCCAGGCTGGACTATCCGTATTTCGTCTGGCGGTTGTTCACCCCCGCGGCATCCGCGGAGGTGAAGAAGTAAGACCGCAGATTACCGCGAAACAAGTCGCTGTCCCTACCGAAAACTCCGTCCACGCTACTGTATCTCGAGTGACGTCACTGGTCAACGGGTCTAATCGGCGGATAACCATTCTTTGTTGGGACAGAGGGCCGTCACTTGGGCTAGCCGCCGCCTTCGGCCTCGCAGTCGGTCGATCGTATAATGGGGGGCCTTGTCCGGCGGGTCGCTCCGCGTCGTTACTGGTTACATACGCAGGGCGGGTTCGGAATGTTCAGTTTGGGGTGCGAAAAGTGGGAAGGAGTTCGCAGATGACGAGCAGCCCGAGCCGCGGTTCAGCCGCGGGATGGACGCCGGGGTTGAGCGGCTTCCGATGCACCGCCGACTCGGGCCTCGGCAAGGAGTTCGCTCCATACGCTCATGCTCTCCTCCTCAATGGCGATCTCGACGGGCTGCGATTCCGGAACCGTTTCAAGAACATAACGCAGAAAGCTCCTCGTATCCGACCAGGTGTATCGCTCTGGCAGATTCTGGCTGGGGCCGATGGACAGCACGACCTCTCCCTTGGCCAGTTGGCAGAGCTCGGCTAGGTCGTTCTCACGCACCTGCCCGTTCATCGCGTGCAGGTTCGGATCTCGAAGCGCGCCGGGGACTGTCCGCTCCCAGCTCCCGCAGGAGTGGATGCCGTACGGCCCCAGCTGTTTGCCAATCCGTGCGAGGTAGGGGGCTTCAAACTCCTCGTATGTCGAAACGGAAACAAGCGACCTGCACTCCGAGCACAGGCAGAATGCATTTCGCATGCAGAATAAGGCGTCCCCATGAAGCGCTTCGCCGGCCGTTTCCCGCAATGCACGGACCATGGCGATGATGACGTCCGTTATCCTGTCAAGCAATCGATGCAGCGCGGACGGCTGCACGTAGACCCATTCCATGAGCACGCTCGTGCCGAGGAGGTAATTGGCCGTATCGAACGGGCCGGTCATCACCGGATTCCTGAACTCGAAACGGCCGCGGCAACTGGTGCGCGCGTATCGGACCCACTTGACGGCCCCCCAGTACATGCTCGTGTCCGGCGCACGCGGATTCAGGGCGTCAATCATGTCCGGGTCGGGCGGCAAAGGGTAGACGTAGTAGTTCTTATCCGGCTGTTCTTCCACGCGCGCCCCGAACAGATCGCAGATGCCCTGCGACTGCCCGTGAACGAAGCGCGGCACGCTCAGTGCCGGAACCCATGCGCCGGGGAGTTGCCGGCTTGCCGTCAGGTTCGCGACAGCGTCGATCAGCGTCTCCCGCCACTCCGGCGACCATCCGGGCGGACGCGACCCGGCCTCATCCGGCAGGAGATCGAGGCACTCCTTACGGACTCGTTCCACCCGTTGCTTTGCCGGACGGATGGCAATCGCCATCCCCGGACGCGGGCGCCCGGGCAGGTGGGCGTCCCATCCCGGATGTTCCCCAGGATTATCGCATGTTGGCTGTAACACGAACGCGGTGTGCCTCCCGAAAACTCCCTCCGCCTTATTGCAGCTGGAGTTACGTCACTGGTCAACGAGCCGATCCGTGGATAGGATTTGCCGTCTATAGACCTGCTATGACCGAGCACCCGTGCGGTCGAATTACTAAGAAATACGGTCCCAAAACCCCCTCTGCGGCGCTCTAAACGAGCCCCTCTTCGGGGCGATGAACCCGCCCCCGTGCGGTCGGATTACTAACCCATCCACTTTTTTGTCCCCCACAAGAGCGGCTGGAATACTACCATATGGGCGCACTGGCGTCCAGATGCGATGGTGGGGGGATTTGCCCACCTGCTGCCGTCATCTCACCACGAGAACGCCGGCTTGTGTCAGCCCTTCAGGTCCGGATAAGGTTTCGGAAGGGACAACCCATCGACGTTGCTGTATTGCTTGTTCACGGCACGATCGCTCTTGACCGCGGGACTTGATTGCGTATCTTAGCATGGTTCCTGCTGACAGCATGGGAACGGTTGATGGCAGGGCACCGGGACGGCCGACCTAGAACCCTGGTTGAAAGGAGGTATGTCCGTGATGTTCTGGACGAAGGTGAAGCGGGTGGCCACGGCCGTAGCTACGGCGGTGGTCGTCGGTGGCGGGGCTGGTGTGGGGTTCCACCAGTCCCTGGCGCAGGAGAAGGCCGCCGGACCGGGGGCAAAGGGGGATACCCCGAGGGTTACGGTGCTGATGACGCGCGAGTGGAGTCCCGACGGGAAGGTCCCCACGGGGACGATCTGGCGCGGCTTCCAGACCTGGCAGACCGACCTGGCCCGCACGGACAAGGGCGAGCTGGTTCCCGTCGACCCGATGACGCCCCGCGCGGGACGCGACGACAAGGGAAACGTCGTCCGCTTCTACTGCGACCAGCCGGCCTATGCGCTGAGACAGAAGTTCGCGTCGCTGGAGGTCTACCCGGCGCGCCAGGTGCACGGCTCGGCGTATCCCCCGACGAACTGGCAGTCCCCCGATTTCGACGACCGCGACTGGATCCGCGACCCCTACCCGCAGCGCGAGCTCTACAGTCTCGTCGCCTTCCGCTGTCTGCGCGGGAAGTTCGAGGTGACCGACCCGGGCAAGGTGCGTGACCTCGAGCTGACCGTGAGGTTCCGCGGCGGGGCGGTGGCCTACGTGAACGGCCGCGAGGTGGGCCGGGCCTTCCTGCCCAAGGGCGACATCAAGCCCGACACCCTCGCCGAGGATTATCCCAGGGAGGCCTACGTCGCCCCCGACGGCACGCTCATCGAGCAGGGGATATGCCTGCGCGCGGGCGACAAGCGGAAGATCCCGGGCCTGGCCGAGGACCTCCGTCGCGAGTTGGGTCAGGTCATCTGGGGCGGCGACTGGAAGTGGCACAGCACCGGGGTCGACAGCGCCAGTCCCAACTACTTCGTCGACAAGGACCCCGAGGTGGTGCGACGCTACAAGTCGCGCTGCCGCACGCTCGAGGTGAAGGTCCCGCGGGCGCTCCTGCGCCGGGGCACGAACGTCCTCGCCGTCGAGATCCACCGCGCCCCCGCGTGGGAGGGGATGTTCACCTCCCCGAGTTACTACGACGGCAGGAAGAGCCTGCTGAGTCTGAACTGGATCGACGCGTGGTGGGACCGGGCGATGATCGAGGACGTGAAGCTGACGGCCGTCCCGGGGAGCGCCCTCACCCCGAACGTCGCGGCGCCCGACGGACTGCGCGTCTGGAATTTCCCCGCCGACGTGGACCTCGACCCCTCGTACTACGCCGACCCGCACGAGCCCCTGGTCCCCGTGCGCCTGCGCGGACTGAAGAACGGGACCTATTCGGGATCGCTGGTGGCGAGTTCCACCGACCCGATCAGGGGTCTGGACGTGCGCGTCACCGAGTTGAAGGGGCCGGCAGGGACGATCCCGGCCTCCGCGGTGACCGTCGGCTATCCGCAGCCTGCGGACGGGTTCCACGCCAACAACACCAAGGGCGGCGGCTGGATGATGTTCGACACGCTTGAGCCGTCGGCGCCGACGGAGGTCGCCAGGATCCGGTGGAGTTACGGCCGCACCTTCCCGCCCATGCAGCCCGTGTGGCTGACCGTCCGGGTGCCGCGCAACGCCCGCGCCGGACTCTACCGCGGAACCGTCACCGTGAATGCCGAGGGCGTCAAACCGGTGACGACCTCCCTCGAGATGGAGGTCATCGGCGACTGGGTCCTGCCCGACCCCAAGGACTTCATCACCTACGTCGGCTTCCTCGAATGTCCCGACGCCGTCGCCGCGCATTACAACGTCCCCCTCTGGTCCGACGAGCACTGGCAGCACCTCGACAAGGTCTTCGAAGTGCTCGGACAGGTCGGCACCAAGGACCTCTTCGTCCCCCTCGTCGCGAGGACACACCTCGGCAACCCCTACTCCATGGTCCGATGGATCAGACAGCCGGACGGGACCTACCGGTGCGACACCTCCATCGCCGAGCGCTACATCGACACGGCCATCAAGCACCTCGGCAAGATCCCGGTGGTGTGCCTGTTCATCGCACAGTACAACCAGTACAGCGGACCCGACCCCGACCAGCCCATCTGCAGCGAGTGGGACCCGAAGACCGGCGAGTGGAAGGACCTCCTGCCGCCCAAGTGGGGCACGCCCGAGGGGCTGGCGTTCTGGAAGCCGGTGCTCGACAAGCTGTGGAAGTTCCTCGCCTCCCGCGGCCTCAAGGACTCCATTACGTTCGGATATATCGCCCAGGGTTTCGGACCCTCCGCGCCGGGGAAAGGGATGCCGAACTACTTCGCCGACCTCTGGCAGCTCGCACCCAGGACCCGGTGGATGGTCACCACCCACGTGGCCCCCGTCTCCTGGAGGGCCGGAGAACTGAAGAACGTCGACATCCTCAGCAGCCTCTCCTGGATGTTCGCCCTCGTCAACAACGTCAAGTGGATGGACGACAGCGACACCCCCCTCTGGAAGCCCGCATACGGATGGAGAGACCGGCGCTTCCCCTTCTTCATGCTGGCCGCCTCGCGGTCGCGTTCCCCGACGTGGGACAACGACCACTGCGCCGGGGTGAACCGGCTCCGCATCGCGGCCGAGGCCGTGCTCCTCTCCCAGACCGGGGGCAGCACCTACCAGGGGTTCGGCTCCTGGGGGGCCGACTTCTGGGGCAACGAGTGGTATGCCATTGCGGGCGGCACGGGCAACGCCGGTCGCACGTTCGCCAACTGCGGCCTCAGCGAGAGCACCGCGCTGTGGTTCGTCGGACCCGGCAAGACCGGCCCGGTGCCCACCTGCCGCACGCGCATGATGCAGGAGGGTCTGCAGGAAGCTGAGGTCCGCGTCTTCGTCCAGAACGCCCTCCTCGACGAGGACAAGCAGGAAAAACTCGGCGAGGACCTCCTCAAGCGATGCCGCGAAACCTGCGACGAGCGCACCCGCGAGTTCTCCTACCTGTCCAACTTCCGCTACAACGACGGCGAAGGCTCCATGCCCCGACTGAGACTCATCCCCGACGTGGCCGCATGGGACGACGCGTCGGTCAAGCTCTACCGCCTCGCCGACGAAGTGGCCGGGGCCCTCGCGAAACCTTAGACCGACGGAGAGACGAGACGTGAACGCACGCGTCCGACGCATCGGCTTGCTCGCGGGTCTCGCGGCGGTCTGTCTGGCCGCGGGGGCCTCCCCCGCGTCGGCCCTCATCAACCCCAACTTCACACCCGTCCATCTCGTGAACCAGTCGTCGCTCGTGCTGGAGCTGCACTTCGGTCCGGTGACAGACGGCAAGGCGACGGCCGCCGTCACGCGCGTGCTCAAGGGCGAGTTCACGGCGAAGACCGTGCGGTTCGACCTGACCACGAGCGCGTTTCCGGCGCACGTGAAGGGCGTGACGGAGCTGGCGAAGGCGCCCGGCGGCATGACCGCCGTCTTCTTCGCCGGAGGCGCCGACGAGGACGGCGACGTCGCCGCCGAAATGAACGGCAAGGCCTATCTCCACCTCGCGGGCACCTGGGTCTCCTTCAAGGCGGGCAAGAACGCCTGGGAGATGCAGGAGGTGAGCGAGACGATGGGGACGACATGGAGCGGCGGGACGGACATGCTGCTCCGCGCGACCGAGTACATCCTCGAGGACCCCGACGCCGACGTCCCCGTCAAGGAGGGCGCGGGGTGGTCGCACTTCGAGCGGTTCGCGAAGCTCGACGGCCGCGTCGGCGCGGCGACCCCCGTCGACCTCGCCGGCGATGGCACGCTCACGCTGCACCTCGCGTGCGAGACCGGCGACCGGCTGTTCCGCTACGACGCGAAGACCCGCAAGGTCGCCGACGTCACCGACGCCGAGAAGCTCACCGCGAAGTCCGCGTGCGCCGCGTGGGGCGACTTCAACGCCGACGGCCGAATGGACCTCGTCAGCTTCGACGGCGCGTCGCTCGTCATCCACGCGCAGGACGCCGACGGGACGTTCCGCGCCGGCCAGACGCTGCCAAAGACCGCGCGCCCCGACGGCTGTCTCTCGCTCACCTGCGTCGACTCCGGAAGACCCGGACAGCCGTGCGTCGTGATCGGCACGAAGCGCTCGCCGCTCGTCTGGACGCCCGGTGAGCTGGGGACCGTCACTCCGGTGGGGGGCGACTTCGCGGGTGCGGCGCTCGGTGCGCCCGGGACGTGTCTCGTCGCCGATTTCGACGGCGACGCTAGCGCCGACCTCCTGCAGCTCTTCGAGAAG
>Ga0307379_10010248_pt1 | contig 12431 bp, 8 predicted proteins | sample UN2MG_FD_202237 | JGI IMG/M metagenome (GOLD analysis project Ga0307379, IMG submission 202237) | Soil microbial communities from Risofladan, Vaasa, Finland - UN-2 | ecosystem: Environmental > Terrestrial > Soil > Coastal area > Acid sulfate soil | place: Finland: Risofladan, Vaasa | collected... | reverse complement strand
GCCTACCAGCGCCTCGGCGGCCGCATCACCACGCGCGGCCCGTACCGCGTGACCGGCACGGTGGAGGACCACTTCGGCGCCGTGTCGCTCCTGGTGTCGGACCTGGTGCCGCTCGGGTCGCCCGCCCGGTCGTGCGCCGTCGTTTAGCCGCGGCCGGCACGGCCGCGTGGCCCGGCGCGCTGGCATCGGCGCCCGCCCACATCGCCGTACCGGCGACGGCTAAACGACCAAAGCCCGCGCGCCATCGTTTAGCCGCGGCCGGCACGCCCGCGTGGCCCGGCGCGCTGGCATCGGCGCCCGCCCACGTCGCCGTACCGGCGACGGCTAAACGACCAAAGCCCGCGCGCCATCGTTTAGCCGCGGCCGGCACGGCCGCGGGCAGGTCAAAACAACTCGCCCTGTTCGCCGGGGGGCAGGCCTTCGGCGGCGACCGACCCGAGGAAGGGGTACGCCGCTACCAGGGCCGAGGGGACGGGCACGCGGCGGCCGCCCAGTTTCGCGAGGAGTTGGAGGGCGTTGGCGGGCGCCTGACCGCGGTAATGGTTGTTCGTAAAGACGTACATACGGTTGCTGGCCCGGGCGATGTCGTGGATTCGATCGATCCACTCCTCGAGTTCCTCCTCGGCGTACAGGTAATCGTACCGGGCGTCGCGGCCGGCGTCCTTGGCAAACCAGGCCTCGCGGTTTCGCCCGTGCAGGCGGACGTACCCCACGGGCGAGGTCACCAGCGACATGGGCCCCAGGCCGCTACGGCTGGCGGGCTGGTCGATGTTGGCGAAACCGAATCCGCGCGAGCGCAAGAATGCGATCGGCGCATCGTGCATCCAACTGGCGTGCCGCACCTCGACCACCAGCGGCAGGTCGCCGAAGTCGCGGTGGACGGCCTCCAGGTGCCGCAGGGCAGTCTCGTCGGCCCGGAACGACCACGGAAACTGCACCAGCACGGCGCCCAGGCGCCCCGCCTCGCGGACGGGCTCGATGCCGCCGCGGTACCGGGCCACCTCGTCGGCCGTCCAGGGCCGGTCGCGCTCGTGGGTGAATCGCTGGTAGAGTTTGAAGGTGAACTCGAACGTCTCCGGCGTGCGGCGGAGCCACGATTGCGTGGCCCGGTCGCTCGGCGGCCGGTAGAACGACGAGTTCACCTCGACGCAGTCGAAGTACCGGGCCAGGTAGGCCAAGTCGTCGAAACCGCGCGGCTTGTGCTCGGGATAGAACCGGCCCTGCCAGTCGGCGTACGACCAGCCGGAGGTTCCGACGCGGATCGCCGCCCGATGGCCGTCCGGTTGGGCGGGCATGGGCCACCCCCTGGATGCGCCGAGGCGGACTAATCGCCCCGTGCCAGCGTGCCGACAGGCAGCATCGCGCGCCGCGGGGCCAGTGTCAAGCAGCCATGGATCACGGCCTGCAAGCACGAGGTGGCACGTCGAAGATCGCCCGAGTTAGCCGCGGCACGTGAAAGGTCGCGCGAGTTAGCCGCGGCACCTGAAAGGTCGCCCGAGTTAGCCGCGGCACATGGAAGGTCGCCCGAGTTAGCCGCGGCACGTGAAAGGTCGCGCGAGTTAGCCGCGGGGCTTGCCCCGCGCGGGCGCGTTGTGGCGCACGGCCGGGCAAGACCGGCCGTGGCACACGCATGATTGTGTTCACGGCTCGCCCGGGGCAAGCCGTGGCACGTGAAACAACATGGTTACGGCTCGGGCAGGCGCAGGCGCATGCCGACGTAGAGGCGGGCGTTGAGCGACGAGAGGACGTCCTTGTTGGCCTCGTAAATCTTCGGGTACATGGCGGCGTCGCCGTACATCTGCCGGGCGATGCCGATGAGCGTGTCGCCACCCTTGACGACGTAAACCTTCTGGCGTTTGGGCTCGGGCGGCGCCCCGGCGGGTTTCTTTTCCTCGGGTTTCGGCAGGACCAGCCGGTCGCCCACGCGCAGCCGGTCGGGGTCGACGCCGGGGTTCGCCTGGGTGATAACCTGAATGAACCTGGCGTTACCATACCTGGCCACGGCGATGGCGTAGAGCGTGTCGCCGGTCTGGATGACGTACGTGTTCTCGTCGGCCGCGTCGCGGCGTGTGCGCAGGGGCTCCGTGACGACCTCGCCCGCAATGCCACCGGGCCGCAGGACCGGCCCGGGCGGGTCGGCGCCGGCTACGTCGGTGTCGAGGCGCCGGGCGACGATGGTGCCTTCATCGCGCGACGTGGAGAGGAGGTCGCGGGCCGTATCGGTCCTGGGTTTGACGCCGGTCTTCGTCTTGGTGTCGGTCTTGGGCTTGGCCGCGTCGCCCTCGTCGCGCCGGGTCAGGCGCTCGCGCCAGCGCTGGTACATGGCGACGGGGTCGTTGTACTCGGGGGGGTTGTCGGGGGTCTCCTGGACGGCCTTCGGGCCGGGCAACTTGTACTTGTCGAGGTCGCTCCAGTCGCGGCTGGCGACGAAGAGGGCCCCGACGGCCATGCCGACGAGGGTCAGAACCAGGATGATCTTGGTCAGCGGGCGCATGGCGGTACCTCACCGCAGAGCGACGGGTTTCGTCTCATCTTACCGCGCCACTTTGCCACTTCCTCACGCCTGGCGGCCTTCCTAGGCCGCCAGGAGCACGCGTCGGGCCCAATCGCGGCGGCCTGGGAAGGCCGCCGCGCGACAAGTGGCGCCGCAGGACTCATCTCCCGCCCTTCTTATCGGACGCCGCGGCGGCCGGCGATTAGCCTTTCTTGGCCGTGGCGCCCCACACCAGCCGGTACAGGGCGTACGTGACGGGCAGCGTGGCCAGGGCGGCGATTTCGACCGGGCCGGCCCAGCGGTGCCCCCCGCGGCCGGCAATAAGGAAGACGCCGACGACCAGGGCCGCCACGGGCGCCAGCAGAGCGGCGATCGCCAGGGCCTTGGCCAGGCCGGGCGACTTCTCGAGGACCGCCCACGTGCGGTCACGGGTGTGATGCCAGATGACGGGCCACGTCAGCGCCAGCCAGCCCATCTGGACGACCAGCCACAGCCAGCCCGTCCAGGACGAGAAGAAGTCGCCGGCCCCCCGCTGTCCCACGATGTAGTACGCCAGCGGGCCGACCATCAGCACGGGGTACACCCACACGTACACGCGGAACAGGTACCCGCGCAGGACCAGGATGGGGCTGGCGATGGCGATCGAGGAATACGTGCCGACGACGGTGCCGAAGAGCATGACGAAACTGAGGCCGTGGACGCTCGACGACCGCCCGGCCAGGACGTACAGGGCCGCCACGGCCAGGAAGACCGTCGTGCTCGTCAGGATGGTTCGGGACACGGTCTGGTTGATGCTCTGGTTGACGACCGAGACGGAGAAGTCGCCGTACTTGCCGCGGTTCTCGCGGATGCGGTCGAAGACGACGATCGTGTCGTTAACCGAGTAGCCGACCAGCGTCAGGAACGCGCCGACCATGGGCAGGTTGACGCGGAAGTCGGCCAGCAGCAGCGGCGTGCCCAGGAAGGTGTCGGCCAGCAGGGCCGCCAGGGAGACCGCGCCCAGGGTGATGAGGACGTCGTGGACCAGGGCCACGACCGCCGCCAGGCCCGACGCGAGGCGTGCGAATCGGATCCAGATATAGACGATCATCAGTGCCAGCGAGAGCAGGATGGCCATGACGGCCTTGTCCCAGGCCTCAGCGGCCATGGTGGGCTCGAACGAGGTCGTCGAGGCGAAGGCCTGCTGCTCGCCCAGGGCCCGCTTGACGATCTCGTCAGTCCAGAACACCGGGTTCGGCGTCGTGCCGCGCTGGCCGCCGAAGTCCTGGCCCACCCAGATGTCGAACGATCGGAACTCGCCCGTCACGTCGCCGGGCGTCCGTCCCTCGATGCGGTACAGCGTGCTCGAGAGGTCGGGGTACCGGTCGCGGATAAAGGCGTCGAGGCGTCGCTGGATCTCGCCGGTGCCCATGGCGGGGGCGACGTCGGCCACGATGCGAATCTTGCCCAGGTACTGCCGCTCCTCGGGCGGGATGTACCGGACGTCGATGGTCTCGTCCGCCTTCACGTCGGTCGGTTTCGCGTCGGCGGCGTCGGCGGCCTTTTTCGGCGAGGCCGCACGCAGGGCGTCCAGACGTTGCCGGACGATGGCCTCGGTAATCTCCGAGCTCGTCGCCTGGACCTGGCCCTGGCCGGTCTCGGGCTGCATGTTCTTGAAGGCCTCGCGGAGTTTGGCCGTGACGGCATCCTCGTCGGCCCCGGCCTCGCCGGTGGCGGGGACGCTGATGAGGAACCGGTCGAGGACACCCTCGGCCACGTCGTGGGCGTATTCGAGTTCCTGGACGGTGGCGGCCGGGCCGAGGACGTTGGGCTGGGTCACGCGGCTGCGGATGGTCTCGATGGGCACGTCCTTCTGGCCGGCGGGCACCTTGACGGCCAGTTCGACCTGCGTGCCGCCGGTAAACTCGATGTCGAACTTCTCCTCGCCGCGGCCAAAGAACAGGATGGCCCCCGCCGCCGCCAGGATGCCCGAGACGACGACGGCCGGACGGACGAACCGCATCCAATCCAGGTTCGGCACCGCAAACAGGTGGAACATCTTGAGTTCGCGGACGATGCCCCACTTCATGGCCGTCTCGAAGATCATCCGCGTAATCACCACGGCCGTGAACATGCTGATAAGGATGCCGATGATCATGACCACGGCGAAGCCCTTGACCTCCTCGGTCGACAGGCCCGGCCACAGCAGGACGAACGCCGGAATGAGCGTCGTCACGTTGGCGTCCAAGATGGTGCGGAAGACCCGCTGGTACGCCCGCTTGAGGGCGAACGCCAGGCTGCCCTCCCGGCCCTTCTCCTCGCGCAAACGCTCATAAATAAGGACGTTGGCGTCGATGGCCATGGCCAGCGACAGGATGAGCCCCGCGATGCCGGGCAGCGTCCACGCCTGCCGCACCAGCGACATGATGCAGATGATGAGCACCAGGTTCAGCACCAGGGCCACGTTGGCCACCAGGCCGGCGAAGCGGTAGTAGATGAGGATGAAGAGGACCACGAGGCCGAACCCGATGACGCTGGCCTGGAACCCGCGGCTGATGTTGTCGGCCCCGAGTTCCGGGCCGACCGTCCGCTCGGTCACGGGGTCGCCCAGGCTGGCCGCCAACTGGCCGGAGTTCAAAATCGTGACGACCTCGTCGCGCTCGCGGATCTTGTTGCGGTACCCCTCGATGATGCCGCCCGTCGAGAGGGTGGCCCGCAACGCCGGGGCCGACTGGACGACCCCGTCCAGGATGATACCCATCTGCCGGTTCCGCATCTCGGGCCGCGTCAGCCGGGCCATCCGGGCCCCGGCGTCGGCGTTCAGCGAGAATGTGACGATGGGTTCGCCGTCCTGGGTGGAGCCGCCCGCGCGGCGAAGGTCCTTGCCGGTCACGTCCTGGCCGTCGGAGACGTCGACCAGGGCCTCAACCGTCTGGCTCTCCTTGTCGACCACGTAGACGAAGTTCCAGGCGTCCAGCATGCCCTTCTGGTACCACTCCCAGCCCTTGCGCACGGGATACCACTTGAACCGCGTGTCGCCCGAGGGGTGCTCGCCCTGCTTCAGGCTGACCAGGCGGTCGAAGTTGGCCTTGTCGCGGTCCTTGACCTTGTCGACGACGATGCGGAACTCCAGCAGGCCCGCCTGCCGCACCAGACGCTTGACACGCATCACGTCCTGCTGCGTGCCCAGGGCCGTGGCCACCAGGCTTTCCCACGCCGCAACGTCATCCGGCTTGTCCGGCGCGACGGCCACCAGCACGTCGGCGGTCTCCCACCGCTCGTCGGCGCGGTCGAGACCCACGACGGCCACCGACGCGCGCTTCTCGGCCTTCAGTTGCCGCACGGTCTGGGCGAGGCGGTTCCGGATGTCGTCGATGTACATCGGCGGCCTCATGCGGACCTTCAGCCGCGTCCCCGCCAGGAACTCGGCCGAGGCCGACGTCAGCTGGTCGGCCACGAGCGTCTGGCCCTGCCTCACCGCCCGGGCCTTGGCGGCATCCAGAATCTTGCTCGTCACGGCCTCGCTCTCGGTCCGGACACGCGTCTGCCGGCCGGGCAGGACGATCTCGATGCGGCTCTGACCGATGGCCCGGACGGCGTACCCGCGGGTGCCCTGGGGGTCGATACGGCCCATGATGACCCGCTTGGCGGCCCGGGCGTCGGGCGGCGCGGCCCCCTCGCTCGCCGGGCGCAACTCGTAGATCAGGCTCGTCCCGCCCTCCAGGTCGATACCCAGGCGGAACAGGTCTCTCAGGTCGGCCTGCGGGTCCAACAGAATCCCGTACAGCGGCCACCCGATGACCATCACGATGAAGGTCAGACTTACCCAGTAAACCCATCGACTCATTGCGGCCTCGTTTCCGTCCTATGGCATCAACCGCGATCACCGACGGGCCGCCGGGCCCGCCGCGACGGTTGATTCTGTTACCCGGGGATACATCGGCATCCGGCCCTCCATCGCGCCAGCGATGTCGGCCGGCGCGCTACTTCCTCTCGTCGTCGCCGAGTCTCTTCTCGCCGCCTTCCGCATCGTCCAGTCCCACGACCTTGCTGATGGCGTCGCGCGACATGCGCAGGCGCACATCGGCCTTCTCGTCGACCTTGATGACGACCTCGTCCGCCGTGACGGAACCCACGACGCCGTGGATGCCCCCGATGGTCAAGACGTGATCGTTCTTTCTGAGGTTCCCCAGCATCTCCTGGCGCTGTTTCTGCCGGTCCTTCTCCTTCTTGCGCTGGGGACGGATGAGCAGGAAGTAGAAGACCACGAAGATCAACCCCATGATGATGAACATGCCGTAGGGGTTGCTCGGAGGCGGGTCCCCGTCGGCCCCGCCCGGCGTGGCGCCGTTCTCTGCAGCGATGATCGCGTAGGTTCTCACAGCGCTGTCCTTTCCCGCAAAGACCCCGGCGCGCGGGCAGACCTCCCGCCCACGGCAGGCCAAAGACCCATACTTTTAATGTTTTCCGTAGTATCTGTCAAGTACGCCCTGGGCGCAAGCGTCGAATCGACCGTCGCCGATAGCCCCCCGCAGGCCCGCAAAGAGCCGCGTGTAGAAGCGCAAGTTGTGGATACTCAAGAGGATAGGACCCAGCATCTCGCCCGACGCGAACAGGTGCCGGAGCGCCCCCCGGCTCCATCGGCGGCAGGCCGGGCAGTCGCAATCCTCTTCAATCGGCCGCCGGTCGGTCCGGAACGTCTCGTTCCGCAGGCGGATGAGCCCATCGGCCGTGTAGGCCGAGGCGTTGCGGCCGTTGCGGGTGGGCAGCACGCAGTCGAACAGGTCCACCCCCGCCCGGACCGACGCGATGACGTCGCGGACCTCGCCCACCCCCATCAGGTATCGCGGCCGGTCGGCCGGCAACAGCGGGGCCGTCCACCCCACCACCGCCTTCAGGTGCTCGTGCCCTTCGCCCACGCTCACGCCGCCGATGGCGTAGCCGGGGAAGTCCATCGCCACCAGCCGCGCGGCACACTGCTCCCGCAGGTCTCGCTCGACGCCGCCCTGGACGATGGCCCACAAGGCCTGGTCGCCGCGACGATGGGCCCGGCGGCACCGCTCGGCCCAGGCCAGCGTCAGGCGGACGGCCTCCTCGACCTCGCCCCGCGGGCACGGATGCGGCGGGCAGACGTCCAGCGCCATGATGACGTCGGCGCCCAGATCGTTCTGGACCGCCACGGCCGACTCGGGGGTGAGCGTCATCTGGGCCCCGTCGATGTGGCTGCGGAACGCGACGCCCTCCTCCGTCACCCGCCGCAGCGGCGCCAGGCTGAAGACCTGGAAGCCGCCGCTGTCGGTCAGCACCGGGCCGTCCCAGGCCATCATGGCATGGAGGCCGCCCAGGTCGCGGACCACCTCGGCCCCCGGCCTCAGCGCCAGGTGATACGTGTTCGCCAGGACCATCTGGACGCCGATCTCCCGCAGCGTCGCCGGCAGGACGCCCTTGACCGTGGCCTTGGTGCCCACGGGGATGAACGCCGGCGTTTCGACCGCGCCGTGCGGCGTATCCAGCCGGCCCAGGCGCGGGCCTCCTCCGCCCGAGGGCGACACGAGCGTCTCGAAATGGAATCCGTCGGCCAACCACCGCCCCCTTCAGCCACCCCCGCCAACCGCCCCTGTCATGCCTTGTGCATTTGGCATTTAGCATTTGGCATTTAGCATTTGTCATTCGTCATTAGGCATTCGTCATTCGTCATTGTTTCATCAATAGGCCTTGACGAGGTCGACCTTCGGGTAATAGTAACGGATGATCTCCTCGCCGGTCTTGCCGTGGGCGGCCAGGTACCCGGCGCCCCACTGGCACATGCCGACGCCGTGGCCGTACCCGCGGCCGCCGGTCAGGGCGATGCGGTCGCCGCGATCCTCAATCTCGAACCAGGTGGACGGCACCTTGCCGGCCCCCATCAGGATGCGCCAGTACCCGGCGCGCAGGAGCACCGACTGTCCCGCGGCGTCGACGACGCGGATGCGCTGGGCCCGGCCGTCGCGGCTGGTCCGCTCGGCCACCTCGACGCGCTGGATGTCGCCCAGTTTCACCAGACTCGCCGACCCGCTTCGCCGCAGGGCGTCGCCGACCTGGCGCTTGGTCAGGACGACCTCGGGCCAGCGATACTTGGGCGAGCGGCCGCAATAGGTGCACGCGACGCCGCCGGCCAGCGGGACCGGCGTCCCGCCGCCGAACGCGCTTCCGGCCGACGCCGTCTCACCGCCGCACGTCGAGCTGTAGTACGTCCGCAGCAGCACGGGCTTGCCGGCGGCGTCGCCGTACGCCGCCACGACGCCGCGGGTGGCGCTAACCGCCTCCCACGTCTTCGCCGTCTCGCGGTCCATGCCGCCGTACACCTGGCTGGAGGTCGAATCGTACACGTCGAAGTCGTACCGGGTGCGGGTGTTGCGCGAGATGAGGGCGTAGGTGCGCGCGGCAATGCACTGGGCCTTGAAGGCCTCGACGTGCCAGGACCCGGGCAACTCGCACGCCAGGACGCCGGCCAGGTACGCCTCCATCGGCAGGACGTTGACCAGCCGCAGGGCCGCCGGCCCGACCGGCGCCAGGCGCAGCCGCCCGCGGTAACGGCGGCCGCGCGACTGCTTGTCCACGGTCTGCGCGACCCGGACGGGGTCGTCGCTCGTGCCGACCAGTTCCGCCGGCCCTTTGATGGTGGCGACTGACCCAAAGACGATGGCGCCCTTCTCGACCGAGACGCGCGTCCAGTCGAGGTCCTTGCCGGAGGCGATCTCGCCGCTGCCGCCGACCAGTTGCCAGGGCCCCTTGACGGCCACGGCCACCGCCTCGACGTCGGTGCCCAGCCGGACGCGGACCAGCGGCACGGCGGTCCCCATGGCGGGCACGCGCTTCGGCCGCTCGCACGCGCAACCGCTGAATGCGACGACCGCCACGGCCACCGTCAGGATGGTCCTGGCGAGAACGGATCGCCTGGCTCGGTCCGCGCGGGGCTTGGCCGTCGTCACGCGTCACCTCCCCCGTTGCCGGGTTCGCCCTGGGCGCCGCCGCGGTACAGGTGCAGGCGGGTCGGCGCGAACCGTTCTTCCTCGCTGAACAGGCACCCGCAATACTGCTGCCGGTACAGGCTGCGGCGTTTGGCCTCCTCGTGGCCACGCTCGGCCAGGGGACGCCAGTCCTCGTAGTGGAACGCCACGCCCCGGGCGGCCGCCTCGTCCTGGCCGACGGCACGCACGGCGTCGTGGTCCTGGTGGACGCTCGCCAGGAGCGTCGTCGTGACGGCCGCGAAATCCCGCTCGGCCGCCATGCGGGCCGTCTCGCCCAACCGCAGACGGTAACACGCCAGACACCGGTCGGGCCGGTCCCACGGCACGGCGCCCAGCCACTGCTTGGGGTCGTACCGCATGTCGACCAGGACCTGGAGGCCCTCGTGGTCGGCCAGGGTCTGGACGCTCTTGGCGCGGCGTCGGAACTCGATGAGCGGCTGGATGTTGGGGTTGTGAAAGTACAGGGTGAAGGGGGCCAGCCGGCGCAGCGGCTCAAGAATGGCCGCCACGCACTCGCCGCAACAGACGTGGACCAGCAGGGGCGTGCTCAACGTTCGCTCGTCCGGTGCTCCAGTCAAGGGATCCGGCGACGGTTAAGCATGGCGCGCCGTCGTTTAGCCGCGGCCGGTACGGCCGCGAGTAGCGGCGAGGGAGGCCCGACGCCCACGCCCCGTCGCCGTACCGGCGACGGCTAAACGACCCGAGCCCAGCCGCCGGCCGGCGCCGGCCGCTCAGCCGCCCAGGGCCAGGCCATAACGGTTAAGGACCTGCTTGATCTCGTTGAGCGACGTCTCGCCGAAGTTCTTGCAGGCGAGGAGTTTTTCCTCGGTCAGGTTCATCAGGTCGCCGAGGGTGGCGATGCCGAGGCGTTCGAGTGCCTTGCGGCTGCGGGCGCTGAGTTCCAGGTCGGCCACGGCCACGGCGTCGCCGCTGGACCGTGCGGCCACCGACGGCATCACGAGGGACGCGGCGGGCGACGGGATGAGGCGATGGCCTTGGCCCTCGACGGTCATGCCCAGGGACAGGTTCTTCGAGGCGAGCATGTCCTTGATTTCCTGGAGGCTCGTCTCGCCGAAGTTCTTGTACGAGAGCAGTTCCGGCTCGGTGTGCTGGATGAGGTCGCCGAGGTTGCGGATGTTCATTTTGCGGAGGCAGTTGCGGCTGCGGACGCTGAGTTCGAAGTCGGTGACGGGGATCTCCAGAACCTGATTCCGCTTGTCGCGTCGGCGTTCGCTCTCCTCGTCGTAGAACATCGTGTGGGAGGCCTTGGCGTCGGCCAGGAAGAGCCGGGCCCGCTGGTGGTTCGGCCTGGCCTTGAGGACGCGGGCGAAGCACTCGATGGCCTCGTCGTAGCGGCTGGCGTCTTCGTAGAGCACGCCCAGGTTGATGAGCGCCCCTTCGTGCACGGGCGGCTGCTGGATGCACTGCTTGTAGTAGTCGATGGCCAGGTTCTCTTCGCCCCGCAGGTCGTACAGGTACGCCAGGCGGAAGAGCGTGGGCCGATGGGCTGGCTCCAGTTGCAGCGCCCGCTCGTAGGCGTCGAGGGCGTCTTCGTAGCGGCCCTGGGTCTCGCGGACCCATCCCAGGTGATAATGGTACGCGGCCGTCCCGGTCTCTTCCGGCGGGGTCTCGCCGAGCAGCCTCTCGGCCTCGTCGCTATGCCCCTGGACGCACGCCTTCTCGATCTCGCTCATGCTTTTGGCCACGGCCTCACCTCCGCCCAACCGGTCTCGATAGGCAGCCGACAGCCCGGCCGCCGAAGAACGGCGTATTCTATCACAACATGCGCCACATGCAACCCCTCTTGCGGCCGACTCGTCCGGGAATAGACAAGCCCACGGCACCCCGTTCGCCGCGGGGCTTGCCCCGCGAAGGGGTTGCTTCACGCGAGGGGGCGGTTAGCCGCGGGGCTTGCCCCGCGAAGGGGCTGCGAGGGGGCTGCGAGGGGGCGGTTAGCCGCGGGGCTTGCCCCGCGCGGCTGGTCTGGCCCCCACTATCATACACTTTGAGAAAACGCCCTACCGCCGGGAGGCCGAAAATGGCCCTTTGGGCCAGCCCAAACCCCGTTTTCAGCGCGCCAGGACCGATTTGCCTCCGTCTTGGTAAGATAGGCAAGGGGAAACGCGCGGTTTTTGATCGCTTTTTTCGATTTTTGATTCGAACGCGCCGGAACCGGTCGTTTCGCGCGCCGTTTTGAGCGTAAATGGAGAGCCGCCGATATATACTATAAGCCCGATTGCAGCCGGACGACACGGTGATTTGCTGGCAGTCGGCGGGGGATTTGCTCTAATGCCCCCAGGCGATGGGTTCCCCGGGCAGTGCCCGGGGCTTGCCTCGCCGGGCGAATATCCCCCGGCGCCGCACGTCCTGCGGCAGATGCTTGGGGGGTAGTTGGCCGCGGCGCGCCGCGGCCTACCGGCTCGGCGGGGAAAGAAGTTGGAGGCGGCGGCGGGATTCGAACCCGCGAAATATGCCGGTTTTGCAAACCGGTGCCTTGAACCACTTGGCTACGCCGCCCTCGGGGTCTCGCGGCCCTCGCCCCGGGCGGGACGGCGGGCCGCAAGTCGTGGCATTCTAGCCGCACACTGCCGAAACCGTCAAGCCCTTTCGCGGGGTGACATGGGCGGCCTGCCCGCCGGCGTACCTCAACGCCCCCGGCAAGCCGGGCGGCTAACTCGGCTAGGTGAGCCGGGCGACTCAGTCGGCAGGGCGCGCCGGGCGGCTAACTCGGCTAGGTGAGGCGGGCGACTCAGTCGACGGGGCGCGACGGGCGGCTAACTCGGCTAGGTGAGCCGGGCGACTCAGTCGGCAGGGCGCGCCGCCAGGGCCTCGGGCAGCGTCTCGACGAACTCGCGAATCTGGTCGCGCACGCGGCGGTAATGGGCCAGGGCCTCTTCCTCGGTGGCGGCGCCCTGGGCCAGGCGCGGCGGGTCGTCGAAACCCACGTG
>Ga0307379_10010247_pt1 | contig 12431 bp, 10 predicted proteins | sample UN2MG_FD_202237 | JGI IMG/M metagenome (GOLD analysis project Ga0307379, IMG submission 202237) | Soil microbial communities from Risofladan, Vaasa, Finland - UN-2 | ecosystem: Environmental > Terrestrial > Soil > Coastal area > Acid sulfate soil | place: Finland: Risofladan, Vaasa | collected... | reverse complement strand
GCGGTGCTCGGCGACAAGGTCTATACGACGGTGATTCCGCGCAATGTTCGCGTGGCGGAATCGCCATCCCACGGCAAGCCGGTGCTGCTCTACGATTACAAATGCACCGGCAGCCAAGCCTATATCCAGCTCGCCTCCGAGGTGATCGAGCGGGAGCGGCGCATACGGGCGGCATGACGCAGAACTCATGACGCAAGAATTCGGACCGCAGCGGTTCAAGCTTGGAGATCGACGATGGCGGTAAGCGCACAGAAGAAGCGGTTGGGACGGAGCCTGGCGTCATTGATCGGCGACGGCGTCGAGACAGCGAGCGCCGACGACCAGCGCAGCGTGCCGCTGTCCTCGCTCAAGGCAAGCCGCTTCAACCCGCGCCGCAATTTTTCCGAAGCGCAACTCGAAGAACTCGCCGCCTCGATCCGCGAGCGCGGGCTGGTCCAGCCGCTCGTGGTGCGGCCCCTGGGTGGCGGCGACCGCTACGAGATCGTTGCCGGCGAGCGCCGTTGGCGCGCCGCCCAGCGTGCCAACCTCCACGAAGTTCCAGTGGTCATCCGCACGCTCTCCGATCAGGAAGCGATCGAGATTGCCATCATCGAGAACGTCCAGCGCGAAGATCTGAACGCCATCGAGGAGGGCGAGGGCTACAGCGCCCTCATGAGCGGTCACGGCTACACCCAGGAGGATCTGGCCAAGGTGATCGGAAAGAGCCGCAGTCACCTTGCCAACACGCTCCGCCTGCTCAAGCTGCCCAAGAGCGTGCAGGACCTGGTGCGCGACGGCAAGCTCAGCGCCGGCCATGCCCGCGCCCTGATCGGCCGGCCTGACGCCGCGGCGCTTGCGGCCCGTATCGTTAAGGAAGGGTTAACCGTCCGCCAGGTGGAGGCGCTCACCCAAGAAGAGAGCGCCAAGCCGAAGCATAAGAAGGCCAAGGCCAAGGACGCTGACACGCGGGCGGCCGAGACCGAGCTGCACGATGCGCTCGGGCTGACCGTGGAGATCAAGGCGGGCCGCGGCGAGAAGGGCGAACTGCGGATCCGCTACACGAATTTCGATCAGTTCGACGACATCCGCGCCCGGCTCATGCGGCGTCCCGGCCGCTAACGCCGCTGCAAGGTATCAGCTAGCCGGCGAGAAACTCTTCCGCCTTGAAGAGCGATTTGAACGGCACGCCAGCTTCGGCATAAAGCTCGGCGGCGCCCTCGCCGCGGTCGAGAATCGAGATCACCAGCGTGACCTTGGCGCCAGCATCCTCCACCACCTTGACCGCGTCCATGGCCGAGCCGCCCGTCGTGGTCACGTCCTCGAGAATCACCACGGACTTACCGGCGATGTCGTTGCCGTCGACGCGCTTCTGGGTGCCGTGATCCTTCACGGCCTTGCGCACGAAGAAGCCCGGAAGGTAGCGCCCGAACACAGGGCTCCGCATGGCGACCGGTGCGATGAGCGGCACCGCGCCCATCTCCAGACCGCCCACGGCATCTGCCGTAACCCCTTGAAGTTCATGGAGGATTATGTCCGCCATGAGCCCGGCCCCATCGGGATCCAGCATCGCCGGCTTCATGTCGAAATAGTAGTCGCTCTCCTTGCCCGACGCGAGCACGACCCGGCCGCGCTTGAACGCGCGCTCGCGCAGCAGCATGAAGAGCTTGTTGCGGCGTTCGAAATTTGCGGCGTTCTCGTCCATGAGTCCCCTCGGCGTTGTGTCGTCATGCATAGGAACGCCGATGCGTTCCGTCAAATCCCTGAGGCAAGCTTCAGCAGGAGCCGCTCGGCGAAAGCACTGTCGAGATCGGGCGAGCGGCGTGACCGCCTGACCGTCTCCTGGATCAGCGGCAGCGCATGTACCAGCCGGTTTGCGCCCCAGCGCCGGCAATGGGCCATGAACACCGGCTCGCGCTTGAAATGCGGCCGCGGCCTAAGTGATTTCATAGCCTGCTCCAAGCTGCCGCCGCTCGCTTGCGTGGCCGCGACTCGGTGGAGCTGGGCAAAATGCCGGGCCAACGCCGACAGCGCAGAGGACCGGTCCGTGCCCGCGGCCGCCAACCGTTGCAATTCGCGCAAGGCCGCGCGTGGGTCGCCACCGCTTGCGGCATAGACAAAATTATCTAGCGCAATCTCTGCCGCGTCGCCGACGATCGCCGCCACGTCCTCGTGGGTCACGCTGCCGCTACTGCCGCTTTGAGCATAGAGCGCCAACTTGACGACCTCCGTGCGCGACATGGCCTGGTCGGCGCCCAGCCGTCCCATTAAATAGGTCTTGGTCTCCGGATCGATGCGCAAGCCCGCGCTTTTCAACTCCGCGTCAATGACGCCGGCGAGATCGCGCTCGTCGCTGTAGCAGGGCAAGGCCGCGGCGTCGGGCAGCTTCTCGAACAGCTTGCGCAGGCCGGAATCGGGCCTGAGATTGCCGGCCTCGACGATGAGCGCGTTGTCCGACGGCTCCGCCAGCGTGGCCTTCAGGGCCGGCACGTCGAGACGGCTGCCGGCGGTCACCCGCACCACCTTGGTACTGGCGAACATCGGCCGCGTGCCCAACTCGATGGCGAGTCGCGCCGGCTCCTCGGCGAAATCGCGGTCGTCGAGACGCAAGATCTCGGCCTCGCCCGGGTGGCGCTGGGCGAGGGTGTTCGCCAAAGCCGCGCCGCGCTCGGTGACGAGTCCGGCGTCGGGCCCGTAGACGAGCACCGCGCGGCAATTGGCGTCCGGCGATTTCAGGAAGCGCGCGACGCCCGAGGTTTTGTAGGCAACCATGGCGGTCACAGCGCGGGTTGGTTCGGCTTAGGCGGAGATGCGGTTTTTAAGCCGAGGTGGCGAGAAATGCTGCCAGCTGCGTCTTGATGCTGTCCGAGACGGTGCGCGCCGCGCGGTTCTCGGCGTCGTAGCGCGCCCGAACGTTGGCAAAGATTTCCTGGTAACGGTTATAGGCGGCGCGCGAAATCGCCACCCCCTCGTGGATCGTTTTGCCCGTGGACAGGTTGACCAGCTTGTAGCTCGCCTCGAGCTGATACACTTGGCCTCTGGCATCGCCGGTGATCTGCACCAGCTGATCGATCACCCGCTCGCGGATGGCTATATTGAGCTTATAGCGGGACCTTGCCGCCTCGCCACCGCCGGTATTGGTGAAGATCAACTCGTTGCGGACCTTCTGGCCGACCCGACCAGGGATCGGCGTGACGTCCACCGACGACATGACCTCGGCCAAGCGCGCGCCGCTCGCCGTCGTGGTTCCGGAGCCGTAAAGCGGCTGGAACCCGCACCCGGACAAGCCGAGACCGACCGCGGCGGCAATCGCCACCAGCGCAAGGGCAGGGCTACGCCACGACATTGACGATCCTCTGCGGTACGACCACGACCTTCTTGATCTTCCGTCCCCCTATGGCGCGCACGACATTTTCGAGCTTCAGCGCCTGAGCCTCAATATCTTCCTTCGAGGCGTCTCGTGCAATCGTCAATTCGTCCCGCCTCTTGCCGTTAACCTGGATGGCGATGGTCACCGTGTCCTCGGTCAGCAGGGCCTGATCGGCCTCTGGCCAAGGTTTTTCGGCGACCAAGGCCGTATGGCCCAGGAGCGCCCAGCACTCTTCAGCCAGATGCGGCACCATGGGGGCCGACAACCTGGCCATGCTCTCGGCCGCCTCGCGCAGGGCAAATCGCATATCATCTTTAGGTTGTTCTCCGGCCGCCTGCAATCCTGACGACAGCGCGTTGGCCAGTTCATAGATCTGAGCGACAGCCGTGTTGAAGCGCAGCTTGTCGATGGCCGCCGTGACGCCGGCGATGGCCTTGTGGGTCGCCCGGCGCAAGGCCTCGGCCTCGGGGCTCATGGCGGCGGGCGGCGTGGTTTCCATCGGCGCGCCTTTGGCCGCTGCCTCGCGGACCAGCCGCCACACCCGCTGCAGGAAGCGATAGGCCCCGTCCACCCCGCCGGCGGTCCACTCGATGTCGCGTTCCGGCGGTGTGTCCGACAGCATGAACCAACGCGCCGTATCGGCGCCGAACGTGCCGATGATGCTGTCCGGGTCGACCACGTTCTTCTTCGACTTCGACATGGATTCGACCGGCCCGACCGTGATCGGCTCGGCCGTCTCCACATGCACCGCCTTGCCGTCGCGAAGCGTCACTCCGCCGGGCAGGACCCATTTTCCCGCTGTGTCCTTATAGGTCTCGTGCGTCACCATGCCTTGGGTGAACAACCCTCGGAACGGCTCGTCCACCGCGACATGACCGCATCTGTGCATGGCCCGCGTGAAAAATCGCGAATAGAGCAGATGCAGGATCGCGTGCTCGACGCCGCCGATATACTGGTCGACCGGCAGCCAATAATCGACCGCGCCGGTATCGGTCGGAACGTTCGACCGCGGTGAGCAGAAGCGCGCGAAATACCAAGACGAATCCACGAACGTGTCCATGGTGTCCGTCTCGCGGACGGCCGGCGCGCCGCATTTGGGGCAGGCGACATGCTTCCAGGTCGGATGCCGGTCGAGCGGGTTGCCGGGCACGTCGAAGCTCACGTCGTCGGGCAGTTGCACCGGCAGATCCGCCGCCGGCACCGGCACGATGCCGCACGCCGCGCAATGGATCATGGGGATAGGACAACCCCAATAGCGCTGGCGTGAGATGCCCCAGTCGCGCAAGCGGAACTCGGTCTTGCGCACCCCTTGCGGGGCGCCGGCCACGCGCCGCGCGGCAAGCCGCTCCGCCATGGCGTTCTTGGCGTCGGCGACGCTCAGCCCATCGAGAAAATCTGAATTGATGAGCACGCCGTCGCCGGTATAGGGCTCGTCGCCGATCGTGAAGGTCGCCGCGTCCTCGCCCGGGGGCAACACCACCGGCAGCACGGGACGCCCATAGGTCCGGGCGAATTCCAGGTCGCGCTGATCGTGCGCCGGACACCCGAAGATGGCGCCGGTGCCATACTCCATCAAAATGAAATTGGCGATGTAGACAGGAAGCTCGGCGCCTTCGGTCATCGGATGGGCGACGCGCACGCCCGTATCGAAGCCCTTCTTCTCCAGCGTCTCGAATTCGGCTGCGCTGGTGCCGTGATGATGGCACTCATCGATGAAGGCCTGCGCGTCCGCGTTGGTCGCGGCGATGGCGCGCGCCAATTTGTGGTCCGGCGCGATGGCCATGAAGGCGGCGCCGAACAGCGTGTCCGGCCGCGTGGTGAACACCTCCAGAATATCGTGGCCGGACGGCGCGGTGCCGCCCACCGTCTCGAAGCGGATGAGAAGCCCCTCCGAACGCCCGATCCAGTTCGCCTGCATCAGGCGCACTTTCTCCGGCCAGCGGTCGAGGTCTCCGAGCGCATCGAGCAGGTCTTGCGCGTAGTCGGTGATCGTGAACACCCATTCGGGCTGCTCGCGCTGTTCGACCAGCGCACCGGAGCGCCAGCCGCGGCCGTCGATCACCTGCTCGTTGGCGAGCACGGTGTTGTCGACCGGGTCCCAATTCACTTTGCGCGTCTTGCGGTTCACGAGGCCGGCCGCGAGCATGTCTAGAAACAGCTTTTGCTGCTGGTGGTAATATTCCACATCGCAGGTGGCGAGCTCGCGCGACCAGTCCAGCGACAGCCCCATGGACTTCAGCTGGCCGCGCATGGTGGCGATGTTGTCGTAGGTCCATTTGGCGGGATGGACGCCGCGCTCGATGGCAGCGTTCTCGGCCGGCAGGCCAAAGGCATCCCAGCCCATGGGGTGGAGCACGTTATGCCCCTTGGCGCGCATGGTGCGGGCGACCACGTCCCCCATGGTGTAGTTCCGCACATGGCCCATATGGATGCGGCCCGACGGATACGGGAACATCTCTAGAACATAGTATTTCGGCCGCGAGTCCGCCTCGCTTGCCTGGAAGATGCCCTTTTCCTCCCAGGCGGCCTGCCAATGCTTCTCGCGTTTCGGCGCGTCGTAGCGGTCCGCGGCCATTCGTTCTATCCATCCCGTCAATCGATTTCGGCGCGGCAATCGAACCCAAATGCCCCAAAGGGTCAAGCGGTGCGAAAAATCGCGCGTTGCCGGAAGAGCACCATCGGATCAAACTTGCCTGCTAGGTACCCCTGATGAGCGCGGAACACCACTCTGCCACTGAGATTCCAGCGCGCTTGCGCCTGGTCCGGGAGGAGATCGCGCTGGCGGCGGAAGCGGCCGGCCGCGATCCCAGTGCGGTCAATCTTGTCGCTGTGAGCAAGACGGTGCCCGCGGCGGTCATCCAGGAAGCCATCGAAGCGGGCCAGCGCGTGTTCGGCGAGAATCGGGTGCAGGAGGCGCACACCAAGTGGCCGGCGCTAAAAGCGCTTCACCCCGATATCGAACTCCATCTCATCGGCCCGCTCCAGTCCAATAAAGTGCGTGAGGCTGTCGAACTGTTCGACCTCATCGAGACTCTCGACAGGCCGAAGCTGGCGCGCGCCTTGGCCGAGGAGATGGAACGGCAGGACAAACGCCCGCGCCTCTTCGTGCAGGTCAATACCGGCGAAGAAGCGCAGAAGGCGGGCGTCGCCCCGGAAGAGACGGCCGCCTTCGTGGCGCTGTGCCGCGAGACGTTCAATCTCGAGATCGGCGGGCTCATGTGCATTCCGCCCTACGATGAAGAGCCGGCGATGCATTTCGCATTGCTGGCCAAGCTGGCCGAAGACCTCGGGCTCGATGCGTTGAGCATGGGCATGAGCGGCGACTTCACCAAAGCGATCGCGTTCGGGGCGACCTATGTGCGCGTCGGTACGGCCATCTTCGGCGCGCGCGTGCTGCTCGACTAGCGCATGACGACGACGTCGGTGCCGCGCCTGATATCGGCGAGCACCGCGTTGAGATCGCGGCGGGACAGGGCGATGCAGCCTTCGGTCGGCGTGTAGCCTGGTCGCGCCAAATGCATAAAGATGGCGCTGCCTTTGCCTCTCACGCGCGGCCGGTCGTTGTAGCCGAGCACCAGGACAAGGTCGTAGAGATCGTCACGGCGCATCAGCCCCTCGGCGCTGCGTGATGACGGCAATGTGATGAGCCGGTTGTAGTTCCGGTCGGTGGGATCGTCGCACCAGCCGTCGGTCTTGCGAATGGCGCGCACCGGCAGGAATGTCCGTGGTCGCGGGCACCGGTCCGGCCGGTATAGAACGAGGCGGACGGCAAAGCGCCCGAGCGGTGTGCCCCCGTCCCCCTCCACTTTCAGGGCGCGAACGCTGCCTCGGCCGATAGCCGCCATCCGCACACCATGGGAAAGCTGCGCCCGCGCCTGGCAGGGCCGCCCTGGCGCACGCCGGACCACGACTGGGCGAGGCCGCTTAACCCTCATGTCCAATAGCCTTTTTGCCTCGTGACGATGCGTTCGACATGCTTGTCGCCGGGCCAAGCCCCCCTTACAACCCTCAAGGAGCAAGCCCTAGGACTTGGTAAAAGGATCTGGGCAGAAAGACTTGGCCACAAGGACCCGCCAATGAGCAATGCGCGCAAGATTCTCATCATCGACGATGACGATGAGCTTCGCGAGTCTTTGAGCGAGCAGCTGTCTCTGCACGAGGAATTCGAGACAGAGCTTGCCGCCACGGCGCAGGAGGGGCTGAAGCTTGCCCGCAGCGGTCACGTGGATCTCGTGCTGCTCGATGTCGGTTTGCCCGATCTCGACGGGCGCGAGGCCTGCAAGCTTCTGCGGCGCGGCGGCTTCAAGGGCCCGGTCATCATGCTGACCGCCCAGAGCTCCGATTCCGACACCATCCTCGGGCTGGAGTCTGGTGCCAATGACTATGTGACCAAGCCGTTCCGTCTCGGCGTGTTGCTCGCCCGCCTCCGCGCCCAGCTGAGGCAGCACGAGCAGAGCGAGGACGCGGTCTTCACCATCGGTCCGTACACCTTCAAGCCGGCGGCGAAGCTGCTGCTGGATGCCGGCGGCAGCAAGATCAGGCTCACCGAGAAAGAGACTTCGATCCTCAAATATCTCTATCGGTCCGGCGAGCGGGTCGTGACCCGCGACGTCTTGCTGCACGAAGTCTGGGGCTATAACGCCGGCGTCACCACGCACACGCTGGAGACCCACATCTATCGCCTGCGTCAGAAGATCGAGAAGGATCCCTCCCAGGCCGAACTTCTGATCACCGAGACCGGCGGCTACAAGCTCGTCCCCTAATCGATCTCGAAATCGGCGATGACCGGCACATGGTCTGAGGTGCGCTCCCAGTCGCGCGCCTCGTCGATTACGCTCATCGAGGTCGCGGCGCCGTCGAGCGCCGGCGTGGTCCAGATATGGTCGAGGCGGCGCCCCCGGTTCGAGGCGCGCCAGTCGCGGTTGCGATAACTCCACCAAGTGAACAGTGTTTCCTCGGGCGAGACATGGCGCCGCATCACGTCGATCCAGTCATGAGAGGCGCGCACCTGCTCCAGCCGCTCGGTCTCCGGCGGCGTATGGCTCACCACTTTCAGCAGTTGCTTGTGCGACCAGACATCGGTCGGCAGCGGCGCCACGTTGAGATCGCCGACCAGGATCATGCGGTTCTTGGCCTTGGTCCGGTGGCCGCCGAACCAGCCTGTCATGGCGTCCAGAAAATCGAGCTTATGCTGGAATTTGTCGTTGATTGCGGGGTCGGGGACGTCGCCGCCGGCTGGCACATAGAGGTTGTGCACGACCAGGGGTTTGAGCCCGGCGCCGGCGCCGTCGAGTGCGATCGCCAGATGGCGCGCATGGCCGCGGCCGCAAATGTCGCGGCGCTCGGCTAGCTTAAATGGCAGTCGCGAAAGCGTGGCGACCCCGTGATAGCCCTTCTGCCCGTTGACCGCGATATGACGAAATCCCAGCGCTTGCAGCGCCTGCAGCGGGAACTGCCCCTCCTCGCATTTGATCTCTTGCAGGCACAGCACGTCGGGCTGGTAGGCGCGTACGAAGCGCTCGACCAGGTCGAGCCTGATCCTGACCGAGTTGATATTCCAAGTGGCGAGCCGAAAGCGCATGGGCTGGATATGGCGCAAAGCACGCGGCAAGCAAGCGCTTGCACGCAAGTTCGGCGGGTTATGCCGGTATTTAACAGAGCTAGAAAAGGGAAAGAGGGCCAGAAAAGAGAAAGGCGCCCAACCGCTGCGCGTGGTTGGGCGCCAGAAGCGCGTTTTGTCTCGCGCGCGTGCCGGGAGGGAAGCCGGCACGAGCAAGACCACATCTTCGGCTAGACGGGGGGCACTACCGATGAATGCGATGTGGTCCGCTTCTGACGCATCAAATATGTAGATCGCCGGGCGATTTCAACGTCCTTCGTCTGGAAAATTTAACGAGGCGTAAACAGGCCCGGGCAGAAAGTGTAAGTCATTGATTATTAGACTATTTTATAGGGCCCTGATCCCGGTCCCTGACCCCTATTGGAAGGGTCCGAATTTGTCCTTTGGCTTGAAAAAGTCGGCAGCCACTTTCCGCCCCGCGACCATGTCGTTCACGGTCACCCGCGTGCTCAGTCCCTGAGCGTCGGTGATCAACCACTCCCTCAACTCGAGGTCCGGATTCGTCTCGAAGGAAAGCTTGATGCGGCCCGCCGCGTCGCCGCCCCGGTCTTCGAGGGAAATCGCCAAGCCACCCTCCTCGCGCTCGACGCCGACGATCCGCGCATCCCGGCCGAGATCGACATTATCCGCAAGCAGGAGCCGGAACGGCGTCGACTTGATGGGATATTTCTCGACCGTCTTCAGGTCAGAGTCCTCGATGGCCAGCGAATAGCCATCGGCGACGATGCGCAGCGCGCTTGGCGGCGCATAGTCGAACCGGATCTTGCCGGGACGCAGCACGTAAAAGCGGCCAGAGGAGCGCTTGTTGCTGGGATCAGTCTGTTCGAAGCGCCCTTGCAGATTGGTGATCCCGTTGAAATACGCATTGATGCGCTCGACGGCCTCCGCCTGCTCCGCGCCGATCAATGGCGTGGGTGCATCTGTGGCCTCGACCGCCGCTTCCCAGCTGGCGCCCTCGTCGATAGCCGACGGGGTGATCTCGCCAACCGGCGCGCCGTCGCCCTCAGGTACGACGTCCTGCCCGAGGGACGGGCGCAACGCGTCCTCCGGCGGACCGCCGCTCTGATCCTTGGAGCCGGGGGTCACGACCGTCTTCGGCACGGAGGTCGCGCCGTCTTCGGCGAACGCGAACCCCACCGTGAGCCCAAAGGCGAAAGGCAGACCTAAGAGGAACCCGGTCGTTCTGCGGCTTGTCATTAACCCCCCTCCGTGGCGAGCACGGCTCAGGACCAAGTGATCATTGGATAGATGATTCCGCCAAATCTGGTCAACTTCTTGGCGGCGGCAGGTTCTTTGCTACGACAAGTCTAGCACCCTAATAGGGCGACTCGACCTCGTCGCTACCGACCAGAATGTCGCGCTTCCCGGCGTGATTGGCGGGCCCGATCAGGCCCTCATTCTCCATGCGCTCGATCAAGGTCGCGGCGCGATTATAGCCAATGCCAAGCCGGCGCTGCACGTAGCTTGTGGAGACTTTGCGGTCCCGCAGCACCAGGGCCACGGCCTGATCGTAGAGCTCGTCACCGCTGTCGCCGTACTCCGAGGTGCCCTCGCAGTCCTCGTCCTCGTTCTCGGCTTCGTCAGTGACCGCGTCGAGATAGGCCGGGACGCCCTGCTTCTTGAGGTGCCGCACGATCTTCTCGACTTCCTCGTCGGCGACGAAGGGTCCATGCACGCGAATGATGCGGCCGCCGCCGGCCATGTAGAGCATGTCGCCCTGACCCAGCAATTGCTCGGCGCCTTGCTCGCCGAGAATCGTGCGGCTGTCGATCTTGGAGGTGACCTGGAAGCTGACGCGCGTCGGGAAATTCGCCTTGATGGTGCCGGTGATCACGTCGACACTCGGCCGCTGCGTGGCGGTGATGAGGTGGATGCCCGCTGCGCGCGCCATCTGCGCCAGGCGCTGCACCGCGGCCTCGATGTCCTTGCCCGCGACCATCATGAGGTCGGCCATCTCGTCGACGATGACGACGATATAGGGCATGGCCTCGTAGTCCATCTCCTCTTGTTCGTAGATGGCGCGGCCGGTCGAGCGGTCGAAGCCGGTCTGCACGGTGCGCGTCAGCACCTCCCCCTTGGCCTCGGCTTGCAGAACGCGGGCGTTGTAGCCCTTGATGTCGCGCACGCCGAGCTTGGACATGCGCTTGTAGCGCTCCTCCATCTCGCGCACGGTCCATTTGAGCGCGACCACCGCCTTCTTCGGATCGGTGACCACCGGGGCCAGCAGATGCGGGATACCGTCATAGACGGACAGCTCGAGCATCTTCGGGTCGATCATGATGAACTTGCATTGGTCGGGCGACAGCCGCTGCAGTAGCGACAGGATCATCGTATTGATGCCGACGGACTTGCCCGAGCCGGTGGTGCCGGCGATCAGCAAATGCGGCATGCGGGAGAGGTCGGCGATGATCGGCTCGCCGCCGATGGTCTTGCCGAGCGCCAGCGCCAGCCGCGCGTCGCTGTCCCTGAAATCGGGCGATTCGAACTGCTCGCGCAGCATTACCATCTCGCGCCGTTCGTTCGGCAGCTCGATGCCGATGGCGTTACGGCCTGGCACCACGGCGACGCGTGCGGCGATCGCGCTCATCGAGCGGGCGATGTCGTCGGCCAGGCCGATGACCCGAGACGACTTGGTGCCGGGCGCGGGCTCGAGCTCGTACAGCGTGACCACGGGACCGGGGCGGACATTGGTGATCTCGCCTTTGACGCCGAAATCCTGCAGCACACCTTCGAGCTCACGCGCGTTCTCCTGGAGCACCTCGTCGCTCACGGTGCGGCCGCGCGCGGCCCGCGACTGCTGCTGCAGCAGACGCGTGGGCGGCGGGTCGTAGGGCGTATCCAGTTCGTGACTGCGGGAGACGGACGTGTGCCGCTTCTTCTTCTTCTCCTTCGGGTCGAGGCGCGTGATCCGATAGTTTGCCGAGGTGACATCGTCGTCCTCGTCGTAATCCTCGTCCTCGTCGTAAGTGTCGACGATCGGCGCCGGACCGAATGACGGTTCGATGCGGCCGTCGGGCCCGACCACCGGCTGCGTCTCCGCCCAATCCTCGCGGTCGTCCTCGTCGTCAAAGTCCTCGTCATCGTCGTGCGCGCGAGGTTTGCGGCGGAACAGTCGGCGCACCAGCGAGCTCGTGTGCATGACGAAATGCATGGCGGCGCCGAGCCAGGCATTGGCCCATTCGCCGGCGGCGCTGGAGCGGGGTGCCCACAGCGCGATCAAGTTGGAGGTGCTCGTGCCGCATGCGAACAGCAGCAGGGCGATGCCAATGATGAAGAACACCAGCCCGGCGACGAACGACACCGCGGCTTCGGGCAGGAACGGGCCGATGATGTGGGCGCCGGCCATGAAGAAGTCGCCAAAGATGCCGCCGAGGCCGTTGGGCAGCGGCCAGCTCTTGGGCTGGGGCAGGGCGGCCAGCGCCGCCGCCAGCAGAATCACCGAGGCGGGCCAAGCCAGCAGGCGGA
>Ga0307379_10010243_pt1 | contig 12435 bp, 9 predicted proteins | sample UN2MG_FD_202237 | JGI IMG/M metagenome (GOLD analysis project Ga0307379, IMG submission 202237) | Soil microbial communities from Risofladan, Vaasa, Finland - UN-2 | ecosystem: Environmental > Terrestrial > Soil > Coastal area > Acid sulfate soil | place: Finland: Risofladan, Vaasa | collected... | reverse complement strand
GGCCGACGGGAGCGCCAAGCCAGAAACATTCGCACCCAAGCCCTCTTAAAATCGTGTTGAAAAATAATCCTTGGCGCTCTTGGCGTCTTGGCGGTTCTCCGGTCCGTTTATTTTGGACAGCACTGAAAAGCCATATATTCTTTGCGTGCCGCGCGCGGCTCGCTACGCAATGGTTGGCGGGGCCCGAGAGTCGCGGACTGTTGTTTCCTATATCCACCGCCTTAAAAATAATAAGCCTCGTTGGTCCCGTGGATACGGGATATAATGGTGTTGTTGCGAGGCAATACCATCACCAACGAGGTGAAAGAATTATGGCACAAGGTGTTCTTCCTTTCCAGTACGAACATGAGGTCCGGGAAGATGGGATTACGGCGCGCGCGGGCCTGGGAGTTTTTCTTGATCTTTTTCAGGCATGCGGTTTGCGGGAGCTTGCGGAGCGGGTTTTGCCGGCGCGTGGCGGTCAGGGTTTCATGGACTTTCAGGTGTTGAATTCGCTGATCCTTTTGAACCTTGCTGGCGGGGAGTGCGTTGACGACGTTGATGTTCTGGAGGGGGATGCGGGTCTTTGCCGTTTGTTGCGGCAGGCGGAGGGTCATGGTCTTTGCCGGAAGCAGCGGCGTGATCTTTCGGGTCGTTTTCGTCGGGGCCGGGAGCGGACGTTTCCTTCGGCCTCGGCGGTTTTCCGCTGGCTTTATTCTTTGCGCGATCCGGCGCAGGAGCTTTTGCGGGAGCTGGGCCGTTCCTTCGTGCCCTTGGCCAATGATCGGCTGCTCGGCCTTTGTCGCCTCAACGCGGAGCTGATCGCTTTCGCGCAGGCCAACTCCGTGGAATCCGTCGTCACCCTCGACCTCGATGCCACAATGATCGAGACCAGCAAGCGGGATGCGCTCCATTGTTATCAGGACTTTCGGGCCTTTCAGCCGCTCAACGTTTATTGGAGCGAGCAGGAGCTTGTGTTGCACTCGGAGTTCCGCGACGGCAACGTTGGCGCGGGTTTCGACAACCGGCGACGGCGCCGAGTTGATCCGCTGGAGCAATCAGCGCCGCGGCAAGAGCGAGCACGCGCACGCGGCGCTGAAAAACGACTTGGCCGGGGGCCGGCTCCCCTCCGAGGACTTCGGCGAGAACGCGGCCTGGTGGCTGGTTACGGTCATGGCCTTCAACTTCTTCGTCATGATGAAACGCCTGTGCCTGGGAACCGCCTGGGCCGCCAAAAAACTCAAGGCCGTCCGCTTCCTCCTCATCAACCTCCCCGCCCGCGTGGTGAGCGGAGCGCGAAGACTCAAGGTGCGCCTCTGCCGCGGCCATCCGTCGTTTTGCGCCCTGATCCGGGCGCGGGCCCGCATCTCCGCCCTGGTCCCGGCGCCCTGAAGGCCGCAATTCCCATAAATCCGCCTTTTTCACCCGCCCCCTAAGAGTAGGTGCGCCCTCTTTCCCTTCCACCCCATCAATCAACCCCCGAGCCCCTCCCCACGACGACCTGCGCGATCCCATCTCCAGCTGATTCGCCCCGCAAACCAATCCCGATACCTACTATTAAGCAAGATGAAAAAGGAGGCGGTGGATTTAGGTGTTTTGAAGGCTGTTGACAATACATGGGCGGCACGGTAATCTGCTTACGGAGGGACCGTCGAGCCATTGCACTTGACCCGGGTCAGGGTCACGATTAAACTAATTGATTGTAATCTTCTTTCCGGGAATCGGTTTTCCCGGAATTAAGGTTCTTACACACGGGGCAGGCGCTGGAGAGTAATCATGGATCGCAGAAAGGAAATGATCCTGTTTGCGGTGGTTGAGGAGTACATCCACTCCGCCCGGCCGGTCGGATCGAAAAAGGTGGTGCAAAGCGGGATCGCGGCCAGCCCGGCCACGGTGCGGAGCGAGATGAGCGCCCTCGAGGAGATGGGCCTGCTCGAACAGCCGCACACCTCGGCGGGCCGCATGCCCACCGACCTGGGCTTCCGGCGCTACGCGGATTACGTGTTGCAGGACAACAGGCCGCTCCCGGAGGACCTCCGGGAGCTCGGCGGATTGCGCGGCTTGGACCAGGCCGGCGCCCAGGAGCTGGCCTCGGAGACGGCGCGGGTACTGTCCAATCTTTCGCGCATCGTGAGCATGGTCATGATCGTGCCGGCGGAGCGCGCGCCGCTCGGGGCGGTGCATTTTCTGGAACAGGGCCGGGGCAAGATCCGGACGGTGTTCCAGATGATGGGCGGCGGCCAGGAAGAGGTGGTGATCGCGAACGACTGGGGCCTGGACGGGCTGGCCCTGCAGCGGCTAAGCAACCTGGTGAACAAGGTGGCGCGCGGGCGCACCCTGATCGGGCTTCGGCGCGAGCTGATCCGGCAGCTTGAGGAGGCGCGGGCGCAGGCGGACATCATGTTGGCCCGCGCGGTGGAGGTCAGCGAGCGGGTAGCGGCGGCGGTGGAGCCGGAGGTGATTGTTTCCGGCCAGGTCAACCTTTTCGATCAGCCGGAGTTTTCCGAGGTCGGCCGCCTCAAGGAAGTGGCCAAGGCGCTTAACGACAAGACCGTGCTGGTGAAGATGCTGGAGGGCGTCACCCTGGCCGGCGGCTTCCGGGTGATCATCGGTGACGAGAACGCGATCGAGCCGATGAAGTCGTGCTCCGTGATCGCGGGTGCTTACGGCCGCGGAGGGATCAATGCCGGCACCCTCGGGGTGATCGGGCCCACCCGCATGGACTACGCGCGGCTGATCCCGCTCATTCACCACGCGTCCGAGATGATGTCGGAATGGCTCGCGCGGCGCGAGTTTCAGCACTGACGCGGGTCCCCCGCGGCGCGGGCGGACGTGGACCAGGAAGGGTGTATTGATGGCGGAAGACGACAACAACAGCGGCGGGCCGAAAACGGAAGAGGGACGGGACGAAGCCGTCGCCGCTGAATCACCCCCCTCGGGCAGCGGCGAACAGGCCGCCGGCGGCCAGGGAACGCCGGAAGAGCGCGACCTCGAAATTTCGGACGAGTTGAAACAGGCGCTCGAGGAGGCCGAGGCCCACTTCGGCGGCGCGGCCCGCGACGCCGCTCCGGCCGCCGCTCCGGCCGAGCCGGAGCCGGGGGATGAAGAGTTCGACCCTAACCGCGCCCCGCAAACCATTGAGCCTCCTCCTCCGCCCTCGCCCAAGGAGATGGAGTTCAAGATGCAGGTCCTGGGACTGCGCCAGAAATGCCGCGACGCGGAGCAGGAGATCGAGAAGAAGATCAAGGAGATCAAGCAAAACCGGGACCAGGCCCAGCACATCCAGAAGCAGTTCGAGGCCTACAAGGCGCGGGTGATGAAGGAGAAGGCGGACTGGTTCAACTACGGCCACGAGCCGATCCTCAAGGAGATTCTCACGGTGGTGGACAACCTGGAGCGAGCGCTGGCCCATGCCGGCGAAGCCGCGGACATGTCCGCGGTCCAGGAGGGCGTGGCCCTGATCCTCCGCCAGTTCCAGGCGGTACTGGAGAAGTTCGGGGTCAAGCCGTTGGACCCGGCGGGAGAGTGTTTTAATCCGGAGTTCCACCAGGCCATGATGCAGGTGGAGGACGACAAGGTCCCGCCCCATACCGTGGTCCAGGTGAGCCAGAAGGGATATACGTTGAAGGACCGGCTGCTTCGGCCCGCGATGGTGGTGGTGTCCAAACACTCGGACCATTACCAGCCCGAGGAGGCGGCGCGGGATGAAGCCGGGGGTTGCGCCGAAGCCCAAGCAGCGCCGGGCCCGGCGCCGGCCATGGAAGATGAGAACGGGGACGGGGCTTGAGCAGCCCCGGTCTTGGTCCACCGGCGGCCGGTGGCGGCCGGGTGGGTAAGGCAGGCAAGACTTTAAACCCAAAGGGTAGAGTCGGGGAGGAAAGAGGGTTAATGGGAAAGGTAATCGGGATAGACCTGGGCACAACCAACTCATGCGTCGCGGTAGTGGAGGGCGGCGAGCCCGTCGTCATCCCCAATTCGGAGGGGAGCCGGACCACGCCCAGCATGGTGGCCATCACCGAAAACGGCGAGCGGCTGGTCGGCCAGATCGCCAAACGGCAGGCGGTTACGAACCCCAGCAACACCGTGTTCGCGGTCAAGCGCCTGATCGGCAGGAAGTTCGACTCTCCGGAGATCCAGCAGGCCATGCCGCGGCTGCCCTACAAGGTGAGCAACGCCAAGAACGGCGACGCCTGGGTCGAGATCATGGACAAGGAGTACTCGCCGCAGGAGATCAGCTCCATCATCATGAAGAAGATGAAGGAGACGGCGGAGGACTACCTGGGCGAGGAAGTCCAGGAGGCGGTGATCACGGTCCCCGCCTACTTCAACGACTCGCAGCGCCAGGCCACCAAGGACGCCGGCAAGATCGCCGGACTCGACGTGCTCCGCATCATCAACGAGCCCACCGCCGCGGCCCTCTCCTACGGACTGGAAAAGGGCGGCGGAGAGAAAATCGCCGTCTTTGACTTGGGCGGCGGGACCTTCGATATCTCCATCCTCGAGCTGGGCGACGGCGTGTTCGAGGTCCTCTCAACCAACGGCAACACTTACCTCGGCGGCGAGGACTTTGACCAGCGCGTCGTCGAGTTCCTCATTGACCAGTTCAAGGAAACCACCGGCATTGACCTCATGGACGACAAGATGGCCCTGCAGCGCCTCAAAGAGGCCGCGGAAAAGGCCAAGTGCGAGCTCTCGCCCTCCCTGGAGACCGACATCAACCTGCCCTTCATCACCGCCGACGCCTCCGGCCCCAAGCACCTGAACGTCAAGATCACGCGCGCCCAGTTCGAGTCCCTGGTGGACGACCTGGTGGACAAGGTCGAGCCGCCCTGCCGCACCGCCCTCGCCGACGCCGGCCTCAAGCCGGAGGACGTGGACAAGGTCATCATGGTCGGCGGCATGACCCGCATGCCCCGAGTCCTGGAGAAGGTGCGCGAGATCTTCAAGAAGGAGCCGCACACCGGAGTCAACCCGGACGAGATCGTGGCCATCGGCGCATCCATCCAGGGCGCCATCATCAAGGGCGACGTCAAGGACGTCCTGCTCCTCGACGTGACCCCGCTCTCCCTCGGCGTCGAGACCAAGGGCGGCATCTTCACCAAGATCATCCCCAAGAACACCACGGTGCCCACCAAGAAGAGCATGATCTTCTCCACTGCCGTGGACGACCAGCCCTCCGTCAACGTGCACGTCCTGCAGGGCGAGCGCGAGATGGCCATGGACAACAAGACCATGGGCCGCTTCGAGCTGGTCGGCATCCCGCCCGCGCCCCGCGGCGTGCCCCAGATCGAGGTCTCCTTCGAAATTGACACCAACGGCATCGTCCACGTCTCCGCCCGCGACCTCGGCACCGGCAAGGAGCAGTCCATCAAGATCACCGCCGCCTCCGGCCTCAACGACGAGCAGATCGAGGGCCTGATCAATGAGGCCCGGGAGCACGAGGAGGAGGACCGCAAGCAGAAGGAGCTGGTCGAGCTCAGGAACCAGGGCGAAGGGCTGATCTACACCACCGAGGCCTCCTTGAAGGAATTCGGCGACCGTCTCGAAGAGGCCGACAAGAAGCTGATCCAGGAGCGCGTCGAGGCGGTCAAGGAGACGCTCGGCACCAACGACGCGGTGGATCTGAAAAAGGTCGTGGAAAGCCTGAGCCAGGCCGCGCACAAGCTGGCGGAGGCCCTTTACTCCCAGGCCGCCGCCGATTACGAGGGCCAGGAAAAGAAGTAGCCGGGGCCCGCATAAATATTTCGGTCCGCGCCGCGGGCGGCATTCACGGGGGCACAGTTGGCTGTGCCCCTGTACTGCTGACATTGAGCATGTGTAAATTTCTTTGCACCTTTAGAGAAATCATGCGCAACCGGATGAAAGAATGAATGAACAAGGATATGCAGGATATTCAGGATAAAAAATCTTATCCTTGACATCCTGAATATCCTTGTTAATGAATTCTTTGGTTGCGGCATCGAGCCGCGCCGGGAATAATCCGACCGGATAAGGAGCATCACGGGAAGTGGCGAAAAAAGATTATTACGAGGTGCTGGGCGTGCCCAGAAACGCATCGCCCGAGGAAGTGAAAAAGGCCTACCGCCAGGCCGCCCTCAAGCACCACCCCGACCGCAACCCCGACGACCCCGCCGCCGAGGAAAGGTTCAAGGAATGCACCGAGGCCTACCAGGTGGTCTCCGACCCGGAAAAGCGCGCCCGCTACGACCGCTACGGCCATGACGCCCCCGGCGGATTCGGCTTCACCGACTTCGACTTCCACAACCTCGACGACGTCTTCGGCGATCTCTTGGGCGGACTCTTCGGCGCCCGCCGCGGCTCCGGCCGCCGCCGCGGAGTGGACCTGCGCTACGACCTCAAAATCTCCTTCATGGAAGCTTACCGGGGCTTCGAGAAGACCATCAATGTACCCCGCAGCGTCACCTGCTCCGTCTGCTCCGGCAGCGGCTCCAAGCCCGGGACCTCACCCGCTGTCTGCCCCGCCTGCAACGGACAGGGACAGGTCCGGATGCAGCAGGGCTTCTTTTCCATCTCCCGCACCTGCCACCGCTGCGGCGGGGCCGGCAAGGTGATCATCACCCCCTGCGAAAAGTGCCGCGGCAGCGGGCTCATGGAGGAGGAGAGGAAGCTGAGCGTCAAGGTCCCGCCCGGAATTGACAGCGGCCAGCGCATCCGTTACCGCGGAGAGGGCGAGGCCGGCGAGAGCGGCGGCACCCCCGGCGACCTCTACATCGTGGTCACGGTGGAGGATCACCCGATCTTCATCCGCGAGGGCCGCGACCTCCTGGTCGAGCTGCCCATCAGCTTCCCCCAGGCCGCGCTGGGAGACGAGGTCGAGGTCCCTACTCCGGAAGGACCGGCCAAGATCAAGATCCCATCCGGCACCCAGTCCGGAAAGATCTTCCGCCTCCGCGGCAAGGGCATGCCCTCCCTCGACGGCAACCACAACGGCGACCTCCACGTCCGCGCCTTTGTCGAGGTCCCCGCCAAGCTCACCAAGGAGCAGGAGAACCTGCTCAAGCATTTCGCCGAGATCTCCGGCCTTGACATCATGCCCCAGAAAAAATCCTTCCTCCAAAAAGTCAGAGACGTCTTCGAGAACAACTGAGCCATAATTATTTATTATAACCGCGGAGACGCAGAGAACGCAGAGCAATTTTTATTATTATCAATGTTCGGACGGGATCTTGGGACTGGCATGGCCAGGGAATACTGAACATAAAAAATTAATTCCTCTGCGTTCTCTGCGTCTCCGCGGTTAAATCCCTTCTCCATTTGCATTGCCCCCGCTTTGCCGTGATGATAAGCGCCGGGAGGAGAGGGGAGTGCTGATCAGGAAGACGCTGCCTTACGCCCTGGCCCAGTTTTGCATGGTGGCGTTCCAGTGGGCGGCGATGATTTACATGCCCGTGTTCTTCCAGGAGCGGGGCGTGTCGGACGCCGGCATCGGCACCCTGATCTCGCTCTTTTCCCTGTCCACCCTGGTGCTGATCTTTCCCATGGGCGTGCTCTCGGACCGCGTCGCCCCGCGCCCCCTCATGCTGATCGGCGCGCTCTTGGCCGTGGCCGCGAGCATGCTCATGCCCATCTGCCGCGGGTTCTATCAGATGGCGCTGATCATGGCGCTGGCCGGCGCCGCCTTCACCTTTTCCTCGATTTCCCTGTATTCGCTTTTTTTCAAGCAGGTGGGCGAGAGGCGGGGCGCGGAGGTCTCGATCTTTACCATCGGCGGGATCATGGGCGCGGGCGCGGGCGCGTGGATCTGCGGCAGCCTGATGCAGTTGGTCTCGGTGGAGCGGGCGCTGTTCCCGGCCTCGGCCGGGTTCGCGCTGGGCTGGGCCCTGGTCGCCCTGTTTCTGCCCCGCGGCCAGGGCATCGCTTTTCCCATTCTCGAGTACGGCCAGGACCTGAAGCGGCTGCGCACCTGGGTGCTGATCGCCATCATGTTCGTGACCGCGTCGCACTCCGGGTTCGAGCAGGCCGGCTATACCCTGCTTCAGACCGACGTCATCGGGCTTTCCACCAAGACGGTGGGCGACCTGTTCCTGATCATCGCCGTCTGGATGACCCTGACCACGATCTGGACCGGACGCATGCACGACCAAGAGGAGCGGCCGCTCCTGATGATGGGACTTGCTCTCATCCTCTCCGGCGCCTTCATGGCCGCCTCCGGGTCGGCCCGCGGCGCGCTCGACTTCCTGGCCTACCGCCTGCTCCACACCGCCGGCGACTCCGTGTTCCTGCTCCTCACCCTGGTCGTCGCCGCCATGATCTTCCCCAAGCGCCGCGTCGGAGGCGCCTTCGCCTTCGGACTCACCATCAACACCGCGTCCTATTTCCTCTTCGCCAACGTCGCCGGCCTGATCGGACAGCAGGCCGGCTTCCGCGCCGCCTTCCACGTCTCCGGCCTGATCGAGGTCATCGGCGGCATCCTGCTCCTGATGTTCCGCTCGCGCCTTCGGGGACTGTTCAAGATCAGTCCGGTAGAGGAAGCTATCTTGGAGAAAGATTAACCGCCAAGACGCCAAGACCGCCAAGAATTTATTTTTATAATAATTATTCTTGGCGGTCTTGGCGTCTTGGCGTTCACTCTTCGCCTATTGGAGTGATGGCGGCAGATCGGAAAGGTAGAGCTTCCGGGTCTCGCCGTCCACCAGGGCGATGACTCCGTTGCTCACGGCGAGGTCGCGGCAATTCCAGCGGGGCGCGGCGATTTTCGCGGTGATCCCGGTGCGGATGTAATTGTCGTCGAGGGCGGAGTCGAGGTCAATGGCGTAGATCAGGTCGCGCCAAAGCGACGAGTTCATCTCGAAGGCGGCGTGTCCGTCGGAGGCGATGCCGCGCGAGAAGCCGCCGTTTCGGTACCACCCCATGATCGCCCCCTGCGCCGTGCCGCTCTCGAAGGCCTTTTTATAATCCACCAGGATGGTCTGGTGCAGGTTCATGTACTCGGACACCAGCATGGCGCGCTTGCCGCCGCTCTCCACGATGGCGCAGCCCACCGGGGCGTTCAAGGTGGTATCAAAGCTCTGGTCCAGGGCCGCAATCCCGCTCTTCAGGCTCTCGTCCACGTCAATCTCGAACACGTAGCGGGAGAAGCGGTCGGCGATGTAGAGGCGGCCGTCGCCGGCGCAGGCGCCGTGGTCGCGGTGCAGGGCCCAGGGCACGCGGAACCGGCCGCGCAGCGCCAAGCCGCGGTCCAGGTAATAGACGCGGGTGAAGCGGTTTAACGGGTTGTAGGCGGTGACGAGCCATCCGTCCTTCCAGGCGGTCAGCGCGCGCGGCCGCTCCTTCACCTCCAGGAAGGGCAGGGGGGACTCCTTCCATTGGGGCCGCACATTCGCCCGCTCGGCCATGGAGATGACCTGGGTATAGGCCCCGATAAAGGCGAGCAGCAGGACCACCATTCCCGGTATGATCACGTTGAGCGACGGCCAGAAGCGGGCCGGGCTGCCGCCGTGGGCCCGGAGCTCCTGGTCCCGGGCCTGGTGCACCGGGAAATCGTATTTCCAGTAGATGCCGGTCTTGAGGCGCAAAAAGCTCTGGGCCACGCTCACGGTCATGATGATGCTGAACAGGGGAATGAGAACGGGCGCGAGGTTGATCCGGGTGAACGCCCACAGCGCATAGATCCCGTAGAGGATGTACTTGCTGCGGAAGATGTACTGCATGGGTATGCCCTGAGCGTTCTGGATCACGCTGAAGGTGATCATGATGAGGTAGATCATGATGTAGTACGCGCCGATCTGGCCGTCCACCATGCGGTATTGAATAAACCCCAGCGCCATCACCACCATGCCGAGCTGGTCCACCACGATGTCCGTGAACGCCCCCGACTGGCTCGGCCGGTTGAGGTAGCGCGCGTAGGCCCCGTCGAGCCCGTCAACCGCCACGTAGAGCACCAGCATGAAAACCGTGCGGAAGGGGTGGGCCATGAACCAGATCACCACGCCGGTGAGCATGGCCAGCCCCGCGTAAGAGATGGCGTCGGGATGAACGTGGAGACGGGCCAGCGCCGGGCCGAACGACCCGAACACCCGGTTTTTCAGATTGGCGGCGTCATTCACCGCGCCCCGCTCCGAATCCGTGAAATAATTAAAAAACGACATGGAGACTTCCCCGCCGGATATGAGCCAACATCATCGCTCATCTCTAGCATGGCGGAAAAGCACTGTCAATCAGCGGTCCGCGGCCCAAAGCATGTTGACAAAACGGGGGCCATGCGTTACTATTTATGGCCGGAAACGGTGAGGGATCGTCTAATGGTAGGACACCGGGTTCTGGCCCCGGCAGTCTAGGTTCGATTCCTAGTCCCTCAGCCATCTACATACCGGGCCAACCGCCCGTTACAAGAGACGCTCCCATCGTCTAGGGGTTAGGACGTCGGGCTCTCAATCCGAAAGCAGGGGTTCGATTCCCCTTGGGAGCGCCAGAAAAAAGGAAAAAGTAAAAAGGAAAAAGGGAAGAAGCAAGAAGTCAGAAGCAAGAATCCAGGGAAGAAGGGGAAGCTGCCGCGAGGCGGTTTTTTTTTATTTTGGCGGCCGGCGCTGATGTTCTATTGCTTCTTTTCCTTGCCGGCGATCCTGGCCCACTCGTCCTTGAGCGTAACGGTGCGGTTGAACACGAGCTTGTCCGGCCCGGAGTCGGGGTCAACGCAGAAGTAGCCCTTGCGCTCGAACTGGAAGCGGTCACCGGGCTTGGCCGACGCCAGGCCGGGCTCGAGGCGGCAGGAGGAGAGGACGGTGAGGGAGCGCGGGTTGATGTTGTCGGTCCACTCCTTGCCTTGCTCCACCCGGTTCGGGTCCTCCTTGGTGAAGAGGTGTCCGTAGAGCCGGACCTCCGCGGGAATCGAGTGCGGCGCTGAGACCCAGTGCAGGGTGGCCTTGACCTTGCGGCCGTCCGGGGCGTCACCGCCGCGCGTCGCGGGATCGTAAGTGCAGGCGAGCTCGACAACCTCGCCGGTGTTCGGGTCCTTTTTCACGCCCGTGCACTTGATGAAGTAGCCGTAGCGCAGCCTGACCTCGCGGCCCGGGGCCAGGCGGTAGAACTTTTTCGGCGGGTCCTCCATGAAGTCCTCCCGCTCGATGAACAGCTCCCGCGAGAACGGCACCTTGCGCGTGCCCATCGTCGGGTCCTCCGGGTTGTTCACGGCCTCGAACTCCTCGGTCTTGCTCTCGGGATAGTTCTCGATCACCACCTTGAGCGGGTCGAGCACCGCCATCACCCGGGGCGAGCGCTGATTCAAGTCCTCTCTGAGGCAGTGTTCGAGGAGCGCCACGTCCACGGTGCTGTCGGCCTTGGACACGCCGATGCGGGCGGCGAAGGCGCGGATGGCCTCCGGGGTGTAGCCGCGGCGGCGGAGCCCCGAGATGGTGGGCATGCGCGGGTCGTCCCAGCCGCTCACGCGGCCCAGGCGCACCAGGTCAATGAGCTTTCTTTTGCTGAGCACGGTGTAGGTGACGTTCAGGCGCGCGAACTCGATCTGCTGCGGGTGATAGATGCCGAGCTGCTCGACGAACCAGTCGTAAAGCGGGCGGTGGTCCTCGAACTCGAGGGTGCAGATGGAGTGCGTGATCTTCTCGATGGAGTCGGACTGGCCGTGGGCCCAGTCGTACATCGGGTAGATGCACCACTTGTCGCCGGTGTGCGGATGGGTGGCCTTGAGAATGCGGTACATCACGGGGTCGCGCAGGTTGAGGTTCGGGGACGACATGTCAATCTTGGCGCGGAGCACGCGCGAGCCTTCCTCGAACTCTCCCGCCCTCATGCGCTCGAACAGGTCCAGGTTCTCGGAAGGCGTCCGGTCGCGGTACGGGCTCTCCTTGCCCGGCTCCTTCAGGGTGCCGCGATACTCGCGGATCTGGTCGGCGGTCAGGTCGTCCACGTAGGCCTTGCCGTCCTGGATCAGCTTTACCGCCCATTCGTAGAGCTGGCCGAAGTAGTCGGAGGCGTGGTAGAGGTGTTCGCCCCAGTCAAAGCCCAGCCAGCGCACGTTGTCCATGATCGAGTCAATGTACTCCTGCTCCTCCTTGATCGGGTTGGTGTCGTCGAAGCGCAGGTGGCAGACGCCGTTGTTCGCCTGGGCGATCCCGAAGTTCAGGCAGATGCTCTTGGCGTGGCCGATGTGCAGGTAGCCGTTGGGCTCGGGCGGGAAGCGCGTCACCACGCGGCCGCCGTACTTGTTGGTCCGCAGGTCCTCGACAATCATGGCCCGGATGAAATCCGTCCCGGCCGCCGGCTTTACATCGTTCATGCGTAACACCTCTCTGCGGTGAGTCTAAGCCTTTTTCGGTTTTTCTTCAATGGAGAGATTCGGGAAACCACAGCCGTTGAAAGAATTATGGTTCTCTGCATTCGAGAGTGGATCATCATCAGGCGGGGTCACTCTTGTCCAAAATAGGCCGTAAGAAAACCGCCAAGACGCCAAGAGCGCCAAGGATCGCCAAGTAAATCATG
>Ga0307379_10010239_pt1 | contig 12438 bp, 17 predicted proteins | sample UN2MG_FD_202237 | JGI IMG/M metagenome (GOLD analysis project Ga0307379, IMG submission 202237) | Soil microbial communities from Risofladan, Vaasa, Finland - UN-2 | ecosystem: Environmental > Terrestrial > Soil > Coastal area > Acid sulfate soil | place: Finland: Risofladan, Vaasa | collected... | reverse complement strand
GGGTTTGCTGATAATCAGTTGTGACTACATCTCATTTAACTATCTCTCATATCCCTGCCTTTGGGGTCATCCTTTAATTGACAGTTGTGACTACATCTCATTTAACTATCTCTCATATCGTTGTGACTACATCTCATTTTTCTCTAAACCCCTTGCCAATATATTGTTAGCCGCGTTCACGTCTCGTTTAGATTCAAAATTACACGCTTCGCATACATAAATTCTATCCCTTAATGTTAATTTTTTTTCAGGTATATTGCCACAATTTGAACACATCTGCGTTGTGTTTTTTGGGTTTACCGCCACAAAGGTACGATGATAAATATTACATTTATACTCAAGCTGGAATAAGAAGCCACCCCAGGCCGAATCCATTATATGACGGTTCAATCGACCTTTACCCGCCGTCATTCCTTTAATGTTTAATTTTTCAACGCAAACCAAATCGTTGTTTTTGGCATAATCATTAGCGACATTGTAAATATAATCCTTACGCTTATTAGCAACTCTTAAATGTAGTCTGGCTAATTGCTTTTTTACCTGTTTGCGTCGGTTGCTGCCCCGTTTACATCTCGCCAATTTACGCTGAACCACCCGCAATCGTTTTTGGATATGACCGAGGAATTTCGGGTTCTTGACTAAAACACCGTCGCTGTCGGCAACAAACGAAGTCAACCCCATATCCAATCCGACCTGATTACCGGTGGTTGGTAACGGCGTTGTAGCCACATTCTCACAACTGAATACGACATAAAACTTATCAGACTCCCGCTTGACCGTAACCGTTTTAATCCGCCCGATAATTGGACGATGTAGGCGTAGTTTTAATACGCCGATATTCTTTACGGTTAATAGATTGCCGTCTAATTTCCAACAAGTAGGTATATCTATTCCGTCTTTTATAGTTATATCCAGCGTAAAGCTGTCAACGAATTTTTTGTATCGCGGATAACCGAATGGCCGAATTCCCTTTTTTACTCTGTTAAAGAAATTTTTATAGGCTTTGTCCGCCCGACTTAAAACATCCTGCTTAGTCCTTGCTGGTATTTCGTCCAGGCCAATCCATTTTAAACCGTCGATAATTGTTTTCTTGCCGATTAGCGGCTTGTAGCAATCGAAATTGCTAACACTTTTTCCTTTCGCTTTATATTGATATTCGCGATACATCAAAGTGATATTGTATAATTGTTTGCACTTCCAAAGCCAGCGATGGATATTCCTGGCAGTTTCTTTGTTGCAATAAGCCCGATATTTATAACTCATTCTAATAAGTTTAGCGGGGGGTATTTTTACCCCCTCGCTAAACCGAGATGTAGTTTGCGGACAAAGCCGACTTGATTCCAGTGCGTATGCACCAGAGCATTGGTCAACCTTATCGCCCGCCGGGGCCACACACCCCGTTAGTTTTTTGTCGATAAAAAACCCGCCGCACTGAACAACGCGAATTGACAGGGGGGTTGCGGCGGGTTTGTAAGTAATATTATTGTCAATCGCGTTATCCATAATATAACCTTATATCACAAATCGTCAATTGTCAAGCGAAAAATTAAAATATTTTTATTATACCGTAAACGTTTGTAGCATATAGACTTATAACTATTTTATGAAAAACTGAAATAATAACGCTAATTTTTCTTGACAATGTCCGATATGTAATATATACTATAATTAGAGTTAAGATTAAAACTTGAAACACTTATTGAAAGGATCGAAAAAATGAAACTAAAACCAGAAAAAACTGTATGCGATTTTTGCGAATCATCTGCAGAGAGAACTCGGCAAACCACAACCAAACTTGGCTTAGTTTTTTGCAACTACGAATGTATGGAAGCATACTATGGTGATCAAATACCGGCGGAGGAAGAGTTTTTGTGTGTTCAGACGAACTATTAATTTAACGCTTTAGAAAGGATTGAAAAATGAATACAATTGAGAAATTTAGAGAAATTGAGAATTTGGTAAAGCTGTTTTATTTTGGTGTAGGACACGATAAGGATGGATGGCCAGGATATTGTAATCAAGAATTGATAAAAATGATGGATCTTAAAGAGCGGCGGGCATTGAGTAACATTAAATCTTGCTTGCGTAACTGCCACGAAGATCATATAAGCCCACTTGAGGGATGGGTTGATAATACGTATAACTATATGATTAAACTAGTGGCTAAATATGAGCCAGCCAGTCACCAAACCATTACCCCGCAACGTCGCAACCGCTTACCGGTCGAATGGAATTAGTTTTTTTGATCCCGCCCCGCGCTGTAGTGGCCGGGGCGGGGTATATTTTTTTGTTTTTGCGTCACAACTTTTCCCGACAAAACGCAATATATTGATACAATTTTTAGGAGGTTAAACCATGACAGAGCAAGAGTTTAATAGATTGATGAGCGATAAAGTAATTAAAGAGATAATGGAGGATATATATAGATCACCGATGTTTCACTGCCCACAATGTAAGTCGGAGAACCTAAACACACATCCCGGTAATAATCTTTATGGAGATAATCAACATTCCGAATGGGTCCAATGCTTGGATTGTGGATGTAACTGGTACGATGTTTATAATTATAGTCATTTTGAGATTATTAAACCCTAACCGTTGAGTTATCAAGTATTGCTTGACGACTGTAAGTGATTAATATTTCTTGACAAAGGGCTGATAGAAAAGAATTAAACATGAACAAAGGATTTAAACTAACAAAACATGGACAAGTCGCGTCAAACGCCCCACATACCCGTCAAGCGATATTGAATGCCGCCCACAATGCCGGTATTTCCAACGGTGAGCGATTTGCCCAACTGTGCGTATCGCTGGGTATGTCACGCTCCCACGCCTACGGGTATTGGTCTGGCAAGTCGGATTATACCGGCGAAAAGATTGACAAGCTGATTGAGTATTTCGGTTTGGAAATAGCGACAAAAAAACGACGCCCAGCCAAATAAATGACTGGGCGCCGCGGAAAGGAGAGGATATTATAATCGGGCTAGGTCGCCCGTTTAATTTATTAACGATACAACAATTGCTCCTATTGACATAATTAACGCACACACAATCGACGCAACCGACTTTTTATCGAGCCGCATCGTTTCGCGTTGCTCTAAAGTCGCCAGCCGCACGACCACGGATTTATCGGTATTGCCGTTGCCCAAAAGCACCTCTCTAATAATAGCCACATCTTCTTTTATCGACGCAAGTAAATCTGTGTCCGTCATTTAGCGATTTCCTTTATCGGTTTTTCTGGACCCCAAAACCCCAGGCCACAATCTTCGGTTGCAAGTTTTTGTTTGGCGGGCAGCCAGCAGCCGCAATCAAGACACCACATAGTCAGTTTAATTTTCGGCTTCTGCCCGCACGTTTTACAGGTCTGTTCTTTTTCGGTTCGATATTCGCAGGCGTCGCATATTTCTTTTCGGCGTTGTCGTTCGGCTTTGTTGGTCCATATCTGCTCACCGCGTTTCACCGCTCGGCGTATCCGTTTGCTTGCCGCCATTGCGGTTTTCAATCGTTCGGTTAGCGGCGGTCCTTTCCGTTTGGGCATTTTAGGTTCTCCGTTTCGTTCTGTTTGGCATTTCGCACACCCCCGGTCATCGACGAAAACTTTGACGCGATTAGTTTCGAGTATCTTTAGGCAGTATCCTTCTCGGTGTTTGCACCTCATTAGTGGACGCTAACAATGGCAAAGCCAGACTGTCCTTCTGGTTCGTCAGGCAAGCACCAGTTTTGATTCTTAACTGTTTGGGGCAAGCAATCTGCGACATTAACCGATGAAAAACATAAAGCAGCCGTTGATAGAAGATAATAAACTTGCATGTTGCCACCAAAACAACGAACCCCCACCCAGTCGTTCGCGGGCGTAGTGTGTGACCAGAAGGCACCATCCCACGTGCATAAAAACGTTTTTGTGTGTGTTTTTGCAAAACACCCTCCCAGCCCACAATCTGTAATATCCTCAAAGTAAACGTCAACGTCGCTAGCGGTCTCTAAATTACAAATCGTCGTACATGGAGCCGCTGCACACGTACACGCGACCGTCGCCGCGTCGCCACACCGTACCAGCTTATTGTTAAACCGTTGAGCCTTCGCCATTACGAGCAGTCCGATGCAAGAATAAAGTCGGGCCGGTGAATATACCAATTGCCGTCGATTAAGTGGTTAATACAAACGGCGTCACTAAGCAAAAGGTTCGGCAAAAACTTTGCCAAATCAGATGTGTCTTGACCGGAAAAAGCATAACAGTCATAGGTTTCACCGTACGGGACACGGAATTGATTTAGCAATCTCGCCTGAATTATTCCATTTGCAACCGATTGCGTCACCGATGCCTCTCTGATTTGAGCCAACATCGGAACGCCGTTAATTATCGGTATCGGGCCGCCGGGCGTACTGATCGGCGTCGGCAGCGGGGCGGGCGTTATCCGCTTCTCGTTCTCAATCTGCCGGGCGATACGTTCCTGCTTCGCTCTTATTTCGCGTAATCGTCCCATTATTCCACCGCCACCGTTATAGAGGTTAAAGCCGCCGGGCCGGTATCGTCGGCGGTTGCCTCGGATATATCGTCGTTTATCGTTTCGTGATATTGTTTCACCGACGCGTTATCGACATACCACGTTTCGTCTATCTCTAAATGCGACGAAAATCGAACGGTGGCGTTCGCCCCGCCCGCCGTTGTATCGGTAACATCGAACTCAACAAAATTCCAAGTGTTGGCCGTCAAGGTGTGGTCGTCGGCGGAAATATAACCCGCCACCGCTCCGCCGTGAACGGCTATTTTAATTACCGTGTAATCGACGGGGTAAATCCACGCCGACACCCGATATCGTTTACCGGAAACAGTAGTAAACGGGTCGCTAATAATCCCATCGTTACCGGAGGTGCAATGGAATTTACGGCTATACGCCCCGGCGTAAACCTGTTCGGTGCTACGCACGTTTATGTCCGCCGCTGAATAGGTTGCCCAGTTGCTATCGGCCTCCATCGTGCCGTTAGCGATTAACTCGTCGCCCATTTTATAAGAGCGAACGGTAAACTTGTAATTCGTACCATGGGTTAAACTGGATGTCGTATAAGTATAATTTCGCCCACCGGTATAATCGACATTACCGATGTCGCTGAATGTCCCGGCCACGTCTTTGTATATCTTAAACCCGTCCGGTGTCGCATCTTCGCCTTGTGAAAAATACTGCCAGGCAATACGAACCGCACCGTCTTTAGAAGCGACGGCGGAAACACCCATCGGGTGATTGCCGCATGGCAACACCATATAAGCGTCGCTGTCAACCGTCACCAGACAGTCCTCGGATACTTCGGATATAACACCGTATTTACTGACGGCGATTCTGCCGAAATGCCAAATGTTGCGGCCCGCATCCGGTTCTAATTCCATATCGGAAATACCGACAGATGAATCATCTTCACCCATTCGCACAATTGGATCGTAATAATTATAGTCGGCGTTATTGCGGTCCTTGTATATCAGATAAAAATCATCCTGAACCGGAAAAAACTGACCTTCCAGCAATCCCATAACGGCGGTGTGCCCGGTGAAAAAATCACCCTCAAATAGCCCGGTCAAAAATATATTATCAAAAGGAACTGTCATTATAAAACAGTAAGCTCCCGGCTCAAATCACTGTCGGTATTGGTATAATTTATTTGATATAAATCGTCGGTATCGTCGTCGTTGCGGATAATCATGTGCCCGTCGTCTTTATATTGAATGCCCTTGTTGGCCCGGATACGTGAGGCTTTGTCTAATAAAGTTGCACTTGCCGGCGTCGCATAGCCAACCGAAAATACATCGACGACGTTAAGAGCGAATACTCTCATTTCACCGTCAACAGCAGTATCATTGCCCGCATCGTTTGATAAAACCTTCATTCCGATAATTTCGCCGTTTTTTAACGGTACAGAGTAGGGGTGAATAAATGACATGGCGGTAGAGGCTATTTTAGTATCCGTAAACGAAGCGTTTAACATTCTTTTTGTGCCAGAATTGTCACATAAAGTACAAGTTAAGGTTTTGGTGTTGTCATTGTTCAGACTACTAAACGCCATTTTAACTTGTACAACCAAATCAATGCCGGTATTATTAGTCCAAGTATTTACCGCAGTTTCGACGGTAATGTCTTTGCCGGTAAAAGTTTCCGAACCGCTGTTTACAAATGAACTCATAGTCTATCCTTTATGCGACAACAAATCGGTCGATTAATTTACCGACACCTTTTTCGTAAGCGGTGACGGCAACATTCGCCCTTTGCTGGTTCGTGCCTTTTATAGCATTAGGTGTTATATTAAATAAATAGTATGCCGAATCTGTAATAGTAGCCGTATCGGAACTGTCGCCGTCATCGGACCCTAAAACAGAACCGCGACAGCTAAAATATAAAATATCGTTTATAGTTTGATATGGCACAACCCAATCGCTTATCTGATTACGATGGAAATGCCCCTGAACCACAAGCTGCACGTTGCCCGCCGTCTCTAGTAGTCCGCGTATGGTTGCGTAATTATCGACATGACCGTACTCGTATCCGGTATCAACTAACGAGCCATGAGTGAACACTACCACCGGATTAGTAGTATCCAGGGCGACAGTGGAAAGCCAAGTGTCAATATCAACTGCACCCGGACTTTGTGCGTCGCCGATTCCGGTGGCGTACAAGACTACAAACCGAACGCCGCCCTCTTCAAACGTATAAGCCGCCGTCCCGTCGCCGTCGGGGTCCCATTCGTTTTCCCTGGACCCGACATTGGCCGCTGTATCCATTGTAGTCCAATAGTCACTAAAAGCGTTCCCCCCTGAACCATCATACAAAGAAGCTTCGTGGTTACCTAATACATTCCACACGGAGTTGCTGTAATCGGTGTCATAACGATTAATCGCCGCCGCCAGGTCCGTCGCCCGGTTGCCCGTCCCGTCGTCAACTAAATCGCCCAACTGAATACCGAAGTCCGCAGACTGTGTTTCTATTTCTTCAAGAAACTCTTTTAGTCGGTCGTCGGCGGTTGAATACTGGCGATATTGTTCATCTAAAACGGGTCCGCTGCCCCACAACTCTTGGGCCGTGCCATTATTATAATGCACATCGGTAATAACGCCGAAGGTAATACTCATTACGCATCCGCCAGTGAGCCGTAAACATCCATCGTGCAGGTACAGGCCCCGCCCGCCGCCACCGTTACGTCAGCTTGAAATATTTCACCAGCGGTATATTCTATACTTTTGAGTGTCGTGGCGTTTGGCACCGGTATAAATATTCCCACGGCTGCAGCAGCGTCTAGGTTTGTGAGTATTTGGGCGGGCAAAAAATCAGTCAACGCCCCCACCTGTCCAAAGGTAACCTGTCCGGGAGTGATTGCTGCGGTCGCCGATAAGTTTCGTAAAACTATTTTATGAACCACGCACTTTTTACCCGCCGGAACTTCATATAGCGTTGTCGCCGCTACCGCATTCAAATCAACGGCGGTGCCACCGGTGTTTAATATAGCACTTCCGTTCTCTTTTAAGTCTGCCATCTTTACTAACTCCGTTTTCTAGTAAACTTATCTTTACTAAATAGTCACAACTTCATTATCGACACACACCACAGCATTATCGACACACACAATATCGGCATAGGTTGGGTCGCTGGGTTTACCTTCGATTACTAATCGCTTATCGGTTATATCGGTTATCGTACCCACCGCGTTTACGATTATTTCGGCAAGTCTAATATGATCCTCGGCGGGCCAACCGTCGCCGTCGATGCCACTGGCGATTGTGTTGTCGCCTTGCATCCAGACATAAGTTATGTCGTCGTCGGTCGGGTTGACTTGGGCCGAGCCTGCGTAAGTCGTTCGCGTGCCCGCCCATAAATAATCGCCCGCTTGAACTTTGAACGTCGTGGTCGTATCGGCGTAAACCGATAACGCCGCCGCCCCTTCGGTTCGACTTAACATCCGCCATAACATCTGCCGAGACTCGGTCATAAAATCGGCGTTATTTTCGGTTATCTCTTCGAATCCCTGAACCACAAATTCAGCGAGTATATCGGCAACGGCGGGGTAGCCTTGCTCTTGTGCCATTATCGTCTAGCTCCTAAAAACCGCACGGTAGCGGCTAATGTTAAAACATCGGCGGTCGCATCATAACTGACCCGCCGTAATGCGGTTGGTATTTCCGGGGTCAATGAAACGGTTACAGCATCAGACACCCTTGCCCCGGCGTCTGAATTGCCGGCCGCGTCGAATGTGATAAAACCGAATGCGTAATAACCGGGGTCTTTAATGTTTTGCTTGATACTGATAATCCCGGCCCCGTGGCCCCACGGGATATGCCCCCAGGGAAAATGACCCCAACCCGGTACATTGCGCGCCTGGGCGTGGCCCCAGTTAAAATGCCCCCACGTTTGATGACCCCACCCGAAATAACCAGCATCGTCCTGATATAATTCGTATCGTTTATCGTCCGGCGGCGTATCCCAGTCAATAGCCCCTGATCCGCCGTTCCAAAACAAACGCATATAGTCGCCGGGGTCGTAAGTCGTTGCGACCGGGACGGTTAAGACTATGTTTTTTTGGATGTATTGAATGGTCATATAATTTTAGCAATAATAATCATCGTATGTTATTGTCAATACACGACTTACTTATTTGATGGGTAAATGATCCGGGTAATAATATCGCTTGTTTTAAGTGGTATATATACCACTTAAAATATACTTAGAATATTACAGATACGACCGCCGCAAATCAGCCGTGACAATTTCGGTGTGTCCTTTTTCCGGCAAGTAGCGAACTTGTTCGATGGTGACGTAGTTCGATGAATCACCCTGCCCACCGCCTAGCGTCGCCAGCGATACGCCCCGGCCCTTGATCCCTTCAATGCAATCGCCCACCGTAAATCTTGGCAATCGCCAATTGTAGTGCTTGGTGTATTCGATTTCACCAACACTCTCGGCATCCGATCCGATTATATCTGATGTAGTAGTTATTGGCCCTTCGGCGGTGTAAATATATGGTATCGCAAAGTTGCCGGTTCGCCGCGCTTCGCGGTTCAGTTTGTCGATTAATGTTTGGTTGGTTTTTAAGGCTTCGGTGTTATCTAACGCATTTGATGTTAGCCCGTCATTGTCGGCGAATATACTAGACGCCTCTCGTTTGCTATATTGATATTGATTCGACAAATCCAGCAAAACAGATTGGGCGTATTTTGAACCGGATTGATTTGTAATATCGTTTATATTAACCAGCCGGTCATCTAATTCGATGCTGCAAATAATACGCATCCGCAACGTCCAGTCGCCCCAAGTTCTTAAAGCGGTATTGCCTAAAAGAATAGTAAAGTAGTTGCGTTCGGTTCCCGGATCGCTAACATCGAAAAAATCCTCGGCAAAAAACTGTTCGTCGCTAATAATTTTTATTTCCGCCAGATTCGGTTCGGCTATATAAAAACCAAATTCATCTTCCAGCAATAAAACCTTGTAATCGAAGTCGTTCCATGTTACGCCACTATCAAATGACCATTGAATTTTATATTTTAACGAGTTGCCGTCCGGACCTAATGATGTTAAAGTGTCTTTTATGGTTCGTGGAAAATACCCATTTGTTTTATTATCGAAAGCGTTTAGTGCGTCGCCGAAATTATAAGGTCCGCCACGCGCATAATTTGTTTTGCTATAATATCCGGTTTCATTTAATACCCATTTACGGCCTGCATTATTAGTATAATATAAATAGTTAGTTCCTGCCGTAAACCCGATAAAATCCTGTCTGGTTAAACCACCATTGAACCACGCTCCGTCCGGCATAAACATATTATAATAATTATAGTTGTCAATGTCGTCACCAATAGGGGTTATTTCATCGTTGGTTATATATATACTTTTTTCGTGCGGCAAAGGATTTGTTCGGGGATATTCGACAAACGACCGATCATCTATGGCTCCCGTCCACAATTCAGGAGGTATGCCGTCGAGATATAAATTAACCGAACTATCATACCACCCCGGCACTAAATTAAACGTCGCTTCGTATAATTTCCGTCCGCCTAATGCGTGCGATACGTTAGCCACGTTGCGACTGTCCAGCAATAAGTTGCCGGACGATATTAAATTCTCGCCACGAGATAAAACATCTATCACTGTTTCCGCCGCCGGGGCAAAGCCGTCGATGTATGCCTGACTGTAATTATCACCGGCGTACAAAGTATGCAAGACCGTCGCCGATGTTGCACTGCGTATCCGCCCGGTTGCGATGCCTGGCTGAAAAAATACCCATCGCTGTTTCGGCGTGTCGTTATCCCAGTAATTATCAAGACGGAATTGCCAGCCGACAAAATTGGTTATCGCCTCGACCGCCTCTAACGGCGTTAATCGTTCGGCGATAAAATGATTAATGGGAACATCGAACGCTGAATCGTCCAGGCCAATCGAATCGGATACATTCGCCGTCGGGCCGATCCCAATTTCCATTGCCTTATTTTCGATAGTCAATAAATAAACTATCATATCGCGTGCCGACCAGTATTCCGCTCCCAGATAACCGAATACCGGCAAGCCGTAAATGTCGCCAGTCGAACCTCGCGGATGATAATCGCAAGTAGTGGGCGACTTGTTTGGTTTACCGTTCTCGTTAAAGATACATCGGCGACCGGTTAGCCGGGTTATGGAGTTTAACGAAACCGGCAAAACATCTAATGTGTCAACGTGCCAATTGTTATCTCTAATTGGTTCGGTTAATGTTTGCCATTCGCTTTGGGTACTATCATAATACGCATCTTGGCGATACCCCCATTGACCATATATCACCGACATTTTATCGACTAAATATCTAAAGTCCTCGGCGAGAAAACTAGATTGCTCTTGCCCTGATGCTGCCGAACCAGCAAAGTGGGGAGTGAAAGCCGTTAGTACACCATCGAATAACAATGTAGTATTGCGTAATAGTGGAGCAGTTGACCGCACGCGAACCCGGTCGTTTAATTCCAGCGGCCCGGTGTAATTCCACGGCTTGCCGTTCATAACGATTTTAGCCGACGAAGTTATCGAACCGACATTGTGAACAACTTCGGTCGCTATCGCCTCATAGCATAATCGCCACGGCCCGTATCCGACCGGGTTACCTTTGCACTTGGCGTATTCGACTATCCATTCCGGCGACCAACTCATAGCAACTGTACCGCCTCGATTTGATATTGAACAAATACCCCGGTTGACGTATATTTTTTATGACCGTTAATCGTGAATCGATCCAGGACCACATACGGCCAGGCAACCGCGTCGTTATCAATTAGTATCGCCGGGCCTAACCGTCGATATACTTCGATGTTGGCGATAATCGTTTCCAACGCCGCCACTGTCACCGCCTTTAATTGGCCGGTAATGTTAATGCGACGGCCCCGCCCGCCCATTAATAAAGCCTCCAGTCCGTTTAATCCGGCGTAGCCGCTGAATTTATTGACGAAGGTTTCGGGCTGCACGGTCATTTTGTTAGGACCGGAGCCGAATAAATTTACACCTGCATAACTTGACATAGGTTATTTCTTGTGGTATAATGGGAATATGAAAAATGAGACAATAAAAGATATTAACACGATAGTGGCGATTACGCTTGCTTTGGCAGGTTGTTATTGCTTGGTTTGTGGGCAACTTGTTGCCGGGATTATATTGATTCCGTTGGCATGGTTTTGCATATTAATCGAACGTTGTTTTAGGGAATAGGGACATTTTCTTCGAGTTCGATTTTCGATTTATCTGTGTTTATGATTATTACATTATTAGAGTTTATAGTTGTGCCGCCGCCCCTTGCTGGATTATTCATTTCCAACTCGTTTAATATAAACCCAAGCTCTCCAGCTTCTTGTTGTGTTATTTGTTCAGCGGTAATGCCGGGGGCCAACAATTGAGCCCCACGAGGATTTAACAAAACCCCTAACAAACCGATCGGCGGGATTCTATTAGGGGCCTGAAATATTTCATCTATTTTTGCTTCAGCAACTGATGTGTCAACGCCCGATGCCTTTAATGCCCTGATACGACGCATCGCATTGCCTATTAAGAGGGCGTTTGCGACCGCCTCGTCCTTCACAAAAAACGGCGTTTCATCCACCGTTTGCAGCCTCTGTTTTTCGGCTGTTTTCCTAGCCTCTTCTCCGAGTTGTGATTCAAGGGTCGCCGTCGCTCCCGCTACTAATGTTTTGGTTGACTGTGCCTCGATTTGGCCGAGTGGCGAGGTAGGAAATTGACCGATGGTAGCATCATATTTTTGTGCTGTGCCCCCAACCCTGCCTTCTCGAATAAACCTATCCATTGCCTGGACATTAACTTCGGAAAACGCACCGGATATTTTTATCGCCCGCTCCGAGGTAAGACCTAGAGCCATTAACTCTTGTTCGCTTTTACCCTTAGCTAATTCCTTGAAAGCCAAAAGTCTCTCTTGAGTTTTAAGGCCCGCCAATTG
>Ga0307379_10010235_pt1 | contig 12442 bp, 7 predicted proteins | sample UN2MG_FD_202237 | JGI IMG/M metagenome (GOLD analysis project Ga0307379, IMG submission 202237) | Soil microbial communities from Risofladan, Vaasa, Finland - UN-2 | ecosystem: Environmental > Terrestrial > Soil > Coastal area > Acid sulfate soil | place: Finland: Risofladan, Vaasa | collected... | reverse complement strand
CCCAGGTGCGCGGCCAATCCTGGCTCGACGGGTTGTTGTCGAGGAAGATCGAGCGGACCGTGACCTTGGCGCCCAGGTCCATGGCGAACCAGTCGCCGGGTTTCATGGGCCGGCCGCTGTCCCACCGCGTGCCGCTGTTGCCATCGACGGCGTTGCGGGCGGCGCCGTTGTTCGGTTCGGCCGAGACGCGCATCTTGGTCGTCACGAGGGCACTTCGGATGGCCTTGACGGCCTGGGCGGCCTCGGCCTCCAGGCCCGGCGTCCGCTGGCACGACTCGGCCAGTTTCAGGGCCTCGTCGCAGGCGAACTTCGGTAGTGCCGCCAGCGCTGCCTTCTTCTCCTCGGGACGCTTGGCGATGGTCATGGCCTGGGCCAGCATCTTGGTGGACGCCTCATCCGCACGGCCCGGCTCGGCGGCCGACACCATCCGGATGTAACCGCGCAGCGCGAGCACCTGGTTGGCGGCCGAGGCGTCGGTCTTGGCGACGTTCAGCAGCACCGGCATCGGCGAGGCGTCTTTCCACTCGGCCAGGGCCCGGATGGCCGCCTTCTTGACCTCGGCGTCGGGGGCGGTGAGTTGGCCCTGGACGGCCTTCATGGCCGCGTCGCCGCCGACGCGGGCCAGCACGGTCATGAGGCTCGCCTTGGCGGGCGTTGCGGCCTTGGGCAGCGCGGCCGCGATGGGGGCGGTCTGCTCGGACCCCGGTGTCCGCCCGGCGGCCGAGGCCACGGTCTGCTCCAGTGCCGCGCGTTCGCCGTCGGTCTTGGCGGCCACGAGCAGGTCGATGAGTTTCGGCAGTTCGTTTCCGCCGGCCAGAACGCCCAGGGCCTTGATGGCGGCCACGCGGACGCCGGCGTCGGCATCGGCGGTGGCCTTCATGGCGGCGGGCAGCGCGGCGGCTTCCTTGCGCAGGGCGACGACCTCGACGGCCTTGGCCCGGACACCCGGCTCGCTCGCGTCGAGCATCTTGACGACGGCCTGCGCCACGCCCTCGCCGGAGAGGCGGCCCAGGGCCTCGGTGGCGGCCTTGCCGACGTCGGTCTCGGCCACGGCCGCGCGGGTGAGCACGTCGACGCTGGAGGCGTCGCCCAGCGTGGCCAGGGCCTTGACGGCGGCGATGCGGACGGCGTCGTCCTTGCTCTCGACGGCCTTGGCGACGGCGGGCGCGGCAGTCTTATCGGCCCGGGTCTCCAGGGCGCCCAGGACGACCAGTTGGCCGCCGGGCGGCAGCGTGGGCAACTGCTCGGCCAGGACCTTCGTGACGGCGGGGCCCGGCATCTCGGTCAGGAACGAGCCGACCGCACGCTGGAGTTGTTCGTTCTTGTCTTTCATCAGCGGCAGGATCGTCGGGATGGCCTTTTCCTTGTCGGCCAGCACCAGACCGCGGAACGCGGCCAGGCGGACCAGGACGGGGCTGCCCTCGGCGGCCATCTGGCGATAGATGGCGGCGGCGCCGGCGGCGTCGCCCTCGGCGAGTATGGCGTCGGCGCCCATCAGGACGGCGTCGGCCCGAAGCGGTTCGAGGGTCTTGGCGACGGTGGCGGCCTGGAGGGCCTTGACGGCCTCGGCGCCGCCGATCTGTCCGAGTGCCGAGATGGCGGCCTCGGCCGTGGGGGCGTGGGCGCCGGAGACGAGTTTCGCCAGTTCCGGCACGGCCTGGCGGTCGTGGCGGGTGCCCAGGGAACTGATGAGGCCGATCTTCAGGTCGCCGCCGGCCCGGGTCAGGGCGGCGCGAAGGGCCGATGCCGCCTTCTCGCCCGGCATGTGCTGGAGGGCGAAACGGGCCATGTGGGCCAGTTGCTTGTCGGCCAGCAGTTTCGAGAGGGCCGGCACCGAGTTGTCGGTGCCTATGCGGCGGAGCATGCGGCAGACCCACTGTTTGCACCCGTACGTGGCCCGCGGGTTCGTGAGGGCCTTGAGGAGTTTGCCCTCGATGGCCGCCGACTGCTCGGGCGTGGCCGCGCGGATCTCCTCCTCAATGGCGGCCATGGGCTTGCGACTCTGGCCCTCGCCGAGTTCATACGTGAGGATGGCCGCATAGGCATCGGCCTCCGCGGCCCGCGCGGCGGGCGCGAGTGCGGTCAGCGCGACCAGGGCGACCAGGGCGACCAGGACGACGGCGGAGAGTCGGATGGGCATCGTATTTCCTTTCGCATCTTGCGGGTTAGTACTACAACGCCACTTGTTGCGCCGCAATGAACGCAACCTCTTGCATTAACGAAACTTACGCGCCGTAGCGCGGGGGTTTATCCCCCGCGCAGGATCCCGCGGGGGATAAACCCCCGCGCTACAGCCTGATGGCGGCCCACGGTTGAATTCCCAAGCGGCTGCTCTGTGCCCAAGTGGCGTTGTAGTATTGGGCATGCGATTCTCGTTCGGTCCGGCGTCGGGTTACAGGTGCCACGGTTCGCGGTACGACCGGCCCAAGAGGGCGCTGGCGCCGCCGTCGCCGAGGATTTCTTCCTTCTCGGGGTCCCACTTGATCTTGCGTCCGGAGAGCATGGCGATCTCGCCCAGCAGGGCCACGCTGATGGATCGCAGGGCGATCTCGATCTCGGTGATGGTGGGTTTGCGGCTCTTGACGCAATCCAGGAAGTTCTGGTGGTGGTTGTTCGAGTTGTAGAGGTGGATTTCGTCGGGCCCGATCTGTTCGCGCAGGATGGCCGGGTCCGACGCCCGCAGGCCGCCGCGGTTCACGTGGATCCACTTGCCGCCTTCGCCGTACCACGTGGGGCCCATGCCGTTGGGCACCTGGCGGTCGTTGGCGACGACCATCTCGATGCCGTTGGCGTACTTGCAGGTGAACTTGTACGACATGGGCACGTTGTAGAGGCCGTCGTCGGGGTACTCGCCCTTGCCCTGAACCTCGACGGGGCCGGTGGTGTCCAGCCCCAGGCCCCAGTGGGCGATGTCGATATGGTGGCCGGCCCAGTCGGTCAGCTGGCCGCCCGAGTAATCCAGTATCCACCGCCAGTGGAAGTGGACGCTCGACCCGCTGAAGTGACAGTACGGCCGCCACGGCGCGGGGCCCAGCCACAGGTTCCAGTCGAGGCCCTGCGGGACGGCCGCCGTCTTGGCGGGTCCGCTGCGTCCGCCGGTGGGCAGACCCACCTCGACGCGGCTGATTTTGCCGATGCGGCCGTTGCGGACGAGTTCGCTCGCCCGGCGGAAGTGCCCGACCGACCGCTGCCACGACCCCGTCTGCCAGACGCGGCCGTATCGGTGGACGGCGTTGGCCATGGCCCGGCCCTCGCGGATGCTGCGGGCCAGGGGCTTTTCGCCGTACATGTCGATGCCGGCCCGCGCGGCCGCAATGGCGGGGATGGCGTGCCAGTGGTCGGGTAGGGCCAGGGAAATGGCCGTGAGGTCGCCGCGGCCGATCATCTCGCGGAAACCGATGTACGTCTTGCAGTCCTGGTTGCCGTAACGGCCGTCGACGGTGCTCTTGGCCCGGTTGCGGTGGTTTTCGTCCACGTCGCAGACGGCCACGAACTGGACGTCGGCGCTCCCGAGGAAGTTCTGCATGTTACCGGTGCCCATGCCGCCCACGCCGATGGCGCCCATGACGATGCGCTCGCTCGGTGCGACGGCCCCGTCGGCCCCCCGGGCCGAGGACCGGACGACGGCGGGGCCCAGCAGCGCAGCACCGGCGCCCAGCGCGGCACGCTTCAGGAAACTGCGACGGCTCACCTCGTGTGACTCTGGCATCGAACCGACTCCTCTTTCTGGGACGGACCCGTTAGCCTTTCCTGCCACGGTAGCGCCGCGCTTTGCGCGGTGGGTCCCCGTACCCACCGCGCCAACCCGCCATCGCGCTTTGCGCGGTGGGTCCCCGTACCCACCGCGCCAACCTGCCATCGAACCCCGAGCGAGGCCCGCCCAGGGCGGGCCGCGCAAACACACAAAGTCAAACTGCGCGGGCCTTTCCTGCCGCGGCAGCGCCGCGGTTACTCGCGCCGGCTGTCTTTCTCGGCCGTCGGGAAGTCGGCGGGCACCTTCTGGGTGACCTTGCCGGTGGCGGCCCACTCGGCCCCGCGCTGGAGCGTGACGATAAAGGCCACGCTCTTCATCTGCCCGCCCGCGTGGCCCAGCACCGTGTGGAACGAGCGTCCCTTGCCGTACTGGATGGCCATGAGGACGGGCTCGTGCTCGCCGGAGCCGCCCTTGTCCTTGGGCGAGAAGGTGGTGGCCAGGACCGTCAGGTTCTTGGCCGGGCCGCGCATGCGATTGTAGAGTTCCTCGGTCGAGTGGAGGAACTTCGCGGGCAGGCCCCGGGTGACGGCATGGCCGGCGTCGCGGACCTCGATGAGGCAGGGGTGCTGCGACCCGTGGCTGCCGCCGCCGCCGGGGGTCATGTCGCGGACGATCTTGCCGTCGCGCCACCTGAGGTAGGGGCCGTCTTTCTCGTTGCGTCCGCCCCATCCGCCCACGCCGATAATCTCGTTGTACTCGGGCCAGTTGGCGAAGGCGTTGTCGGCCGCGTGGACGACGACCACCCCGCCGCCGCCCTTGACGTAATCGACGAAGGCCTTGCGGGTCTCCTCCGGCCAGTCCTTACCGTTATAGTTCAGAAGGACGACCTGGTAGGCGGCGAAGTTGGGCTTGAAACCGCTCATGTCTTCCTTGTCGCCGGGCGAGGTGGCCACGTCGACCGCGAAAAGGCCGCCTTCCTCGAGGATATTCTTCATGATGGGCGTGGTCTCGCGCCAGTTGTGGTTGTTCTGGCCGTCGACGATGAGGCATTTCAGCGCCGGCTCGGCCGCCGTGGCTGTTGCGGCTACGACGCCGCAGACGAGGAGTGCAGCAAACACGTGCTTGAACGACATGTGGGTCTCCTTCCGTATCAGGACCGATGGGCCATGCCCCATTGAACACGCGACTCTACCGCGCGGACCCGCCGATTGGAAGCGGTCGTACGTCTGAGATGTAGGCCGCGGCGCGCCGCGGCCTACCCCTTGCCGAATATGGCCCCGAAACAAGCCCCCGGCACCGCCGGGGGATGGATCCGCACCCGCTATCATACGCTTTAAGAAAACGCCCTTTCGCCGGGAGGCCGAAAATGGGCCTTTTGGAAGGCCCAAACACCGTTTTCGACAGCGCCAAGGCCGATTGGCCCCCGTCTTGGTAAGATAGGCAAGGGGAAACGCGCGGTTTTTGATCGTTTTTTTCGATTTTTGATCGGAACGCGCCGGAATCGGTCGTTTCGCGCGCCGTTTTGAACGTGAATGGATTGGGCTCAATATGAACTAAAGCATCGAAAGATGGCAAGGTGGGGCACGTCCCGGCTTCGCGGCGCGGCATGGCCGCGCCGCTACGAATCGCGGCAATTGCGCCACAGCATCACTTCTTTGCCGTAGGTTCGGCGTACTGGCTCGGATCATATGTTGCGCGCCACTCTGCGAACGCATCCACGCGGGCAGAGATACCGACGGTCGCGGTGGCCTTACCCGCTTCGGCCCATGAACAGGCCAGGCCCAGGACAGCCGCTGCGATAAAGAGAGTGTACCTTGACACGGCAGTTGCTCCTGGGCCTCGCCTTCCAGAGATGAGCCTGGAACGGCCCCCCTTGATGAATACACCAAGATCCACCCGGAGTCAAATTGCCGGGGCGCCTATAATTGAAAAAGGCTAAAGATGATGGCCTCCGATGCCGATGCTTGGCTAAATGCTCTTTTTTTTTGGACGTGGTTGTGAAAGTGGGCGATATGGAGCAAATAGGCAAAACGTGGTGGCAGACGGATAGCGAAGTGGCGGCAGAAGACAACAGACGAAGGTGACTGAACAAGAGGACATGCCATGTTACGCTGGAAGGGCGAAAGGCTTGCGTTAGGGTTGCCGCAGCCCCCCCACCCGTATCTACATATCCATCAACTCTTTCTTTCCGCCGCTCCTGGAACCGGCCCGGCGCCACGGGTATCCTGTGGTGCGCGTTTATTTGCCTGCGGCCCTGGCTGCTGGGATGGAGTGTCGCAATTCCGCACAGGGCGTCCACAGCGCCGGGCTGGAACACCAGGGGCGGCGCAGGCAATTTCTGCCTGAGCGCCGGCGACGTTGCTCGATACGCGAGGACCGCAAGGAGCGGTCCTCGCTCTATTTTCACGGGCCTGCGGTGGTCGCCGGCCTGTTACAGCCGTTTTGGAACCGTGGTCGGCGGGGAGTGGTTCTCTGCCAGGCACTTTGACGAGGCAGGCTCCCGGGCAGCAGGAGTGCGCGGTGATGAGAACCAGAAAGGGGGTGAAAATCCGCGCATGCCTCGGGATGGGCAAAACCTGGCAGACCGATGGTGAAGTAGCAGCAGAAGACGGACGAGATGTGACGCACCCAACCCCTATGAACCATGGGAAAAGGCAACCGAACAGAAGGAGACATACCATGTTGCGCTGGAAAATGGGAACTTTGACGTTTGTGGCGGCGATGTTGGTCTTTGCCTCGACCGCCTGGGCAGGCAACGACGTTGCCACCGTGGGCATGACGGCGGAGGTGGCCTCCTTTGCCGAGTGGTCGGCCGCTGCCCCAACCATCGCCAAAGGCGACTGGACCGGCAGTGTGGACGGGACGTCGATCAACGGGGCCGGCGAGGACCTGACCGTCACGAAGGCGTTGACGCTTTACGCCAATGCCACTGTGACGCTGACGCAGGCCGGCACCACAAACAGCGGAATCCTGACGGAACCGACCAACAGCGACACGCTGACGACCTCCTATCAGATTCAGGGGGACGTCGGCACGCCGGACTCCGCTTACAAGGCGGCAGGGTCAGGTGTAGGGGAGTTTTTCGAGGCCACCAACACCTACACCGTGACGCATACCCCCGGCGACGGGTCGTATGCCATCAACCTGCTGGTCAAGGGTGAGTCCAGTGATGCCGCCGCCGACGACGCAGGCAGTTACACGGCCAGCCTGACCATCACGGCGACGTGGTCGTAACCCGGCGGTTCCCCATACGGGTCCGTACCGGGCGGGTCAGGCGCGGCCTGGGATGCTGACGGCCGCCTGGCCCCTGACGGTGGATGGGCGAGACGCAAGGATACGTTCCGTGTTCCGCTTCGCCCAGCCGCCCGCCGTAGAGCCGATACTTGGGTTTGCGGGGCGAGATGCGTCGCCCCCGGGGAGGGATAAAGCGTGTGGGATAGGACCCTTCGCGTCATCCTGGCCGTCCTCGGGTGCGTCACCTGCGGGTTGGCCCTTGGGGCGACCGGCTGGGTGCAGCCGGAGTACACCGTTACCCTATCTCCCGCTTTTGCCGGCGCCGGACAAACCCGGACCGGCTCGACGGTGCTGACGCTGAACCATGACGGCCCCGCCACCATCCAGGCGTCGGTCGTCCAGGCCGGCGACGAGGTGCTGAGCCACGACACCACCGCCGATACCCTCGTCACGAGTTACTCTCTGACCGGGGCCGCCCTCGGGGCATCCGCCGACGCCGACTGGGTTTCCTCATCGCAGTTCGTTGCGCCCGCGCGGTCCTACACCGTGGAAGGCAGCGGTCTGTCGGACATCACGTTCCACGTGCGCGGCGCAGCGGCGCCGCTGCGTGCGAACGACGCGGGCGCCTACTCCGCTTCAATCGTCTTGACCGTCACGTGGTAAGGAGCCACCGCCATGCGGGGATCGGGGACACGGATTATCGCAGCAGCGGTCGCGGGGATGGCCGTGGGTCTGCTGGTTCAGACCGCGCCGGCGGGGATGGTGGTCTCGCCCCTGAAGCAGGAGGTGACCGTCAAGCCGGGCCGCACCGCGACGTTTTACGTCTCGCTCTCGAACAGGGCCCGCAATCCGCAGGCGACGCCCCTCTCGGCCCACCTCGAGGTGATGGACTTTGCCGTCAACGAAGCGGGCGCCGTGGTCTTCAAACCGCCCGGGACCCTCAAGAACTCCGCCAGCAACTGGATCACCTTGACCAAGGCCGACGTGACGCTTGAGCCCGACAGGGGCGAGGAGATTGAGTGCACGATCAACGCCCCCTACTCGGCCGCGGGAGAGTACTACAGCGCCATCGTGGTCACCATGGGAAGGAAGAGCAGGACGGCCAGCGGAGTTCACGTGGACTTTCGGATCGCCTCGGGGGTGTTCGTGACCGTGCCGGGGCGGACGTTCCCGAAGCGGGCCAGGGTCGCCTCCTGCGAGGTGGTCTGGCCCGGGCAAAAAGGTTCCAGGAACCTTTTCCCCGAAGGGCCCGAAGGGTGCTGCGCAGAAAAGGTTCCAGGAACCTTTTTGCCTGAGCCGCTCAAGGTGGTGGCCGTCCTCCAAAACACCGGCCAGGCGCGGTTCGAGGCCGCCGGGCAGGTGCGGATCAGCAACTCGCAGGGTCGGACCGTGTTCAAAGGGCCGATGACGACCAAGCGTGCCCGCGTCCTGGGGGGCGACACGCGCCGGTTCGAGTGTGTGCTGGACAAGCCGCTGCCGCCCTGTGAGTACACCGTGCGGGTAGAGTTCGACTACGGGTCGCAGTGGGGAAAGGCCCAGGCGCGGCTGCCGCTCGTGATCTCAGCCGAGCAATCCGCGCTGCTGGCCAAGGCGGCGGAAACCGGGCCCCCAACGCCGGGCAAGGCCCCCGGCGCGGCGATTGAGGTCGTGCCCAAGGCGCTGGCGGCAAAGGTCCCGCCGGGCGGATTCAGGTCGTTGAAACTCACCATCAAGAACACCGGCCAAGAGACGGTCCGGTGCAAGGCCACGGTCGTCGGCCCGGCCGATGCGCCGAGTCCGGCATCGTGGATCCTACTCACTTCGGACACGTTCGTTCTGGCCGAAGCAAGGTCCAAGAACCTGCCGCTCGTCATCATCGTTCCGTCGGAGGCGGCCGGGTCGTACAAGGCCACACTTGTCCTTGAAGTCGGGGAGGTTGATGGGGACCGCCAGCGCATCGAGGTTCCCATCGAATTAACGGTGAAAGGCGGAAAAGGATGAACGGGAGGGCCCATCGCAAGGTGGGCGGGCTGTCGCGGGCAGCCCTGCTCGCCGTAATCGGTCTGCTGGTGGGGTGCGCCACGACGGCGGCCGCGCCCAGTACGGGTCCCAGTACGGAGGTGTCGCCCCCGTATGGGGAACCGGACTCGCCCGGCGCGCCGGCGGCCCAGCCGGACGCGACGCCGGCTGCCGAAGGCAAACTCGTTACCAACCTGTGGGTCGAGGCGGACCTGCGCGAGGTCCTTCGGGACATCTCCGCGCAGGCCGGCACGACCATCATTGCCGATCAGACCGTCCAGGGGATCGTGTCGCTGGCCGCGAAGGATATGCCCCTGGAGGAGTGCCTCCAGCGGCTGTGCGACTCCGGAGACTACCATTTCGTGCGCGTCAAGGATTATTACATTGTCGGACGGGCCCTGCCGGGGACGGGACTGTTTCGCCGCCTGGCCGACCTGCACCGTGTGAAACTCCGGCACGCCTCGACCGAGCAGGTCAAGGTGCTGCTGCCTTCGACGCTGGCGCGGTATGTCACCCACGACAAGGTCAATGGTGTGGTGATGGTGGTCGCCCCGGAGGACATCCGACGCCGCATTCTCGACGCCGTCAGCCTGATTGACGTGCCGCGCGAGCAGGTCGCCGTTGAGGCGATCGTCTTTGAACTGAGCGAAGCGGGGGCGAAACAACTCGGCCTGGACTGGCAGTACCAGAACCGGACCCTGAATCTGGGCACCAAGAACCTCGTCGGGACAATCACCTACGATGAAGCGTCCGACACGGCCGTGTACGTGGACATCATGTTGCGGGCCATCGTGCAGGACCAGAAAGGCCAGGTCCTGGCCAACCCGCGGATCATCGCCATGAACGGCCAGGAGGCCGAGATTTTCGTCGGTCAGGAGAAGTACTTTTCGTTGCTCAGCGGCCACGCCGCCTATCCCTACTATCGTCTGGAATCGATCCAGTCCGGCGTCACGTTGAAGGTGACGCCGCACATTGGCGATGACGGCCGGATCGTCCTCGACCTCGCACCCGAAGTCTCGGACGCGGTCAAAGACTGGACGCGAGAACTCGCCAACAACGGCCAGGAAAACAACAACTCATCCCTCCCGGTCGTCACCCGGCGACGCGCCAAGACCTCGGTGGCCATTCAGGACGGCCAGACGGTCGTCATCGGCGGACTGTTGCTGGAACATCGCCGCACGATGGTCGAGAAGGTTCCTCTGCTGGGCGATATGCCGCTCGTCGGACCGGTGTTCCAAAACACGCGCGAGTTTGCGGAACAGAAGGAAATTGTCCTCGTGATCACGACCCATCTTGTCCGCGACGGCCTACAGTTGCCCGATGTTCGCGTTTCCACCGGCCTTCAACAGCGTTACGTCAGCCCCCTCGATGCGATGGGCGGCGCGGCATACGGAGAGAGACGGTGACCATCCCCCGACCGCTCATACTGCTTGTCCTCGGGCCGTTGTGCTTCGCCGCGGGGTGCGCTCAGCCAATCCGCACCGACCGGACGTTTCGCCGCGGGGTGGAGGCGCTGGCCGCCGGCAGTCCGAAGGCCGCCATTCCTTTCCTGACAGAAGCCGTCGCGTCGTCACCCGACGATGCCGAGGCGCATGCAATGCTCGCCGTCGCCTATGCCCTGGCTTTAGAGCCCGATCTTGCCATCCAGATGGTGAAGCGCGTGCATCCGGATCCCGGAACGATTGAGACGCCGGGATGGGAACACGTCGCCCTGGGCATTGCGGCGGTGGTTCAGCATCGCCCCGAGGACGCCGCCGAACAGTTGAGGAAGGTCGCGGACACCGCCTCAAGCCCCGCCGACGCCAAACAGGCAGCGAGTCAATGGCTGACACTGACCTTGCTCCTGAAGGGCGAGTGGAGCGGCGCGCTGGACTCTCTTACGCTTTGGCCTCCGGCCGACGACACGAACGGCGCCCGGACGACGGCCCTGTTGTGGGCGGTCCTGGTTCATGCCCACCAGGGCGACGCCCAAAGCGCCCGCCGGTGCCTCGTGAAAGCGGCCGGCGACGTCTCCGGGCCACGCGGGCTCAAGGCCCTGCCCCTGGCCGAAATAACCCGCGCGGACAACCAGGGCCTCTGCGCCGCCGGTGTCGCCGCGATCCGGCAAGACAAACTCGCCGAGGCGGAAAAACTGTTCACGGCTCTGCACGCGCGGCAGCCTAATGCCTACGACGCGCAAGTGTGGTTGGCCTTGGTCGCCGCCGCCGAGGGCAAGTGGGCCGAGACGGTCAGCCGGCTGAAGAACGCCTGCCTGGAAGGACCGCCGAGATCGCGCGGTTTGGCGAATCAACTCTTCAGCGTGGTCTGTGCCTTGCAGAATCGTCCGCACAGCATGATCCACCACATGCTCATTGGGCAGCGGCTTCGCGAGCGAGATCGCGTTTCCGGGCACATGCCGACACCCTGACCTGTCTCGCGTGTCGAGGGGGCGAATTCACAGCCCAAGACCAACCATAGCGACGTCAAACCCTTGAGCCCGAACGGCTCCCGCCGTTGCCGTCCGCCGCTTGCCCGCCGGGCAAGCTCGCGGGCTAACGCGACGGTGTTACGTCGAGCGGCGCGATGTCGAGGCGGTAGGCGGCGATGGGGTTGTCGTGCAGGATGGCACGGGCCCAGGCGAGTGCGGCATCGTGCGAGATGGCGCCGTCGGCCACCTTGTCGGCCAGGGCCCGGGCGATGTTGTCGCGGGCCAGTTCCAGGTGGCCGTACACCTTCTCGACGACCAGGTAATCGCCGCCGAACCCCAGGACCTTGTTGCGCGGCACGAGGTCGACGTAGGTCCGCAGGGCCCGCACGGCTATCTCGGGGCTGATGGCGTGGGCCCAGGCGAAATCGACCCAGACGTTGGCGAAGTACTTGGCCTGGATGCCCGCCTCGTCGGTCCAGGGTAGGCCGATGTGGAAGATGTCGAACCGCGTTGCCGGGTACCGGCGGAAGAGGTTCCACAGGCGCTCCGGCCGGGCGTTGTCCAGCGTGTTCTCGTTGCCGGCGTGGATGCCGGTGTGGAAGACCGCCGTCAGGCCCAGGTCGCCGGCCAGGGCCACCAACTGGTGGGTCAGGTAGTCCTGGAGAGGCCGCGATTCCTCGTACCCCAGGGCGATGGGCCGGCGGCCCTGGCTGTCCTCGAAGATGCGGTTGAAGAGGCGCTCGGCGTCGGCCGTGGCGACGCTCCGGAAATCGAGCGACCGGCAGTAGGCCCAACCGAACTTCATGCCCTTCGTACCGCGCTGCCGTTCCGACTCCATGATGTCGGCCAGCGCCTGCACGTACCGGGCCAGCGAGGTGACGTCGCGTCCGGCCTCCTGGGCGACCTGGCGGATCTTCTCGATCGACAGGACCTCGGCCCACTCGCTTACGCCGCGCACCGGCGTGAAGAGGTCGAGGTCCATCGTCTTGGTGTCGGCGTTGTTGAGGCTGGTGACGATGCCGCAGGCGTCGCCGAGGACCTTGCGGTACAGGCCGGGCTTGTTGGCGGCGCGGATGCGCTCGGTCAGCCGTTGGGCGTCGGCGGCCGAG
>Ga0307379_10010234_pt1 | contig 12444 bp, 10 predicted proteins | sample UN2MG_FD_202237 | JGI IMG/M metagenome (GOLD analysis project Ga0307379, IMG submission 202237) | Soil microbial communities from Risofladan, Vaasa, Finland - UN-2 | ecosystem: Environmental > Terrestrial > Soil > Coastal area > Acid sulfate soil | place: Finland: Risofladan, Vaasa | collected... | reverse complement strand
GTACCGCTATTGATTTAGCTGGAAGAGATGTCTTAGAGGCTGTACAAATGAGTGTAAACCCGAAAGTAATAAAAACACCGATAGTAGCAGCGGTAGCCAAAAATGGTATTCAAGTTATGGCCACTGCAAGAGTGACGGTAAGAGCAAATATTGAACGGTTAGTTGGAGGAGCTGGCGAGGAAACCATTATAGCCAGAGTTGGAGAGGGAATTGTTACTACTATTGGTTCAGCAGAAACCCATAAAAATGTCTTAGAAAACCCGGATAATATTTCCAAGACTGTATTAAAAAAAGGTTTAGATGCGGGGACAGCTTTTGAAATATTATCAATAGATATTGCTGATGTAGATGTAGGTAAAAATATTGGCGCCATGCTGCAGACTGATCAGGCAGAAGCAGATAAGAAGATTGCTCAAGCCAGGGCTGAACAGAGAAGAGCATTAGCGGTAGCTCAGGAGCAAGAAATGAAAGCCAGAGTCCAGGAAATGAGAGCAAAAGTGGTAGAAGCAGAAGCAGAAGTTCCCAAGGCTATGGCAGAAGCATTAAGAACTGGAAAATTAGGAGTAATGGATTATTACAATTTGAAGAATATCGCAGCTGATACTTCTATGCGGGATAGTATTTCTGAAACCTCAAAGAAGAAAGAAAATAAATAAGATAATATTATTTTACTTAAAAAGGATAGAATAAACAATGTCACTAGTTTTATATATATTTATTTTCTATATTATAATAAGTTTGTTAAGCTGGATAGGAAATAAGAAAAGAAGATCTTATAGCTTAATACGGAAAAAAGAAGATAACTCCATCTCGGTATTTTCGGAAATTCAGGATAAAAAAGCTTCATCTGAGGAGAAGACTAATATAAAACAAGTTGATAGTATAGAAAAAAAGGATAAAATTATTATAGATGACGAGGTTAAAGAATATTATCAGAATAAAGATAAAGAAATTTTAACGGATAAACTGGCAGTTGGAGACAGAGAAGAAATTACATCTGATCAAGAAAGTGGATTAGGAGTATATTTGTCTGATAATATATTGATTAACGGAATAATATTTTCTGAGATAATTGCTTTACCCAGAGCTCTAAGGCCTTATAATTTTCAGAGATATAAAAGATTGGGATAAGTTAGTCGTTAGTGAATAAAAATAGCGTGGAGCGCTTAGCGTTTAGCGTATAGCATAAGAGCGTAAAGCGTAGAGCATAACAAACAGAATGACTGTTATGTATTTTACGATTTTTTGGTATCGAATGTATTCGAACTGAAACAGGTTTAATAGACCAAAGACATACTTATTGCCTATCGATATTTGTTAGATAGTTTAACGTTATATAGTTAATTAGTTAACTGGTTTGTACTAACTAACTAACCAGGTAACCAACTAACTATATAACCAAATGTATACGCTCTACGCTAAACGCTATACGCTAGTTTGTACGATATACGAAAATATTACTATATTTTACGAAGGCAGGTAAATATTATAGAAAAGAGTAATAATATAATAAGCAAGGATATATTAATTAATAATAAAGAAGAGCTAAGAGAACTTTTTGGACAATATGATGAAAATATAAAATTTATCAACCAGAATTTTTCAATAAGAATATCAACCCAAAATGATAGCAAGTTAGTTATCTCTGGGATAGGACGCGAAACGGATAAGGCTGTAAAAATAATCGAAGAACTTCTTTCTATAGTTAGGGAAGGGCATTCACTTTCTATAGCTCAAGTAAAATATCATATTGAAATATCTAAAAATGAACAGCCTATAGATTGGAAATTGTTATACAAAGATGTAATTCACGTTTTTAAAAAAGATAAAGAGATCAGGCCAAAAACCTTAGGTCAACAGAAATATATTGATGCCGTTAAAAAAAATGATATTGTTTTTGCTATCGGGCCCGCAGGTACAGGAAAGACATACTTAGCGGTAGCTATAGCTCTATCTGCTTTAAAAAATGAGGAAGTAGACAGAATAATTTTAGTCAGACCAGCGGTAGAAGCCGGGGAAAGCTTAGGTTATTTGCCCGGAGATTTGTTGGAAAAGATAGACCCCTATTTTCGCCCCTTGTATGACGCAATATACGAAATGATGCCTTCTGAAAAATTCCAAAAGTATATGGAAAAAGAGATAATAGAGATAGCTCCTTTAGCTTATATGAGAGGAAGAACTTTAAATAATTCCTTTATTATCTTAGATGATGCTCAAAATACTACTTTAGGCCAGATGAAGATGTTTCTAACCCGCTTTGGTTTTGGTTCTAAAGTTATAATTAATGGAGATGTTACTCAGATAGATTTATCACAAAAAGAACAATCTGGGTTAGTAAAAGTAGCTAAAATACTTGAAAAAATAAAAGGCATTGGATTTGTATATCTTAATAGTCAGGATGTGGTAAGGCATAGATTGGTTCAGGAAATTATCCGCGCTTACGAAAGGGAAGATTTACGGAATCGGGGAAGGGAGTGATCTGACCTAATGAAATTATATGAAAAATGGAATAAATGGAAAAGTAGAGACAAAATAACAGACAAAAATATGCAAAAGAAAAAATGGACTAGTAAAAATAAATTACAAAAAATATCTATATTTTTTGTTCTATTAGTTGCTATTACCCTCGTTCTTTCTATTAATATTTTTCCGGATAAAATTCTCTTGAAGGAAGGACAAATCTGTTCTAAAGATATTCTGTCCCCGGGGGATTTTGAATTTGTGGATTTAGAGGCAACACAAAATTTAAGAGAAAAGGCTTCCAAATCGATAAAAGAAGTGTACGATTTGAATTTGGCAAATATCGAAAGTGTTGAAAAACAAACAGACACTCTATTTTCAAAGATAAAAGAATACCAAGAAAAAATAGATGATTCGTCCAAAGATGCTACCGCTAATATAATTGAGGCGGATAAAAGATTAAAAGATGATGAATTAAAAAAAATGGCTAAAGAAATAAATGATAATTTAGGATTATATATTAGTGAACAAGTCATAGCAGCTTGTCTCCAACTGGATAATTTATCTTTAGAAAAAATACGGGTAGACATTAAAAGTTCTATGAGAAAAATCATGGAACAAGGAATAAAAAAGGATGATTTAGAAAATGCTAAAAAACAATTAATTAGGGAGATTAGTGAAATTTCCATTGATCGTCACGATGCCCTGATTGCCAGCGAGTTTGCTACCTCTTTGCTTCTGCCAAGTTTATTTCTAAACGAAGAAGATACCAAAAAAAGGCGTCAGGAAGCCATATCTTCGGTTGATGATGTTAAGAAAACTATTCAAAAAGGGCAGATAATTATAAGAAAAGGGGAAGTAGTTACTTCGGAAGACATTGCTATTCTTAATGCTTTAGGTTTGAAAAATCCTAAAATATATTTTTCTAATATTATAGGAATAATTATGATTACTGCGCTCTTTCTTTCAGTATTCTTCTTTTATTTAAATTACTTTTATCCCGATATTTATGAAAATATAAATAAATTAATACTTTTGAGTATTATTTCTATTTTTATTGTTTTGCTTGCCAAAATATTTAGTCAAGTATCAGGATATTTAATACCCATGGCTTCTTCCTCAATGTTAATTGCTTTATCTTTTAGCCCTAATATTGCCATATTGCTTACTGTCATATTAAGCTTATTAATAGGATTTATTCCGGGAGGCGGATTAAATTATATTTTAGTCTCGGTAATTAGCGGGATTGTAGCTATATATAGTATTCAAAAAGCCACTCAAAGGTCTAGCCTGACACGGGCAGGACTGCTGATTGCCGGAGTTAATATAATTGCCATATCAGCATTGGGTTTAATCAATAATGAGGAGTATTACTTAATTCTGCAAAACAATTTCTTGGGTGTACTAAATGGTTTTTTAGCAGTCATTTTAACTATCGGAATTTTACCTTTCTTGGAAAGCTATTTTGATATCACCACCTCTTTTAAACTGATGGAATTATCTAATCCTAACCAGCCTTTACTAAAAAAGATGATATTGGAAGCACCCGGTACCTACCATCATAGTATAGTTGTGGGCAATCTATCCGAGACCGCTGCTGAAGAGATTGGGGGTAATGGGTTACTGGCTCGGGTTGGTGCTATTTATCATGATATAGGTAAAATAAAAAGACCATATTTCTTTACTGAGAATCAAGAGGCATATAAAAATATTCATGATGAGATGGAACCCAGCTTAAGCGCTTTAGTCATTGCTTCTCATGTTAAAGAAGGAATAGAATTGGCGAAAAAAAATAAACTCCCCAAGGATATAACTGATATAATCGCCCAACACCACGGAACCAGTTTGATTACCTATTTCTTCCACAGGGCTCTAAAAGAAAACGGATCAGCAAATGATGCAGTTGCTGAAGAGAATTACCGTTATTCCGGGCCAAAACCCCAGACTAAAGAAACGGGAATTATTTTATTGGCTGATTCATTAGAAGCGGCAACCAGAAGTTTAACTAATCCTACGGCAACCAGAATAAAAACTCTGGTGAAAGAAATTATCCAGAAGAATTTAGAAAATGGTCAGTTGGAAGAATGTGACTTGACCCTGAAAGACTTGGATAAAATTGGAGATAGTTTTTCCCGGATACTTACCGGAATGTTTCACACTCGGGTGGAATATCCCGATGATGATTTAATAAAAAAAATAAAAGAAGAGAAAAAAAAGAATGGAAATTCTGATAAAAAATCAACAAAAAATAATAAAAATAAATCAGAGGAAGATAAGGGAGATAGTCAAAAAGGTTCTGCAGCATCTGAGGATTGATGAGAAAACTGAAGTTAGTATTTTATTTACTGATGATAAATTTATAAGATCATTGAATAGTAAATATCGAGGGATTGATAAACCAACCGATGTTTTATCTTTTAGTTTGCAGGAGGGGATTGTTAAATCTCCGGAGGTAGAGAGTGATAAACTTTTAGGAGATATAATTATCTCTGCGGAGACTGCCCAAAAGCAGGCAGACATCTTAAATCATAGTATTGAAAAAGAATTAGCGGTATTACTAATTCATGGCTTATTACACTTAACTGGTTATGATCACGAAAAAGACAAAAATTATAAAATTATGCGGGAAAAAGAGAGCGAAATCTTGAAAATATTTGCTTTGCAGTTTCATGTTTTATATAATTAAATTGGTTATTGTATTTATTTACTTTTTTAGGTTATTTTAGAGCAAAAAGTAAATAAGTGAAAAAAAATACTTAGCATAGATTTACTGAACGAAAAGAGATAAAAAAAGAGAGGGGTGAAGAATAAAACTTAAAACCATTTGCTTTTAGTTAGTAAATAAGATTTTATCTTAAAAAATTAAAGGAGAGTTTTAATGTTAAAAAGTAAGACAATATTAATTTTAGTATTAGCAATTAGTTTAGTGATGGGAATATTTGGTTTTGGGACGGCTGCCGAAAGACAATTTGTAGCTATTGCTACCGGCGGAACCGGCGGAACTTATTACCCTTTAGGTGGAGCCTTAGCTCAGATGCTTTCTAATAATGTCGAAGGATTAATCGTGACTGCCCAAACTGGAAATGCTTCTGTTGCAAATTGTAATTTAATAAGTAGAGGACAAATTGAATCTGCTTTTTCACAAGCTAATACAACTTACTGGTGTTATACCGCTACGGGGATATTAGTGGGTACACAACCTATTACTAATTTAAGAGGTATTGCTTCTTTATACCCGGAAACTATTCATATAGTTGCTACCAAGGCTTCCGGTATCACACGCATAGAGGACCTCAAAGGTAAGAAAGTTGGAGTGGGTGCGCCTAACAGCGGAACTGCTGCTGATGCTGAGATAATCTTAAACGCTCATGGTATTACTTTTGGTGATATAAAAGCAGATTTTATTGACTTCAATGAAGTTGCTCAGCGTTTAGTTGATGGGCAGATAGATGCTGGGTTTACCACTGCTGGATTCCCTACTTCCAGTATTATTGATATAGCAACCAAGAGAGACATGGTCCTGGTTCCTATCAGTGCAGAAAAGATAAAACAATTAGTTGAAGCTATTCCTTATTACGGTGCTACGGTTATCCCTGGCGGACTGTATAAAGGCGTAGATGAAGATGTTCCAGCCCTTGCTACACCCGCCTTATGGATATGTGATGCAAAACTTTCACCTACCTTGGTCTACAAAATGACCAAGGCATTATGGGAACAGCGAGATGAATTAGAAAAAGTACATTCTCAGGGTAAAAATATTACTTTGGAAACTGCTCTTAACGGTATAGGAATACCTTTGCATTCGGGTGCAGAATTATACTACAAAGAAGTTGGCTTGATTAAATAAGGTTAGGAAAGTAGAATCCGGGTACTATAAAATGAGAATGTTTTTAGATATGGTACCCGGAATCAATTTATATGCTAAAGAAAAAATATATTGCATTATTTGGTTTGTCTATTGTAATAATTATTATTATAGTATTATTTATTATTTCGGTATATTCTCTGGAACTGAGGTCTTATTCTGATGGTGAATTAATTTTTAAACAGAAAATCCAACCAGGGGATAAATTTACTTTAAAATATACTCATTCTGTAGCCCTAACTCCCGTGTGGGAGATATTTATCATTAATAAAGATTATCAGATTGTATTAATTGAAACTGATTTTCTCGATCACGGAGCAGGCCTTCCTTATACAACTTTTGAAAATGAAATATTTGTGGAAGAAGAGGGTAAATTTAAAATAAAAAATATGGATAGGATTATGCCTACCCCAATTTATTACAGAGTTGGGGCGGTAAGAGAAAATATTTTTTATTTCAAAGATAAAGAAATTGATTTATCTTCATCAGTAGGGGACAAATTATTAACTATTGAAATTGGTAAGACTAATCTACTTAATTATTTGTTAGGAGGAAACCCATAAGTGACAAAAGATATTAAAACTGAAAATAAAGAAATAGATGTTCAAAAGCTTATGGAAGAATATGATTCAGAATCGAGAATAAGAAGGCCCTTGGGAATTATGGCCATAATTATATCTATTATTGCTATATCTTTTTCAGCTTTCCAATTTTATACCGGAGGATTTGGTCTGCTTTTAGCTCTAAAACAAAGAGCATTTCATCTGGCTTTTACTTTGTGTTTAGTATTTCTTATTTATCCCAGCAGTAAAAAAAGTTTTGAAAAAAATAAAGATAAAATACCTTTTCTGGACATAATTCTGGCTGTATTGGGAGCAGGTGTATGTTATTATTTGGTGTTATTTTATGATGCTATGGTAATACGCTCCGGTTTACCTACTATGCTTGATTTAATTATAGGTGGCCTGACTATCATATTAGTCTTGGAAGCAACCAGAAGAATTATCGGTTCAGCTCTTCCTATAGTAGTCATTGTATTTTTATTATATTCTTATTTCGGGCAGATAATGCCGGGATTCTTCGCTCATCGTGGGTACTTTTTGGAAAGAATAATAGAGCATCTATATGCCGGAACGGAAGGGATATTTGGTATACCTTTGGGAGTATCTTCTTCTTTTGTATTCCTTTTTATTCTATTTGGGGCGGTATTAAATAAAACTGGGATGGGTAAATTTTTTATTGACATAGCTATGGCTCTTGCCGGACATACTACCGGAGGACCGGCTAAAGTTGCAGTTATAGCGAGTGGTTTGATGGGTTCTATCAACGGAAGTTCAGTTGCCAATGTAGTAACAACTGGGAGTTTTACCATTCCCTTAATGAAGAGCATAGGTTATCGGAAGGATTTTGCCGGAGCAGTAGAGGCGGCCGCCTCTACCGGTGGGCAGATACTGCCACCGGTAATGGGAGCAGCTGCCTTCGTAATGGCAGAATTTTTAGGGATTCCTTATATTAAAATTGCTGCAGCAGCAGCTATACCGGCAATAATATATTACATCGCCGTAGGAACAATGGTCCACCTGGAAGCTTGTAAATATGGATTAAAAGGATTGCCTAGAGAAAGACTTCCCAAATTAAACAAAGTACTAAAAGCCAGAGGTCATTTAATTATCCCTATACTTGGTTTAGTATATTTATTGGTAAGAGGATATACTCCCTTATTCTCCGCTTTTTGGGCCATTGTAATGAGCTTGGCGATAAGTATGGTAAACTCTGAGACTCGTTTAAATCTAAAGAAATTGGGTGAAGCCTTTGAGGAGGGTGCCAAGAGTGCTTTAGGCGTTGCAGCGGCTTGTGCCTGTGCGGGAATGGTAGTGGGATCAGTAACTCTTACCGGTTTGGGATTGAAGGTTGCTAATGGACTGGTAATGTTAGGCCAAGGAAATCTAATGTTAACTCTTTTCTTCACTATGATAGCCTCCATTTTATTGGGAATGGGACTTCCTACAACTGCAAAATATATCATTCTATCGATCATGGCAGCACCTGCTTTGGTTGATTTAGGGGTAAACCCTTTAGCTGCCCATCTATTTATCCTTTACTTTGGAGTCATCGCTGATCTTACCCCGCCGGTTGCGGTAGCAGCTTTTGCCGCAGCAGGAATTTCCGGCGGGAATTCTATGAAAACCGGTTTTATTGCCGTGAGATTAGCGGTAGCGGGATTTATGATACCCTTTATATTTACCCTTGATCCCGGACTATTATTCATAAATAGTACGGTAGTCCATACTTTGATATTGATTGTTACTTCTTTAGCAGGTGTATTAGCCTTAGGAGCAGCTGCTGGTGGATATCTTCTTGACCATGTTAAAATACATGAAAGAGTGATATTAGCCATTAGCGCCTTCGCTCTATTAAGACCCGGGTTGTTAACTGATGGAGTAGGTCTGGTATTATTAACGGGAGTATTAATCTTACAGAGGATGAGAATATCGAAGAAAGTTAAACTTGCATAGTTTAATTATAAATATATGTGTTAATTTTAATTTTTAGTAATTTTGTAATTAAAAACTGGTAGATTAGGAATCTAAAAGACTCAATTATTGTTTATCTTTAGATTCCCAATCTAACTGAGCAAAAGTAAATGCTTCATCTTAGTTGAATTAGTCAAAATGGTCGATATTTTAGAATATACTAAATGGTTACTTAAAAAGTAGCGGTGATTTTTTTTTGGATGACCCCCTCAATTTAATAATATTGATATTTGAAGTTATCACTTTATTAGGCTTTATAATAATATCAGCATTTTTTTCCGGCACAGAGACTGCTCTCTTTTCACTTAATAAATTGCAATTAAAAAAAATGCAAAAAGAAGAAGAAAATAATTGGCGGGTAAAATCAATTGTCAGACTTCTTGATGATCCTCAAAGAACACTAATCTCTATTTTAATCGGGAATATGTTTGTAAACATTTCAGCCTCCTCTTTAGCCACTTACTTAGCTATAAAATTTTTTGGGAATATAGGTATTGGTATAGCCAGCGGAGTAATGATTTTTACTATACTTGTCTTCGGGGAAATCGTCCCCAAATCATTAGCTGTTGCAAATGCCGATAAAATTTCCAAAAGAGTCGCCAGGCCAATTGAAATCATTTCCCTTGTTTTATTTCCCCTGATAAAATTTTTTAAAATGATAATTATTGCCCTATATTACCTTTTTGGTAAAAAAAGCGTTAAAGTAAAAAAAGAAATTACCCAAGAAGACTTAATAACTCTGATTGATGCAGGTAAGGATGAAGGAGTAATAGAAGAGGAAGAGAAAAAAATGATTAGAAATATCTTTGAATTTGGCGATACTATGGTAAAAGAAGTAATGATTCACCGGGTAGATATGGCCTGCATCCCTTCTGATACTAAATTAAATTCAATATTAAAATTGATTAAAAAAATGGGACATTCGAGAATACCTGTTTATGAAGAGACAATAGACAATATTATCGGAATATTATATGCCAAGGACCTTTTGGGTATATATGAAAAATGGTATATTTCAAAGGAAAAGTTTGATTTAAAGAAGATAATGAGAAAGGTTTATTTTGTTCCCGAAAATAAAAAAATTGACGAACTGTTGGATATTTTTCAGAAAGACAGAATTCAAATTGCCATTGCCGTTGATGAATATGGCGGGACAGCGGGTCTGGTTACCATGGAGGATGTGGTAGAGGAAGTAGTAGGGGAGATAATCGATGAATACGATAAAGAAATTAAATTATTTGAGAGAACTGAAGATAATACTATAATTGCTGATGGGAATATAAGCATTGAAAAAATTAACGAAATTTTAAATATAGAAATACCTGAAAACGATTTTGAAACCTTGGGTGGTTTTATTTTCGACTTATTAGGCAGGGTGCCTAAAAAGGGAGAAAAAATTAAATATCATAATCTTAAAATAATAATTGAACTGGTAGTAAAAAACAGAATTAGAAGGGTAAAAATAATAAAAGAAATTCGACAGTTTAAAAGTGACATTTCAAGTAAAGATATGTAGGAGGTAAGAAGATTTTGACAGAATGGTGGATTAAAATAAGTCCTTTTATATTATTTATTTGTATGCTTATTGCTGCTTTTTTTTCGGGCGTAGAAACTGCAGTTATATCTACCAGTAAACCGCATCTTAAATATTTAGCTAAGAAGGGGGATAAGAAAGCAATAATAGTATCTAATTTAATTAAAGAGCCCGATAAATTTTTAAGAGTGGTTTTAATTGGAACTAACATAGCAGTAATCATATTTTCTTCTGTCTCCTCTGCTCTGGCAGCTCATATATGGGGGAACAGAGGAGTTTCTATTTCAATATTACTCACCACTCTAGTAATTTTAATTTTTTGTGAGATAGTTCCAAAAACTATTGCCCAAAATAGCCCCCAAAAAATATCGCTCAAGATAGCATATCATATAAAAACCGCCTCTTCCATAATTTATCCTGTTGAAATATTTTTTAGTTGGATATCACACTTTTTCATTAGACTTATAACTGGCAAGAAGTATATGCCCGCAAATGCTTTTTTTACCAAAAAAGATTTAAAACTGTTTTTTGAAGTTGGTGAGAAGGAAGGCGTATTGGAAAAAAGAGAAAAAAGTATGATCGAGAAAATATTGAATTTAAATGATATTTTTATTAAGGACGTAATGATACCTCAAAAATATATGGTGGCTGCTGAGGAAAATGCTTCTTTAGAGGAAGCAGTAAAATTAATGAATAAAAAAGGTCTTTCCAGGATACCGGTTTATAGGAATGATATAAATAATATCATAGGTTTTGTTTACGCCAAAGACTTCCTGATCGGAGATTTAGAAAAGAAATTAAGTATAAGTATAAATTTATTAGATTTGATCCATCCGCCTTATCTGGTCTCAGAAAGTAGAAGGGTTACGACTCTTCTAAAAGAATTTCAGAAAAAGAAAATTCATATTGCTGCAGTTATAAATAAAGACGGAAAAATATCCGGAGTAGTTACCATAGAAGATCTATTAGAGGAAATATTTGGAGAAATAGAAGATGAATTTGATAAAACTAAAAAATTATGAAATAATTTAAAAACTAATGAAAGAAGATAAATTATGAAAGAGGAAACATTGAATAAATCATTTTTCTGCGGGTTTATATGGTTATTTTTGGTTATATTTGCTTGTCTTACTATAAGTATTAATATTTATGCCAGCACCGTAAGGCCATTAGCCGTAATGATCGGGAATTCACCCGAAGAATTAATTCACCAAACTGGTCTAAATAAAGCAGATATAATTTATGAAGCAAATGTAGAGTATCCTTTTACCAGATTAATGGCTATGTTTAATAATAGTGATGTGGCCACAGTAGGGCCGGTTAGAAGCAGCAGATATTATTTTTCCAGATTAGCTGTAGAGTGGTTTGCTATCTTTGCCCACTGCGGAGGGCAAAGCTTAAAGAACGATAGGATTGTTAATTTAGACCAGATGAGTTATCCCTCTCCTTATTGGCGGGATAAGAATATTGGAGGGTGGATAAATCTTTTCACTAATGCTCAAAATATAAGAGAAAAGAGTAGAAAAATGGGTTTTCAGGATAAGGTAAATTTAGACAACAATTTGCTTAATCTAAGAACACTCAATTTATCAGGAGGGAATACCACCAAAATTACTATCAAATATAACCAAAAATATGCCCTATCTTATGAGTATAATACCAGTAATAATACCTATTTAAGGTATGCAAATTCGAAACTACATCAAGATAGCAAAACTTTCGAACCCATCGCTGTTGCCAATATAATAATCCAATATGTTCCGGTTATAAAAATCCCTGGCGATAAAGAAGGGAGGCTGGAAGTAGAGGTTATCGGAGAAGGTAGTGCTAAAATATTCTTCGGAGGAAGTTATTTTTTATCCAAATGGATCAAAAAATCTAAAGACCAGCCAACCGTATATTATAACAGTCAGGGGAAAATATTAAATTTGAATCAGGGTAATATCTGGATTCATTTAGTGCCAGAGGAAACAGAGGTATGGTCTAAATAAAAGAAGGTGAGAATATAGTGAAAGAAAAATATGAAAAATTGATAAAGGAAGCAGAAAGAG
>Ga0307379_10010233_pt1 | contig 12444 bp, 10 predicted proteins | sample UN2MG_FD_202237 | JGI IMG/M metagenome (GOLD analysis project Ga0307379, IMG submission 202237) | Soil microbial communities from Risofladan, Vaasa, Finland - UN-2 | ecosystem: Environmental > Terrestrial > Soil > Coastal area > Acid sulfate soil | place: Finland: Risofladan, Vaasa | collected... | reverse complement strand
ACATACTTGGTCCTAGGGTCCATGAAGTTCACCGCCTTCTGAAGGGCACCGCCTTTGAAGCCCACCCTATCCTTTCTATGGACGAACTTGACGGTCGGGCCCCCCCTCCTCTTGTTCAGATCCTTCAAGATCTCGATCGTCTCATCCCTGGAGTCATCGGCCACAATGATCTCGTAGTTCGTGTATTCGATGTCGACGCATGCCTGAATGATCCGCTTGGCGACGTTCTTTTCGTTGTAGAAGGGGAGCTGAATCGATACGAAGGGGTCGTTCTCGGGGTCCTTACTTATGCCGGTGAAGAAGAATGAGTCGAAATCATCTTCGAGAGGTCGTTTTAAGAAGCTGAATATGCCGTTCCTAAAGCTCCCCGTCTTATCATTTCCATTGCCATTCTTTTCGTTGCTGCCATTCTTGTCGTTTGTCTTGCCGCTGAAAAGCGCTATGAGTATGGCGAAATAGTACTTGCACGCGAAGATGAAGAAGAAGATGCCGAACGTCAGCGCCACGTAGGAGCTGATCTGCCCCACTAGGGCTATCGTCGACATCTTTTCACACCTAGGCCTATTGTGTAGTGGTGTTGTACACATCTACTTTATATCGGTTTCCCGATATATTCGGTCATTACCCCCAAAACTAGTTTATAAATCTTTATGTGGGAAACGGATCATTCATACATCTGTTTCTAAAACCGATTAAGGAACCATGTTTAGCTAAAAAGGGTCGGGAACGGTATATATCCAAGACTCAACATATATTATGTGATGTCAGACGAAGATGGATGCAAGGAGATGAGGACTAGGTTCGTCCGGAGCTTCTTGGATATCACGATACTCCACATATTATCCGATGAGCCTTCATGGGGTTACAGGATAATGACGGACCTTAAGGAACGATTCGACGTGAAGGTTGGACCTTCGGTTATCTATCCACTGCTAGACTCCATGACCAAAAAAGGGCTCGTTGAGGTCAACGACGCCTACTCCGGTAAACGCAAACGTCGGACGTACAGCATAACCCCGAAGGGACTAGAGTCGATCAAATGCATGAGGTCCGTTATCGCAGGCCTCTTTGAGGTCGATGGCTAGTCCGCGAGCGTTATCAGTCGCTTAGCGACTTCCCTGAGGGCCCAGGTGAATGGGTGATCAGGCTTGTCGAGGGCGAAGAGTGAGACCCTCTGAGCCAGTAGGATGTCACAGTAGCACGGGATGATGGCTATGAGGGGCTGAGAGAACTGGCTCTCGACCTCGTCGAGGAGGCTCTTCTTGCTGCTCTCGGAGACGAACATGTGGGGGCGTGCCTTGTTCACCAGGATGTACGTCTTCTTCTCGAAGGGCTCGTAGAGATCCTTGGCCATCCTCTGGACCCCCTCGATGTCAAGGAGGTCGAGGCTAGAGACGATGATGGCGACGTCAGCGCTCACCACGGCGTTGACTGACGAGTACTGCACCCCCGGACTCGTGTCGATCACTATTATCTCGACGCCTAGCTTGTCAGCCAACTCTTGTTTCAGCGACATCACCCTTCGCAGTGCCTTCATCTGCCACTTCCTGTCCTTCCTGGTGATGTCCCGCATTGCGTCCATGTCGGGGTTCGCGAGGCCGAGGTAGAATTTTCCCTTCATCTTGTATTTCGATGTCATGTCCACCATGACGTCCTCAATTCTCGCCTTACCGTCGAGGTAGTTGTTGTTCCATGTCTTCACAGATCTCTGGGCCTGGAAGATAGTCTGTAGGCTCGGCGCCCTGAAGTCGAAGTCAAGGAGGGCAACGTTTTTCCCCTCCAAGGCAAGGATGGCGCTGATGTTGCTTGAGATCAGGCTCTTTCCGGTTCCACCACGGCTCGAGTGAATAGAGAATACTTTCACCATCTTCATCACCTACGCTACAACCGAGAAGAAGACCTTCCTTCCCTCCCTCTCCTTCTTCAAGTACCCCATCCTCACCAGCTGGTTGAGGTACCCGCTCTCGACAGCCCTCGCACGGGTCGTGGCCTCGGCTATCTCGTCTGCCATCGCCCTCCCGAGGTTATTGGTCACGGTCGCCGTCTTCCTGAGGTGGTCCGGCAGCGAGAGGAGAGTCATGACATCGAGCGCCTCAAACTTGAAATCGTCGACCGGCGGGACGACCTCACGCATTTTCTTCCAGATGTCCTTGACATCATTTGTCTCCACGACGCCCAGCTTGTACCGTTCAGCGAGTTTCCGGGCATCCGCCGTCAACTTGGGGAAGGCTACGAGGACCGACTTGAAGGGGTTAGCGTCGTAGACCTTGGCGAACATGGAGATCACCTTCACCTCGTCGATGGGCTCCTCCGACAGCGCGAAGTCGACAGCCAGGACCTCCTCGTCTGAGCCTCCTCCGAACGCAAGTATGTCGAAGGCGTGCTCGACGTTCGAGACACCTATAAGGGTCCCCGGACTCTCCGTCCTGTATCCCCGCTCATGCAGGAAGTCCCTTAGGGGCTTGATCACGAGCCTGCTGGAGATCTCCTCGATCCCCTTCTCGCTGAAGTGGTAGCAGAAGATAGGCTTCACGGCGATCTCGCCCTCGTCGATGAGAGTGTCACAGTCCTCACAGCGCCAGATGGTCTCCTTAACGGGAATTTTACCGCGTATCTGGGCGGGCTTTACGTCTCCTTCATTGACTCCTCTGGCTAGATTTGATAGGACTCTGTCAACGTTGTATGAACCGCATTTTGAGCAGCAGACGATTGCCCCGCAGATCTCCGATGTGAGGACCCCCCTCTCCTCTAGCTTAATCAGGAAGGGCTCAGATTCGTCAGGCGCCTCCACGAACTGCTCTACAGCTGGATAACGATACCCGTTCCTCCTCTCTAGGATGGGCGAGAGCGTGTCGAACTCACCGTTAAGGAACTTGCCGAGGAACAACTGCACACGCCGGTCTAGAAGCAGATCCTTCATGTCGTCCTCTCTATTTGCAGTCACGGGGGCTTGCCTCGATACCTGGGATAATGATCATCTCTTCTTTTTCCCTATTTCTTATATCTATCCCTCCATGAAGGATGAACAGCAAAGACCGAAGGGTGTCGAGGACGGAAAAGCTGGAGTTTCCAACGGTCAAGATACAGGAGGGCTCAACAACGGTAGTCATTCCTCTGCTCCATCACTCGGAGGGCAGCGACATCCAGAGATTGAGATCGCAGGCGCCAGTATTCTACAATCCCCAGATGAGCCTGAACAGGGACACCGCCGTCCTCGCACTCTCCGCGCACCAGAGAAGGCTCTCAAGGCCGGTGTCCGCATGCGAGCCCATGTGCGGAAGTGGCGTGAGGGGGGTCCGGTTGGCGCTTGAGGTGGAGGGGTTAGAGCACGTTACCATGGGCGACCTCAGCCCAAGCGCAACGAGGCTGGCATCCATCAACGCAGCCGCCAATGGCGTATCCGACAGAGTGACGGTCAGGACAATGGGGGCTCACCAGCTACTGTCGCTCCACGCACGCCCCCTCCAGAGATTCGACTACGTGGATGTTGATCCCTACGGGTCGCCATCACCCTTCCTCGACACGGCCATGAGGTCGTGCAAGAAGGGGGGGCTCCTCGCGCTGACGGCGACAGACATGGCGCCCCTCTGCGGCGTTTACAGGAGGGCATGCCTCCGTAAGTACGGCGGTGTCCCTCTCAGGACTGAGTACTGCCACGGGCTGGCTCTCAGGCTCCTCGTGGGTTCTCTCGTCACAACTGCGGCGAGGCATGAGGTGGCGGTGAAGCCCGTATTCAGCTACGCCGCTGACCACTACGTGAGGGTCTACGTCACCCTTGACCGGGGTTCAAGGAAGGCCGATGCCTGTCTGGGCGAGATGGGTTACATGCGCCACTGCTTTACATGTCTTCACCGGGAGGCTGTGAAGCGAGAGAGCATTCTAGACTCTCGTGATTGCAATCATTGTGGTTCCAGAATGGAGATGGCGGGCCCCCTCTGGCTCGGTGAACTGGCCGAAACATCCTTTTGCGACGATATGCTGGAGTGTTCTGAGCGGTCGATACTGAGCAGCAACGTCAGACTTGTGGAGATGATCCGGCTCGTGAGGGGGGAGGTAGGCCTACCACCGGGATACTATAACATCGACCTGGTCTGCTCAAAGCTCCGCGTCGCCTCGACCCCTGTAAACGGCGTACTCGATGCCCTCAGGAGAGAAGGATACGTGGCCACAATGTCCCATATAGATAACAGGGGGATAAAGACGGACGCCGATGCCTCAACTCTACTTAAGATAGTCTCAGATCACGTTAAGGGGGGTACGGGCTGATGTCGAGGAGGTGGCTCACCGAGAAGGGGGGGGACGTCTACCACAGGATGGCGAAGGAGCAGGGCTACCGCTCAAGGGCAACTTACAAGTTGAAGCAGCTGGACGACAGGTTCCAGATATTCAGGGGCGCCCTCTTCGTCCTGGACGTCGGTGCAGCCCCGGGCGGATGGCTCCAGCTTGCAAGCGAATCTATCCAGAACGGGGGCCTGATCCTGGGGGTCGACCTCGAGGAGATCGAGGACCTCGGCCTCGAGAACGTGAAGACCATCGTTGGCGATATCCTCGATGAGAACACCTTCGAGAGGATAAAGAGGTTCTTCCCCGGGAAGATCGACCTCATCCTCTCCGACCTCGCACCGAACGTCTCCGGCGTCTGGGATATGGACCACTACCGCCAGATCGACCTCGCCAAGATGGCCCTCGACATCGCGAAGAGGATCCTTCGGAGGAAGGGGTGGTTCGTCTCCAAGGTCTTCCAAGGCTCGGAGTACGAAGCCTACCTCAGTGAGGTCAAGGAGGCCTTCTCCTTAGTCAGGATCGTAAAGCCCAAGGCCTCCCGGAAAGGAAGCGCCGAGATCTACGTCGTCGCCAAGTACATGAAATAGCCTCCCCGTCAGGAGGAGAGCTCCCTGAGCACCCGGGCGATCAGGGTATTCGACTGTATCACCGGTTTTCCCATCTGCTCCTCCAGGAACCTCTTCAACTCCACGCCGAAGCCGAAGCAGTTGAGGACGATGAGGTCTAGGTTCTGCTCCTTGAGCCTGGACGCCAGACCCTGGAGCTCCGCATCGGAGTCGTAAGGAGATGTGGAGTCCGCGTACACAGCGACATCTTCCGAGCCGAACTCCTGCTGGGCATGGGGCATCTGCTCCTCCGTGGGGTAGATGACCCCGAGCCGGCCCTTCTTTAGGGCGCTCTTGACCACGCCCTTCAGGGTCTCCTGGGGGGTGAAGACGATCCCCCGCGTCTCGAACTGGAGGAACTTGCCTGTGCACATGACGACGGTTAGCCTGACCCCCTGATCCTCCAGCTCTGCCAGCTTCTCCTGCAGGAGGGGGAGGACGAACCTCTTCGTTATCTTGATCTCCGTCCCGTCCCTCATCCTTGAGACGAGGACGTAGTCGTCGGGTGTAACATCTATCCTGTTGATGTCCTCCAGGGTCAGGTCGTCCAGGGCACCGATCTCCACGATCTCGAAGCCGTCCCCGAGGATCTCCTTCAGACTCGGCAGGATGTCGTTTCGGGGCGACTGCCCGATGGTGAGCATGCCGATCTTCTTCATGGCTGGAGGATCATTGGCCCACGGTGCTAAAACAGTTGCCCCGGTCACATGAAGCGCTTCTTCAGGGCGTTCCTCTCGGCCTCGACGATCCTGCTGAAGAACTCATCGGACTCGCCGTTGGTCTCGGCGAGGAGGTCCCACGCCTCGGTGAAGTCGACCCTCTTGGCCGCGGCGACGATTGCGCCCCTCTTTCCATACATGGAGACGAGCTTGGAGGCGTCCTTGCCCCGCTCGTACCAGCGCTCGCCCTTCGTCTTGACGCCGGGTCTCTCCCTCGCCAGCTCCTTGGAGACGTCCTCGATGCTCTGCTCGAAGATCCCCAGCTCGGTGGAGCCGCACCTTGGACAGACGACGACGTCTGGCAGCTCCTTGATCCTCACGGTGTCGACGTGGTCCCTCCTGCCGTGGCAGGCGATGGTCCTCACCTCGTTGAGGAGGCGTGCCTTCGCGGACTCGAGGATGATCCGGGTCATCTTCTCGGCGGGGACGATGTCCGTCTTCATGCTGATGCCTTCGACGGCCACCTTCGCTAGCGGGCTCATCTCGCCCCCCGTGACGAGCCGTACGACCTCGATCTCGCCGTCGGCGATCCGCTTCAGTATCTCCTTCGTCGCCTCGACGTCTAGGTCCTTTCGGAGGGTGTCCTTCATCGCCTCGTCGAAGATGCAGGTGCCTTCGAAGCTCTTCATCAGCCTGCCGAGGGTGATGTTGCTGAAGTTGGCGTACTTGCTGAGGGCGCCGGACTTGCGGGCGACGTTGATGAGGCGCCTCTTGAAGAGCCCCGTCTTGGTGACCGCCTCATTCATCAGGCCCTCCAGGTCCGACTCGGTGAGCTTCTTCAGCAGCGTCGCAACGTAGAGGGAGTCGACCTCCCCAACGGTCTGGGTCACCACGTTGTAGGTGTCCTGCTGAACGCCTACAGGGTAGCCGGTCTCCTCCGAGACGACGTGCCCTATCAGGCGGGCGAGGGTCCTGTTCACCAGGGTCCCCATGTTTGAGTGGATGATGACGTTCTCGTCCCAGTCCTCGACGACGATCCTACTGTCGGTGGGGACGGGGTAGCCCAACTCGGCGTGCTCTACGACCTCGGAGATTGCACGTTTGACTGTCTCCTCCTTGGCTGGGTACATCTCAGCGAGCTGGGAGATCACCTCGTCCTGGGGGCGACCTCCCTTAACGTTTTCCTCGACCATCCCCTTGATCCTGCCTACCTCGAGGGCGATTTCGAGGGGGACGGGTATCTCCTCGCCCACCCAGCTGGGGATGGCGCCGGCGGGGTCGTCCTCGGCCTTCACGTAGATCTTGTCGTTGTGGATGTTAAGTATCTTCCAGGGGCTCCCCCTGATGACGAACTTGACCCCGGGCTTGGCGTACTCGGCGACGAAGGCCTCCTGGAGGATGCCGATGGGGGCCTCGTCGGTGACGTCGATGACCAGGTAGGTCTTCTCGTCGGGGATCATGGAGAGGTTGTCGAAGAAGTACTTGTAGATGGTCTTCCTGTTGCCCCTGGGCCTCATGATGACCTCGTCCTCCTCTGAGACCCAGGCGAGGCGGGGGAACCTGTTGTGCATGTAGCGGGCCACGTACTTGACGTCGTCCTCAGTGATCTCCTGGAACGGGTACGCCCTGCTGAAAAGGTTCTTGGCCTGTAAGAAGTAGATACGGCTCCTCGACATGAAGTCGCCGACTATCTGGTTCACCATGACGTCGTAGGAGTTCTCCGGGATGATGAGGGGCTCCATGATCTCCCCTAGCGCCCTGCGGCAGATCACCATCGACTCCAGAGCGTCGTCGCTATTGAGGGCAATGATGACCCCCTCTGCCTTATCGCCGACGTTGTGGCCACTCCTGCCTACCCGCTGGAGGAGCCGCGTGACCTGGCGGGGGGAGTTGTACTGGATGACGAGGTCGATGTGTCCGATGTCTATCCCCAGCTCCAGAGATGAGGTACAGACGATTCCCCTCAGATCCCCCGACTTAAGGCCCTTCTCTGCGGCGATCCTGCTGGTCTTGGCCAGGGAGCCGTGGTGGATGCTGAGGGGGAAGTCGATGTCCCAGACCTTGAAACGGCTGGCGAGCATCTCCGACGTCGAGCGGGTGTTGGTGAAGATTAGGGTGGTCTCGTGGCCCTCGATGAGCTGGCGCATCACGTCGAGGCGGGAGGCGACCTCCGGGTGGGTGAACAGCTTGGTTGCGAGGTCGTAGTCGTCGGGTTCAGGCTCGGGGTAGACGATGTCGAATGTGATATCCCTCGTCGTCGAGACCTGGACGATGTCCACCTCCCTGTCGCTGCCGGCGAGGAACTGCGCCACCTTCTCTGGGCTCCCTATCGTGGCGCTCAGGCCGATCCTCTGGAACTCTTGGTCGGTGAGCTCCCGCACCCTCTCGAGGGCGATACTCAGCTGGCTGCCACGCTTGTTGTCCGCGAGCTCGTGGATCTCGTCGATGATGAGCCACCTGAGGGGCTTGAGGAACCTCCTGAGGACTCGGCCGGAGAGGATCGCCTGCAGCGTCTCGGGGGTCGTGATGAGCATGTCCGGTGGGCTCTGCCTCTGCCTGTTCCTCTCCCGGGTCGAGGTGTCACCGTGCCTGACGGCCAGCTTGATGTCGAGGCTCGAGCACCAGTAGGTCATCCTGTCCAGGATGTCTCTGTTGAGCGCCCTCAGTGGGGTGATGTAGATGATGCTGACCCCGGGCTTCCTCTCGCTCATGAGGAACTGGTGGAAGACCGGGAGCATAGCCGCCTCCGTCTTGCCCGTCGCCGTCGGCGAGATGAGGAGGACGTTCTTCCCCTCCAGGATGTGGGGCATCAGCCTCCTCTGGGGCTCCGTCGGCTTGAGGAACCCTCTCTCCTCTAGGAGCCTGCGTACGGGACGGCAGAGGTTGGAGAAGGCGTTATCCGCGGTCAAGCTGACACAGCTTGAGATATCGGTGTCTCGCTCAATAAAAACGATATCCACCAGATAAATGTTGGAGGGGGGACTAGGACGTCCTCTTGTAGTACCCCGGCCTCGGCGAGTAGATCGTGCCGTCCCTCATCAGGACGCCGATGAGGCGCGCCGCCTCGGACCTGCTTATGCTATGGTCCTCCAGCAGGGCGGTGAACACGTCCTCGTCCTGCACGGTGCCCGTCACTCTCTCCATCTCCGAGATGACTCCCAGCACCTTCTGGAGCTGCATCTGTAGGCTCCTCGGCTTGCCGGTGTAGAGGATGTCAATGTCGATCTCCCCCGTGGTAACGTCGATTCCCACCTGCTCCAGGCTCCTCTGGGTGAGGGCGATGACCGCCGCGGCGTCCTCCACTGTGACCTCTTCCCTCAGGTGGGCTCGCGCCCGGGCCTCCGCCAGCCTCACGAGTGACTCGAGCTGCCTCGCGGTGATGCTGATAGCTGAAGCCTCACCCCCCTCGACGGAGGCCGTCCTCATCTTCACGTAAAAGTCCTTGAAGCTGAGTATCACCTCATCCGTCATGACCGGGTTGATCTGCTTCGCGTAGCTGACGTACTTCCTGAAGATATCTACCTCGATGGGAGCCTGTATAGCCGTACCGGCGCCCCTGTGGAGGCCGAGGATGTGCTCCGCCATCCGCGCGTCCTTCTCGGCCTCGGGGAGGTCCCTGAGGACGAAGATAAGGTCGAAGCGGCTCAGTATGGTCACGGGGAGGTTCATGTTCTGGGCGATGGTCTGGTATGGGTTGTATCTCCCCAGTGTGGGGTTCGCAGCGGCCAGTATGCTCGTCCTGGCGTTGAGCGTTGCGACGATGCCCCCCTTGGCGATGGAGACCAACTGCTGCTCCATGGCGGGGTGTATGGCACCCCTGTCCTCGTCCCGCATCTTGTCCATCTCGTCGATGCAGCAGATGCCCTTGTCGCCTAAGACGAGGGCCCCTGCCTCAAGGATAAAGTTGCCCGTGCCGCCCTCCTTCACGACTGCCGCCGTCAGGCCCGCCGCCGTCGAACCCCGACCCGTGGTATATAGTCCCCTAGGTGCCGTCCTCGCTGCGTACTGGAGGAGCTGGCTCTTCCCGGTGCCCGGGTCCCCGACGAGGAGGACGTTGATGTCGCCCCTAATGCGGACGTCGGGTAACTCCTTGGTGACGCCGCTGAAGAGAAGGTATAGGATCGACTCCTTTATAGCCTCCAGCCCGTAGAGGGATGGCGCGATGGACTGAAGGAGCCGCCTGAAGACCCAGGGGTCAGAGGCTAGCTCCCTTATCGCCTCCTCATCCTCTTCCGTTATCTCGAGGAGCTCGGACTCGCGCCCACTCACGTCGATGCTGTTTGTTTCAAGGACGAAGTCGAAGACCCTGAGGATACCCCCCCTCCCCTGCTTCCGTAGGAGGCCGAGGGTACCCGTCAGGTTTATGCGGTCCCCGGGGCGGGCGATGTCGATAATGTCGTCCCTCAGCTCGATGTTGACCGAACGGGGTAGGTGCCCCGGCGGGAGTTCCTCGGGCCTCTCCTGGATCGTGATCCTCTGGGTGTCGATGAAGACCGAGTCCTTGGGGACGAGTTCGAAACCTCGCCTATTGTTGCAGGAGGGGCACTCGCCGGGCGTTTTCAGGAACTGGTCGTTCTGCTCGAGCAGGATTATCTCACCGCATGATGGGCAGCGGAAAGCTGCCTTCATGATATAGGGCTGGACCGCCGACGCCCTGACAATGATGCCGCTCACCATCACGAGCTTACCTATGTGCTCAGCCCCAATCCTCCTGAGGGGCGTCTCCGCCGGCAGGCTCCTGATGCGGACGTGCACACGCTGCATGAGCTCGGCGTACTCGGGGTCCCTCATGCGGAGCTTGAAGAACGCCGCTATGTCGAAGTGGGGGAGGTGGTCCTCGGGGTTGTTGAGCACTAGGCGGGCGAGTTCGGGGTCGAAGGAGTAGAGGTCATTGAAGTTAACTACTATGGACTTTAGGCCCTTTACCGCCATCTCTGAGAGGGCCTGCTCATATTTGACCTCGTCGTTCTCGTCCCTGAACCCCTCGATGAATCGGGTGAACGCCTCCTCGGACTGTATCAGACTGGACATCTACTACTCCCCCAGCTCCCGGATCTCCTTTCTCCACGACGCGATCAAGGAGTTCAGCTCCCTGTAGAGAGCCTCCTCCTCGGGCTGAAGCCCCTTGGTCTGGGCGGAGGCCTCAGCAGACGCCAGCCTCATGATCTTCCCTATCCTGCTCTCCAGGATGTCCCTGAACCTCCCCCCGAGCCTCTCGACGTCAGTGGATCTATCGCTCGACGACCTCTTCAGGGCCTGCTTGAACGTGAGATACGCCTTCCTGTAGAAGTCTTCGGGGAGCGGTGTCGGCTGCCCGAGGGGCTGGAACCTCTCCCTGTAATGGATCTGGGTCCACTCCTCGTCTGTGATGCCCTCCTCATAGAGGCGCGCGACGCCGGCCTCGATCAGCTCCCAGGCCAGCCAGAGGTTGACCATCAGCTCCCGACCGGTCTCTGTTTCCTTCACCGTGATACCCGCCGTCTCGATCTCCGGGATCTTCCTCGTCGCGACTATCCTGACGGGAGCGTTCTCGAACTCGAAGTACAGCGCCTCCATTAACGAAGACATCAAGCGAGGTCAAACAGTATACCTACTTACGAGATATTTGAGTGATATTGATCTTTACGATGTAATTCACCGTTCTCCAGATGATGAGGATAGTGCATTAACTACAAATAACTTATACGAGTTGAGGGTAACCTAGCCACAGCTTATAAAGAATTGATATAAAAGCGAAGAACCTGTTTAAGACTCCCTTTCAAGACATGTTTTAAATCCCCCCGTTCTGCTCAAGAATTGACAAGCGATGCTGAACCCGATCCAGAGCCTCGAATCCCTAGCCCAGGAGGTCCTCAGGCTCAGGGATGACCTCCAGGTGAGAGATCTCGTCGATACCAGGGTCTCCGAGTTCCTCGAGGTTCACGGGAAGGACACCTACGCCTGGTTCGAGGAGCTCACCTATTGCCTCCTCACGGCATACTCCAGCGCCAGGCTAGGGCAGCTCTGCGTCGACGCCCTCTGCGACTGCGACGCCCTCCTGGGTGGCACCGTAGAGAAGATAGAGGCGACCCTGAGAGGCCAGGGGCACAGGTTCGCAGCGAGGAGGGCCGAGTACATCCACATGGCACTGAGGCTCGCACCCGACCTGAAGGGGATCATAGCGGGATTCGAGGACTCCTCGGAGGCCCGGAGATGGCTGGTCATCAACGTGAAGGGGCTAGGGTGGAAGGAGTCGAGCCACTTTCTCAGGAACGTGGGCTACATGGACCTAGCCATCCTCGACCGCCACATCCTCGCCAACATGAGGGAGTACGGCATCATAGCAGACGACGGGAAGAAAGGGCTCACCAGAAAGAGGTACCTCGAATACGAGCGAATATTGATGAAGCTCGCGGAGCGCGTCGAGATGAGCCTCGGGGAGCTCGACCTCTACATGTGGTACATGAAGACCGGCAAGGTCCTGAAGTAGCCCCATGAAAAGGGTTAGATTCTAGGTTGACCAAGTTTTCCTTGGCGTCCGGAGATGAAGGTCATGGTAGACGGCGAGGTGATGGAAGTGAGGACCCTCTGGAGGGAGGGGTCGACGATCCGGCTCATCGATCAGAGGGAGCTTCCCCACGAGTTCATCATCACGGGCCTGGAGACTCACAGGGAGACCGCCGACGCCATCAAGGACATGGTGATGAGGGGGGCTGGGGCGATAGGCGTCGCCGGGGGATACGGCATGGCCCAGGCGGCCCTCGAAGCGAAGAACCTGAGCCTGAATGACTTCGATGAGTACCTCCGGGAGGCCGCTGAGAGGCTGAAGGACACGCGGCCTACTGCTGCGAACCTGTTCAAGGCCGTGGACAGGTGCCTTGAGGCCTCAGTGGGGCTCACTATGCCGGACCGAGTGA
>Ga0307379_10010232_pt1 | contig 12445 bp, 9 predicted proteins | sample UN2MG_FD_202237 | JGI IMG/M metagenome (GOLD analysis project Ga0307379, IMG submission 202237) | Soil microbial communities from Risofladan, Vaasa, Finland - UN-2 | ecosystem: Environmental > Terrestrial > Soil > Coastal area > Acid sulfate soil | place: Finland: Risofladan, Vaasa | collected... | reverse complement strand
GGAGACCCTGGACCCTGAGGTGATAAGGGACCGTGTCGCATCCGGCCACATCGTAATTCCGTGCAACACAGCCCGCGAACACAGAAGGTTGTGCGGGATAGGCACTGGTCTGACAACCAAGGTCAACGCCAACGTCGGCACCTCCACGGACCGTATCGACGTCGAGCAAGAGGTGCAGAAGGTCAGGGTCGCTATTGAGGCGGGCGCTGACACAGTGATGGACCTGAGCACAGGGGGCGATCTTCGCGCGGTCAGGAAAGCGGTGCTGCGAGTGAGCGACGTCATCGTTGGCACGGTTCCCATCTATGATGCGGCGGTCTTGGCTGCCCGTTCGAGAGAGGGCGTGGTCCACATGACGCCGGACGATATGTTCGATGCGATCGAGACCCACTGCCAGGACGGCGTTGATTTCATTACCGTTCACTGCGGAGTTACTTTGGACGTCGTTCAGACGATGATAGACCAGGGGCGTTCGACGGACATAGTCAGCAGGGGTGGGGCGTTTCTGGCCAGCTGGATGCTCTTCAACGAACAGGAGAGCCCCTTGTATGAGCAGTTCGACCGCCTGCTGTCCATAGCCAAGAAATACGACGTCTGTTTGAGTCTCGGCGACGGCCTAAGGCCCGGCTCGCTGGCCGACTCCACGGACCGCGGCCAGATAGCGGAGCTTCTAAGGATCGGAGAGCTGCATAAACGAGCGCTCGAGGCCGAGGTCCAGTGCATGATCGAGGGCCCAGGCCACATTCCCATCTCGGAGATTGAGGCGAACGTCATACTCGAGAAGAAGCTGTGCGATGGTGCGCCCTTCTACGTGCTTGGCCCCCTTGTTACGGACATCGCTGCCGGCTGGGACCACATAACCTGCGCCATTGGCGGGGCGATTGCGGCAGCTGCGGGCGCGGACTATCTCTGCTACGTAACGCCGTCAGAGCACCTGGCTTTGCCGACGGTTGAGGATGTTCGCGCGGGCGTCATAGCCACCAAGATAGCGGCACATGCAGCGGATATAGCGAAGGGCGTTCCGGGCGCCATGGACAGGGACCGCAAAATGGCCGAGGCGAGGGGCAAGCTTGACTGGGAGGGGCAAAAAAAGGTGTCGCTTGACCCGAGTCGGTTCGAGAGGATCAGGGGCTCATCGCGGCCGCATGTCGATGATGTGTGCACAATGTGCGGTGAGTACTGTGCCATAAAGGGCTTAAGGTCCTTGCTGAAAAAGGATAGGAAGTAGGTTGCTCCTGCATTGTGCGGGACCGCATCAGGGAGCTGGACAAGTCTGGCGTGCGAGATCGGGTATCCAGTGCTCTGTGCCTCTCATTGCGGCTTTCTGTTTTCGTTATCTGGCACGGTCTTGGAGCGTGAGGTACCTGCCGAGTGGTGGGAGGTCAGTTGGCGATTTATAGGTGTCTGAGCAACCAACGCATCTTGTGATGAAGAGGCCGTAGTACCGGTGGGTCAGATGATCTCGGACGCGTTCAATTGGTGGTGCTTGCGGGCCTCCCCTCAGGGCAAGGTCCTCGTATCGATCATCTTGATCGCCGTTTTTGTCTTGCTGCGGATGCTTGTTCTCAGTCTAATACACCAGCGTGTTACCGACACGACTGTGGCCTACATCTGGCGTCGGAGAACAACGTCTCTGGTTACGGTGTTAGTCATAGTGCTGCTGGCCTGGCTCTGGTCGGACACGTTTCATTCAGTAGCGACGCTTCTGGGGCTAGTGGCGGCAGCCCTTGTGCTTGCACTGAAAGACCTAGTCGCAAATATGGCCGGTTGGCTGTTAATCCACTCAAGGCGGCTGTTCAGAGTGGGGGACAGGATCGAGGTCTCGGGCCATGCTGGCGACGTCATCGATATCAGGCTGTTCGAGTTCACGCTAATTGAGGTGGGCAACTGGGTTGACGCGGACCAGAGCTCCGGGCGGCTCATCCACGTGCCTAACGGCAAGGTCCTCACCGAGCCACTCGCGAACTACACAAAGGACTTCAATTATATATGGAACGAGCTTTCTGTCGTTATCACCTTCGAGAGCAAGTGGCAGAAGGTCAAGTCGATTCTTGAAGAAATAGCGACCCGCGTGCTCGCCGACACGTCGCAGGACGCCAGGAGACAGCTCAAGAAGGCGGCACAGCGCTACATGATATTCTTCCGCAATCTGACGCCGATTGTCTATATCAAGGTTCAGGACAACGGCGTTAGGCTGACAATCCGCTACCTGACGCGGCCCAGGGAGCGTAGGACAACCGAGCACCAATTGTGGGAGGAGATACTCTCAAGGTTTGCGGAGCACGACGACATCGAGCTTGCGTATCCTACCGTGCGATACTACAGCCGGGGCGAGATCGAGAGGCAGGCGCCGAGGCGAGGCGATTCCTCGAGTGAAGATGGACAGGGCTCAGGGAAACGGGGCAAGGCCCAGTCCTGACGTGCCGACCGACATGCCGGAAACCGATCGCGGCGCGGCGGGCAAGCGCTGTGTCCTCTCTTTTGCGGGACTGGACAACACCGCCGGTGCGGGACTTTTGGCAGACATCAAGACGTTCGAGCTTTTCGACCTTTATGGCCTTGGCGTTCCCACGGCGATCACTGTTCAGACGCCAGATTCGGTCCTGGAGGTGTCGTGCTGTAGCGCTGGGCGGATGCGGAGGTCGCTCGAGACAATGCTCGGTTCATGTAAGGTGCTGGGCATCAAGACGGGGCTTCTCTGCGACGAGGCAGCTATCGACGTGCTCTCGAGCGCGCTGAGAAGTCGGTTCGAGGGCATTCTCATCGTGGACCCGGTCCTCCATTCATCGGACGGCAAGCAATTGATAACGCCTCGTGGAAGGCTTGCGATGAGCGAGAATCTTTTTCTTATGGCAGACGTCATCACGCCCAACATCGATGAGGCCGGCCTTCTCGCTAGGCGGACAATCAAGAGCCGAGCGGACGTCCACGATTGCGCCAAAAGGCTCTGCCAAATGGGTCCCAAGTCCGTTGTGATCACTGGCAGCGGGCGCTTTGGCGGTGAGGACTTTTTCTTTGATGGCTCCGAAGGCTACTTCATCCCGGGCCAGACCGGGCTCGCCTCGTCGGTCGAGAAGGTTTCCGTCCATGGGACTGGCTGTTTCTACTCCGCGTCCCTGCTCTCGCTGCTCGTGCTCGGCAAGGGTCTCCGTGAAGCTGCAACGAAGGCCAAATTCCTGACCGAGAAGGCGATCCTCACGTCCCTCGAACTTGAGGGCCAAAGGTCGCGGCTCATTGACCACTCCGCGGTTCGGCAGTTCATTTTAGAGTGTGTCTGACCGTAGTCTCGCCCGGTTGCCTGTTGTGGTATGATTCTGATCACGTATCAAATTGATGACTGATCTCCCAGAAAGGAGGAGTCGCAGATGGTAGTCTGCTCTGTAACAGTTGTTCCGTTAGGCACGGGGTCCCCCAGCCTCAGCCGGTTCGTCGCCAAAAGCCTGCGTGTGCTGAATGAAAGCGGGCTTAAGTATCAGCTGACGCCGATGGCGACCGTCATTGAGGGCGAGCTCGACGAGGTCCTTGCGGTTGCGGGCAAGATGCACAGCTCGCTCTTCTCCGACGAGGTTGTGCGTGTGGCCACCACGATCAAGATAGACGAGCGTCGCGACAAGCAGCTGACGATGGATGGCAAGGTTGCTGCGGTCAAGAGCAAGCTCTGAAGAGTGGCATTTGCAGGACGTATCGCTCTATACTCGATAACAGCAGCCTTGTGAATGGCTCAGGCGAGCTCAGGCAGGCGCTACCTCACCGCCCGGCGCAAGCGGCACCCGGCAAGGCTCATCGCCCGGCTTCAGCCGAGGCGATATAGAAGGCTATTATTGTCCTAGCCCCCGAATTCATTCGGGGGATCTAGGGCAGCCGGACACCCTCCTCTATATCCGTTCAGATGAGGATTCTGGGGAAGGAGGAGGGGGCGCAGATGCATCTTCAGGCCACCCGAATGAATTCGGGTGTTGCGATAATCAGAGCTATTTATATCACCGCATTAAAATACGGTGATTCGGAGAAAGGCGCGCAAGCATGTGGCAGCACCTCATCGCCCGGCTTCAGCCGAGGCGATGCAAGAGGCTACCATAATCCTAGCCCCCGAATTCATTCGGGGGAATCTGGGCCAGCCAACGCCTACCTTCTTTCCCCTAGAGCCAACTGCCTACCGCCAACTGCTCACGGAATAGGGTAGTGGAATCCCATATCGACCGTGCCCGTGTCGGGCGTGCCGTCCGCCTGCGTCGTGCGATTTGAAAGCCCCGCTGCGCTGGCGGATTGACTTCCGGTGTCAATGCACGGGCTGTCAGGATCGAGGTAGTAATCGCCCAACGGGCCGATGCCGAACATCGGGTAGTCGGAGATGTTGCCAGTGCCTGAATCGCTGTCCTGTATGCAACAATAGCTCGCCGAACAGTTAAACAGGTCGTCGCCATTGCCCCAGATGATGCAGTCGATTATCGCTGCCGAACTGTCCTCCTTGCACACTATCCCGCCACCATCTCTTGCCATGTTCCAAACGATAGTATTACTTTCAATATCCAGTGAACTGTTATTGCAGGAGCATATTCCGGCACCAACGGTGGCTCTGTTGCCTATAAACGTGTTGTTTAGAATCGCCGCTGAACCATCTTTGCAGCAAATACCTCCACCGCTATCGGCCGTGTTCCAGCTAATCCTGTTATTTGAGATTGCGGCTGAACTAGACGTGCAGTCTATCCCACCACCATAATACGTCGCCCAATTGCCACTGATCCTGTTGTTTGCGATTATCGGCGAACTGTTGCGGTAGTATATCCCGCCACCATAGCCCGCCAAATATGCCCAATCATCTCTTGCCCTGTTTGCGGTGATCTTGTTGTTTGAAATCGTCGGTGAACTCTCCCAGCAGTATATCCCCGCACCGTAGGCTGCCAGGTTGCCAGTGATCCTATTGTTTGAAATTGTCGGGGAACTGAACGAACATGCTATTCCACCTCCCGACTGATCACTGTTTGATGGGCCCTCGGCTTTCCCACCAGATATCGTCAGATTCTCGATAGTGAAGTTGTTTACATCTTCGCACGAGATCACATGGTAAGCTTGGCCTTCAGCGTCCAGAACTGTCGTGTCTCGGTGCTCGCCAGACAGGGACACCCAGCTCTCCATGCTTAGCGGGAACGTCTCACCATTAGTACTCTCAGCATAGGTGCCGGCACCAACGTGGATCGTCACCGGATAGTCCTCTGTTCCTGTCACGGAGTCCAATCCATGCGTGATGGTCTGCCAGGGAGCGCCTTCTGAGCCGTCATTCGAGTCGTCTCCGTCCTCTGCATCCACATAGCAGTCCGTCGGAGGGCCATACCGAACCTCGAACGGCGCATAGCTTATATCGCAGACGAACTCAAACGTCCCGGAGCGCGTGAGTCCAGCAACGAAATGATACAGGGCTTCGTCCACAATCGGCGGCATGAGGCACGGCACATCGAACCACCAGTAGGCCGTGCAGTTCATGTTGAAGCGACATGGGACCCAAATCTCAGGTATCCACGGCTCAATCCGGTCGCTCCAGCCCTCGAACTGCAACGTATATATGTCACCATCAGAACCCAACAGGCCAATATACACTGCCACACTCATGGCGTCGTCGAAGTTCTGGGCGGACAGACTCACCTCGATCGTGTCACCGGATTGATATGTATCGTCGTCCGTGGAGATAGTTACCGTTGGCTGCGCCAGAACTACCATAGGCAGCATCGCAAAGGCTGCAAGGATAATAGATACAACAACCGCTGTTCTCATGGCTCTCTCCCTTTTTAGGGGTTAGTGTTATCTGCGCTGTGCCCTATAATTGAAGCGCAACAATACCCAGAAAACCAACCCAGAGAAGAATAACACGGAACCGGACAGTCTGCAAACGTTCAGACATTCGATGGGGCCCACAATAATACAGCTTGGCTCAATCTGATCATGCTTGGCTAGTGTTTTCCTTGACGGGATTGCGAGCGTCGTATATCTTTGCGTGGCCTTTCGCTGTCCCTATCAAACCATAGGTTAGTTTGTTATGAGAACAATTGTTTGTGTGAAGCAGGTTCCTGAATCTGCCTCGGAAATCACCATAAATCCCGAGGACAACACCCTCAATCGTGAGGCGGCGGAGGCAGTCATCAATCCCTTCGATGAGTATGCGATTGAGGAGGCGCTGCTGTTGCGGGAGCGTTTTGGTGGGGACGTCTGGGTCGTTAGCATGGGTCCATCTCAGGCCGAGAAGGCGCTGAAACAAGCTTTGGCAATGGGTGCGAACGAGGCGGTCTTGCTCAATGATCCGTGTTTTGCAGGTTCGGACACTCTTGCGACGTCCTACGTGCTGTCGCGTGCGATTAAGAAGATTGGCGATTTTGACCTGGTGATTTGCGGTAAGCAGGCGATTGATGGAGACACGGCGCAGGTAGGTCCGGGTATTGCGACGCGGCTTGGGCTTTCGCAGCTGACCTATGTCTGCAAGGTTGTGGAGTTGGACCTGGAGGGTAGAGCTGTTTCCGTCCACCGGATGCTCGAGGGCTGTGTTGAGGCGGTTCGGGGACGCCTGCCGGCGCTATTGACGGTGGTCAAGGACATCAACCAGCCAAGGTATCCCTCGCTTCTGGGAATAAGAAAAGCCAGCCGGAAACAGCTTCCCCATTGGGGCGCGGAGGATATCCAGGCTGATGCTTCCCGGATTGGCCTTGGCGGGTCTGCGACGTGGGTTGAGAGAGTCTTCACTCCGCCGATTCGCTCCGGCGGCGAGATACTAGAAGGCGGGGTTGACGAGGCCGTGGAGAAGCTGATGCAGAAGCTTGGTGCAGACGGCTTAGTATGAGAGGTAGAGATAATTGGGCCAATTGAGGATAGATACTGAGCTTTGCACGGGCTGCGGTCTCTGCATCGATTCGTGCCCATTTTCGGCGCTGAGCGTTGTTGACGGTGTGGCAGTAGTCTCGGAGGCCTGTAATGACTGCGGCGCGTGCATCTCCGTGTGCCCGGTTGACGCCCTCTCGATCCCCGTGGGGGAGCGCCTCGAGGGGATGCGTGTGGAGGACTACAGGGATGTTTGGATTTTCTGCGAGCAGGAGAGTGGCCGCATAGCCAATGTTACGTTTGAGCTCTTGGGCAAGGGGCGAGAGCTTGCCGACCGGCTCTCGTGCCGGCTGTGCGCGGTCTTGCTGGGTCACGAAGTTGCTGACCTCGCTGGGCCTCTTTTTCACTACGGGGCGGAGCGCGTCTATTTGGTTGAGGATGACCGGCTGTCGTTGTATAGGACGGCGCCGTTTGCTCGGGCGTTTGTCTCTCTCATTCAGAAATACAGGCCAGAGATTGTGCTCATTGGCGGGACGACTTGCGGCAGGGACCTTGCCGGCGCTCTGGCAACGAGGCTTGAGACTGGGTTGACGGCGGATTGCACGGGCCTTCACATCGCGGATGACGGGCGGAACATGGTCCAGACGCGCCCGGCGTTCGGCGGGAACATAATGGCGCAGATAAGGTGCGAAAGGCGAAGGCCACAGATGGCGACCGTTCGGCCGAAGGTTATGGAGATGCCAACGCCGGACGAGACGATGACGGGTGAGCTGATACGAGAGGAGCTTGCGATCGAGGATGGTGAGATCCTTACTACCGTCCTTGAGTTTATCAAGAGCGAGCAAGAGAACGTCAACCTCGTCGATGCTGACGTCATTGTGTCCGGTGGACGTGGTCTCGGCAAGCCGGAGAACTTCAGCGTCATTAGGAACCTTGCTAAGGCGCTGGGCGGCGTGGTTGGCGCCTCGCGAGCGGCGGTCGATGCGGGCTGGATACCGTATCCGCACCAGGTCGGCCAGACTGGCAAGACAGTGCGGCCAAAGCTCTACGTTGCGTGCGGGATATCAGGCGCAATACAGCACCTTGCCGGGATGCGGACCTCCGATGTCATCGTCGCCATCAACAAGGACCCGGAGGCGCCCATATTCAAAGTCGCTACGTACGGCATTGTAGGTGATCTGTTTCAAGTGGTTCCGAGGTTTACGGAGCGGCTTAAACGCCGTCTCTGACGCGGTGGCCGTGGCTGTTGCGTTGCGGCTCCCTCGCGGATGGAGGGCAGAAGCTCGTGCCCGAAGGGCAGACCATGGGTAGCCGCAGGCGTAGCCTGACGGTCCGAATGGAGCCACAATCCCCCTTTCTAACCTCCCCGTTGCGTTGCACGCACGGCTACCCACGGTATCCCCTTTCGGGGATTTGCAGCCTGCACCCCTCGTTCGCACCCGTTAGCTGAAAGAGGCAGCAACTCGGCCGTCGACATGAACTCCCGTGCCCACGTGGCAGCCAGCTTCAGAGCTCAACTTCAGAAACGATCAATCTGATTATCGGGGCCTTTGTGTGTTCTTGCCAGCGCAACACCTATTATAGTAATATACGGCTATAGTAATGTCTGCGTTTCCAATTGGTGAGAGTTGAAGGGAACAGTTATGCATCCGGGGAAATGTTTAATCGAGACGGCAGGTGATGTTCCAGACAAGCTTGCGGTGCTCGCGGATGACAGGCCGGTAACGAACAAAGAGCTGCCAGATCGAGTTCCGTGAGACTTTGCCGAGGACGAAGATGGGCAAGATCGACAGGTTGTCGCTCACCGTGCAAGCTTGATGGTAAGCGCTGTTTTGCATAGACGGGCCTCGCCGAGGCACTGATGCGATTGAGAAAGCGGTTTAGGAAGGCCCGCAAGCGGCTAACCCGCGCGGCGAAGTTTTGGACAGGGCGGCAGTTGCTCAGGGCGGCCTTGCTCTTGATCCCTCGATTCCCATTGGGATGGATCGAGCGACTTTCAGACCGGTCGGGCAGTATTGCTTGGCACGTGACAAAGAGCGATTGGCGGCGTGCGCTTGACAACATGAGACTTGCTCTGCCGGATCTATCGGAGCCTGAGCGAATCCGAATGTGCAAGCAGGTCGCTCGCAACTTGGCGAGGAACGTGCTGGAGCTCCTGTGGATTGTCGGTCATCCGCATCTCGCCGCCGATATAGTGCAGGTGGAGGGCCTGGAGCACATCAAGAGCGCCGTTAGCAGGGGCAGGGGAGTCGTAGTTCTCAGCGCACACTTCGGCAATTTTATGATGCTGTGTCTCAGACTTGCGTTGGAGGACTTCCCGTTTTCGGCGGTGATCAACATGCCACAGGACCCCCAGACCGCCGCCATGGTCATCAAGGGGTGCCAAGAGGTCTTTGGGATGCATCCGATCGACCGGAGTCCGCGGTGGGCATCGTTCAGGGAATGCCTGAGTCGCCTCAAAAATGGCGAGGTGATTTGCCTGATAATGGATGAGGAGGCCAGGAAGGGCGGCGTTTTCGTTGATTTCTTCGGCTATCAGGTCCCAACCCCCAAAGGCCCCGCTGCACTGGCCATTCGGTCTGGAGCGAAGGTGGCGCCGGCATTTGCGTATAACCTGCCCGGCGGCAGACAGAAGATTGTCGTCCAGCCGCCTCTGAATATGCCGAGCGAGTATAATGACGAGTCTGTCCGCCAGGCAACAGCCGTTATGACAAAGGCGATAGAGGCTGTCGTGCGAGAGGACCCCGAACAGTGGAGCTGGATATCGCATAGGTGGAGGAAGCGGCTCGACAAAGGCAGCAATTCCAGCTAGCATGACAGAGTGTTTCGCGGATGCTGATCTGGCCTGCGCCTCATCGGGCCTCGGAACCTTTTGACTCACCCGATGTTTCGTTGGACACGTTGTTAAGCGTGGCGAGTGTAGAAATGTCTGTGCAGATTGCCACAGCAGACGAGATCAATAGGGAGATTGAGCCGAAATGAGCCCGATGGTCTATTTTGTTAAACTTTTCGCGGCGCTGTTCGCGATTCTCAATCCCATTGGCGCGGTGCCTATTTTTGCGTCGCTATCGCAAGGTCGCGACGATGATGAGGTTCGACGAATCCCCAGAAGAACAGCGCTGGCGGTCTGCGCAATCCTGATGGTCTCCGCGTTTCTCGGTCAACGGATTCTATCCTTTTTTGGGGTGGGGATACCAGCATTCAGAATAGGTGGGGGGATCCTGATTCTCTTGATTGCCATCGCTATGCTTCGTGCTCGGCAGCCCAGGTCGAAATACACGCCGCGCGAGGCGACCGAGAGCGCTGAGAAAGAGGATATTGCTGTCGTTCCATTGGCCATTCCCTTGCTTGCTGGCCCCGGCGCCATAAGCACGGTGATCCTTCAGGAACAACGGTCGCCTGGGCTTGCATATATGCCGATCATGATTGGGACCATCCTGCTGATGGGTGGGACAATCTATGTCCTGTTCAAGATCGGCGTCCCGCTGGCCAAGCGACTCGGCAGGACCGGCATCAACATATTCACTCGAATAATGGGCCTGATGCTTGCCGCCATGGCGGTTGAGTTCATCACCAGCGGGCTTGCGGAGACATTCCCCCTGCTCATGGCGTTTAGTGCCGCAAACCCATAGCGGCTGATGCTCCAATCACCGTTGTTGTCGGTGCGCGCCCATTGCCTAGACGTCTCCGCCTTGTCATTCATTGCATTGATCTTTTGCAGTGTATCGCCGCAAGGATGAGTAGAGGCAGCCCGGTGTAAGTGGGCGGTCGCGACGTCATATATGGGCCGCAGATTGAAGCTTTTAGGCAGGCCACGTCTTGCTTAACCAGCTCGCTGTTGCTAATGTATGATGCGATAGAGCAGGGCCGTTTGGGGTGTTGCAGATTGCAGCCCGAGAGAGAAGCTGATGAGGCAAGAACATCAGAGACACATTGAAGTTATCCTCGACTCGATCACCGACGGGGTGTTCACAGTCGATCTTGAGTTCCGCATCACGTTGTTCAACCACGCAGCGGAGCGAATAACAGGCGTCTTGCGCGAGGATGCGGTTGGAAGGCCGTGCTGGGAGGTTCTGCGGGCCACGGTTTGCGAGTCGGACTGCGCGCTTCGGCAGACCATGAAGACGGGTGAGCCGGTTCTCTGCAAGGCGTTGTTCATGATCAACGAAAGCGGCGAGAACGTTCCCCTAAGCGCCTCGACGGCTGTTCTGAGGGACGACGAGGGCAATGTAATCGGCGGCGTTGAGACGTTCCGCGACCTCAGCCTCGTCGAGGAGCTGAAAAAAAAGGTCGAGCAGCGCTACAGTTTCTCCGATATGATAAGCCAGAACAAGGAGATGTTGGAGCTTTTCAACATCTTGCCGGCCGTAGCTGAGAGCGAGAGCACCGTTCTCATAGAGGGCGAGAGCGGCACCGGTAAGGAGCTTCTGTGTAGGGCGATTCATGGCCTCAGCCCGCGCCGGAACAAGCCGCTGGTGATCGTCAATAGCGGCGCGCTGCCGGACACGCTTTTAGAATCGGAGCTTTTCGGCCACAAGAGAGGAGCGTTCACGGATGCCACCTCAGACCGGAAAGGGAGGTTTGACATGGCCGAGGGCGGCACTCTATTCCTCGACGAGATCGGCGAAGTCTCTCCCTCCATGCAAGTCCGGCTGCTGCGTGTTGTGCAGGAGAGAACCTACGAGCCGCTTGGCTCGTCACAAACCGTTCAGGCAGACGTCCGAATAATCGCGGCCACCAATAGTGATCTGAGGCAACTTGTCGAAAGAGGTGAGTTCAGGCAGGACCTCTACTACCGAGTAAACGTCGTGAACCTGCGCCTGCCTCCACTTCGGGAGCGGCGCAAGGACATCCCGCTTCTCATCGACCGCTTCATTACGCGTTTCAACCGGCTGAAGGGCAAGAGCATAGCGGGCATCTCGCCGGACGCCATGTCTGTCCTCATGAAGTTCGACTTCCCTGGCAACATCCGCGAGCTGGAGAACATTATCGAGCACGCGTTCGTCCTGTGCAGGGGCAGAATCATTGAGCCGCAGCACTTGCCAATCTATCTCCAACCCAAAGCTGTCGCCGGGCCACCTTCCTATTCCGGCTCGCTGCGCGATGTCGAGGCGAGGCTGATAGTTGAGGCGCTTGACCGCAACGGCGGCAACCGCGTTGCGACGTCGCGGGAGCTCGGGATTCACAAGACGACGCTTTGGCGGAAGATGCGTCGCCTGGGATTGTTGGTGTAGCCCCTAGCGGGGACAAGACAATTCTCTGGGATACATACGGCGCGAGCACATTGATCATTCGTTATGTTGCTGGAATACCCTAATTTCTCGCTAGGGAAGACCATGGGTAGCCGCAGGCGTCAGCCTGACGGGGAGATTATTTGGAAGCGCGCTCTCCTTGCCCGTTGTGTTTCACACACGGCTACCCACGGTATCCCCTAGCGGGGAGAAGGTAATTGTCTGGGATACATACGGCGCGAGCACATTGATCATTCGTTATGTTGCTGGATTGCCCCTATTTCCCGTCAGGGAAAACCATGGGTAGCCGCAGGCGTCAGCCTGACGGATTGAAATTTGGTGCTGGGCCGGCCTGTATCTATTGCCCGTTGTGCTTCGCACACGGCTACCCACGGTATCCCCTAGCGGGG
>Ga0307379_10010231_pt1 | contig 12446 bp, 9 predicted proteins | sample UN2MG_FD_202237 | JGI IMG/M metagenome (GOLD analysis project Ga0307379, IMG submission 202237) | Soil microbial communities from Risofladan, Vaasa, Finland - UN-2 | ecosystem: Environmental > Terrestrial > Soil > Coastal area > Acid sulfate soil | place: Finland: Risofladan, Vaasa | collected... | reverse complement strand
CGGACAATAATAATACCATTTTTCCTGTCTGTCAAGCCCCTGGTTGGTGTTTTTAAGCTCTGACCTTCAACTCCTCCTCTGCAAGCTGAGAGAAAGCCAGCCATAGTGAAAACATTGGCTAATTGACAGGCGATGGCGTGGTTGTGTAGAATGTGCCTATGAGTACACAAGAAGTCCCTATAGCTTCATTTCTGAAGGAACTAATGCGTCGCCGCAAACGCTTACCCAGTCAACTGGCAGCTGACTTGGGTGTTAGCCATGCTACTGTTAGCCGCTGGCTTTCCAATGCAGATGTTCCTGGGGTACCCCCATTTTTAGTACCACCTACAATGAGAGACTTCTCGCTTTCTCCACTGGTTGTCTAACCTCTTTTACCCGGTTCTTTTCGTAGTATCTCCTAGCAAACTCCGCTGGTGTTAGGTAGCCCAGCGAGCTGTACGGACGGTGGTTATTATACTCATGTCTCCATACTTCCACAATAGGCTGAGCCTCCTTACCATTCCAAAAGATCTCACGGTTCAGGCACTCATCTCTCAGCTTATCGTTGTCCTTCAAATTGAACCCCTCGATGTTAGCCTCCCACTCTGAGAGGTCTTTTCTTTTTATCAAGCTTTCAACTACCCCAGAGGGAAAAGGATGCAATTGCTTCCTCCGATATAACAAACTAAAGCCCCTTTTGTTATCACCTAGTACCGTTGTGCGGTGATTTGCGTATATGTGGCGTTGAATGTCTAAGTTGATACCCTGACTTAGGTTCAAGGGGTTGTTGATTGCCGGAGGAGACCATTAACTAGTTGCTCTTAACTTCCCCTTACTTTTCTTGCATCCGGTCCATCGGTGAATACTTGTGGTGCTGAGCGGTAATCTGAGAGCTGGTGAAGTGAAGATAATGATTTACCATCTCGAGGGTTGTATGGCCAAGAATCTCCCGGAGAGAGAAGATATCGCCACCATTTAGTAAGTAATTAATAGCAAACGTATGACGGCATAAATGAGCGTGCAACCGGTTTACCCCCGAACTCCTGGATAACCTGGAAAATACCAGTTTTACAGTGTTAACCGTTATTGGTTTACCACCCCGTGAGAGGAATAGTCTATCGTAATCTCTACCGTAAGGTTGAGGTCTTACTTTCTCGATATAATGCAGAAGCTCCATCTGAACGAACTTTCCAATAGGCACAATACGCTCCTTGTCACCCTTTCCTGTGACTTTTATATAACCGTCTTTAAGGTTCAGATTATCCAGGGTAATACCTGCTGCTTCAGATGCCCTCAGGCCGCTGTCAAGGAGTGTTACCAGCATAGTATGGTTACGTTCTCCGCTGTATGAATTCCTGTTGATACTGCTTACAATCTTCTTAATTTCTTGTGGGGTCAGAGGTTCAATAATTTTACTGGGTGCTTTGGGTAGTTTCAGATTCTGAAGTCTGTTGTGTGTGGTGTAGTCCTCAGCGTATAACCAGGATGCGAATGCCTTGAGGGCTCTAACATGGCATTGAACTGTTCTGGGTGAAAGTAGTTTGTTTTGCTGGGGGGTGTAGGGGTGCCCCTGAAACTTCGGCTTATTGCGCAGGTGGATAATATAACTCCTGACAGTATCAATGTCGAAAGCCGAAAGGTCGTTGCGCTGCAATTCGACCTCCATGTAACCTGAGAATAACATAAGCATTTCGGTATACCAGGCTATTGTTCTCGGGCTCTTGCCCTCTGCCTGGTTACTGGTTTCGTAGCGGCTAATGACTTCATTGATTGTCAGAGCTACCGCTTGTTTCCCCAGTACTAATGTCTTCGTCATTACCTTACCTCCCCATTTACAGTACCCGTTTTTCAGACTTCAGAATATTTACTGAAATCCAATCCCGGAGATTTTGCATACTTTTTCACCCAATCAACTACTTCTGCCCAGTTACCTGAGGCAAGATTATTCATCATATCAATGATAATACCGGTTGCCTCTTCTATGGAGAGCACCTTCGAACCAGTTTGCGCGTAGTAAGCCTTATCAGCTACAATTTCCTCTTCTTTTACCCAATAGATATTAAATCCATTAGCCTCGCTGAGAAACACGCAGACATAACCTTGGTTTTCATGTTCTTTGTATCTCAATTCTGCTAATGCGTTGATCCAGCTACCAAGAATGTCTAATTTGCATCTAAGGCGTCCCGCAGCATATGTGGCTAGATACTCCTCAAACTCGTTCAGGTTGGTGAGGATTATCTGACAACCATGCTCTACGTGACCTAATACTTGCTTCAATTCACGACAGCTTTCTTCTATGGTTTCCATTAGTCTCCTCCCAGTTCTGTTATCAAATCTTGAAGTGTAGATTTTGTGATATTAGGATAACGGAAATGTTTTTCGTTATTGGTAATCCACTTAAGGATAGATTTCAGGATAGCCACCGCTAACTGACCGTATTCCTGGTAGCTTGCTGATGCGGGGTCGTTTATTAAAACAATGACCCTGTGTAGATGTTTGCTCTCCTCCAGTTTGCTCTCCACTTTTGACACCTCGGCTCCGGTTTTCATAGCTATTGCATTCAGTGACTCGAATTGCTTCAACGCTTCATCGTTTTTCCCTTCTAGCTGAGCTAGTAACTCTTTACGCTTGATAACCTTACTTTCCAGCCTGACAAGTTCCTCTTGCATTACCTCAAGCTTCCCGTAGGTCTCCACACTCTTTAGTACGATGAGCGGTTCACCATATTTTTCGGCTAGTGATAGTGTCGTAGATATGATGTCCAATCCAAATTTATAATCGTTTATCAGTGTCCGGCACATATTTACTGCTGCGGCCATGTGCCCATATTCCACGTTGAGTTTATTAACCTCCGATTCTAAAGTGATCAACTCTGATTGAGCCTGCGAAACCTTGTTATTAATTTCCGAATAGTCCACGTACCCCTTTAATACCTGAAAAACGGCTTTAGGTCCGCCAAATTTATCAGCCAGAATGGCTAACCCATCCAACTCGTCCTCCCCGAAACCCAACTCCAAAGCTTTTTGATAAGACTCCAGCGGTTTGGTAAGTCCCGATAGTCTATCTTGAGTCTCCTGGAGTTTCTGCTCAGCAGACGCTGTCTCTTCGTGAATATTTTCGAGTTTCTTCTCAGTGTCGTCGACCTTCACCTCCACTTCCTTAAGTGACCCGTAAGCCGACAGCGCTTCGTATACCGCTTGAGTATCGCCGAACTTACCCGCTAGTTCCGAAAGCTGTTTCAACGAATCAAACGAGATACCTTTTCCATCGAGGATTTTTTTTGCTTCGAGGAATTCGATCACTTTGAAAGGAGATACACCGGTTTCTGTAAATATCATATGTTGCTGAATCAGATCGACGAAACTCAATGAGGCGGAATGGGCATTTTGCATGAAACTCACCACCGCGTCTAGGTCCAAGCTTTGCTCTTCAAGATAGTCAAACACTTCTGCCGCATTTCCTATATCTTCGAGAGTCAGATCGGCAGCTATCGCTTTGTTCAGTAACGTAGCTGCATCCTGCCAGGGTGAGGGATTATCCACCTTTGTTCCAGGGGTATAGAATTTGACGGTGCTCGTTGACCATTTTCCTCCGGACAGGTCGGAAATTTCATTATTGGACATCCCCATTTTCTTTAGCTGCTTCATCAGTCTCCGGACTTCTTCATGCTCTGCCTTGGACAGGGTTTCCTTACTCGCCAGCGCCACAAATTTCTTGGTTGACTCTTCGATACTCATACCTGACGTCCTCCTTTCTCTCCCTAGAGTAATTTCCGGGCTCACGACATTTACTCTGTATTTACCCGGCGCCTTATCTACTAGACCTTTTTTTCAGTTTCCACTAGAATTAAAGCACACCTGTAAACAGGTGTGCTAAAAAGTTAACGTGTAGTCTTTTCGATGTATCAATATAGGATGAAATGAAACCAAAGATTTTTGAGAGAGCCCTACACCGCTGGAAACCGTGGCTGGATTCCATAGCTTCCGGGCGAGGGGTCTTGCGAACTCAGCAGCCGCCCCCACCACTACTGGTAATTAGGGAGGTAGCCCAAAAAGCGCTCAGTGAACTGGATTTTCCTCCCTGCGCCCTTTTTGAGCTTTATTGGCTTTGTTGTATATTCACTGATTACGAAATCAAAAGAGGCTTCAAGTTTGATAAGCTCATTCTGCCTGATTGGTTTCCCCTTCCGTTCGGTTTCAAAGCTGAGTATCTTTACCAGTTCAAGGGAAAACGTATTTATCCGCCTGAAGCCTGGAATGAGACTGATAGGCTATTCTGGTTTCAGAGGGACCAAATAGCACAAATTACACCAAAAGAGAGAAGAGCTGAGTATTTTCAGAATTACCCAAATAGAGACTCCGTACTTATGTTATCCGCCAACCACCCAATCCTCGCATTTGTTAAGAAGGGGCGTCCGATTACAACTGAATTAAATGGGAGAACCCTCTTGGATTAATCGTTCAACGACTACATTGTGTATTCACAATAGTGGCATTTCACAGTCACAACTACATGATATAGCATAGAGATGATGCTTAATGTGGATGAAGCAACCAAAATAATGGTATCTTGGTGGACTTTTATAAACTGCCCTGCGGTAACCTATTAGTCTGCTCCCGTTGACCGAGGATAGAGACAAGCGATTTTAACTAGAACAGAAGCTCTGATCAAGCCGTTAAGAAGGATTAACAGGGTAGGATCATCTGCCTTAAATCCGATGACGAAGTTAGGCCAAGATAAGGTTTAAATGTGGTTGAGGAAGGTATATGCCTTCGAAATATACGCAAAATATATACGAGACGTTCCCTATACAATCAGGGGTGTAGAGTGCATCATCTTTTCGTCGTTACCTTATCTTCTTTTCGTCAAGTTGTTACATCGTCTCATTATTTTTCCGTCTCGGCATTGTCGATAAAATGAGGGCATCGTCTTGTCCCTAACCTTTGAGAATTTCCGGGAAGTGTTTAGGTGGTGAATGTAATTATGAGGCCAGTAGACTATGGCTATAGTCTCCCAGAGGTTTGGATTACCTCGCGTCGATATTTAGGTGGTTTGTAGGCCTGACATTTGGTGCCCTACTATTGCCGTCAGGTTCTTTAAAGAGGAATTTCCTATCCCGCGTTTTATTCCGTCAAGGGATGTTCGATGAAAGCATTGAGATAGTCCCGAAATGATAATATTGTGGTGGGACGGGGCGGCTAAAGTATACGTATGTATTAGCATACTGGTTAGTGTCCGAAGTTACTGATAGTCTCTAAATAATCGCATTTCATTAGCATACACGTATGCTATGGGGCAGAGAGCGTATAAATTCCACTAAGACGATAGCCGGGAACCATCTTTGTTGGTAGGTCTCGCTGGCTGGTCGTTACTCCCAGGAGGAGACTCCTCAAACGAGAATAACTCCTTGGTTGGAACCCCCATCGCCTGGGCCAATCTTCTGACATTCCGTATCGCTGGATTGCGCAGACCCCTCTCGACACCACTCAGGTATGTCACGTGGATACCAGCCCGATCAGCAAGCTCCTCCTGAGACAACCCCGCCCTTGTTCTCAAGGAACGGAGATGGCTTCCAAATCCTGATAGAAAAGGGTCTCTAGTAATTCGTCGGTTCATGGCACTTGAAACAATGTTAGGGAGGTATTAGAATATAAGTCCATAGACTATGAGTAAAGTAGAGACCAGCGGCTAACTAAAACGGGCATTTAAATCATCTTAGAAAGTTGGACGTGGAAGCAAAGGATGGTCCGAAAAAGTATCGGGACTACAATGGAGGATGATGATGAAGCAGCAGACAGGTCTAGTATATAACAAGGATGTATTCGTCGACGGCGACACGTCGTGGATATTCGATTCAACATCAATTGAGGCATTTGGGTCTTCATGGAAAGGCTTCGGGTACGAAATCATCTTCAGACCTGAGGAAATTCGTGCCCCAGAGAGAGTTATAAAAGAATTGAAAGAAGCTTTTATGAAGCCTTTCGGATTACCTAAAAACCAATACCGCTTCGAGTCAACTTTTTGGAGGATTTATTGGGACCAAGGCCAGTTGAGAGCATCCATGATCAAGGAATGTGAGGATGCTCTCGATAGAATAGCCAGGAAAAATAGGATTGTAATCAGGCTTAACGGGGTGATAATACAACCAAGACCGATGGGATATATACAATACTACGTGGAATCGAACACGAGTTATTCATAGCTCGTCTTCTTCTTCTTGTAGACCACACTCCGGCTCTTCTCATCAGGACGCCCTGTATACTTAATATTATCCGCGATGTCCGATAATTCAGAAGTCGGATTCAGACTTAAAAGACTATGTGTATAGTCTCCTAGACATGACACGAAATAAAGGATAGCAGGAAAAGGGCAACAATAAGATGATTTGTTATTGTAGAAAGTAGTCAGTGGCTGAGGTTGTGAAGTTCACTGAAAGGGGGATACCGTGATATTATTAAAGAGCATTTCAATGACTGATGGCAGCACTGCTGCATATAGAGGGTGAAGATACTGTGTTACTCATGCCCGATGATAGAACTATTGCGCTAAAGCCTATCAAATGGTACAAGAATCTTGCCACAAGAAAGGGGCGGCTTGAAGCCGAAGCATTTCTCATTGAAGGGGACAGGGCCATCAAACAGATAATCAGTAATAATCCGGATGAAATAATTGAAATTGTATCCACAGAGGAACTATCTCCCTTTTACCACAAATACTCTAATCGCTTTGTCACTGATAGCCAATTACGCTCGATCTGCTCCTCAAAGACGCCTCAGGGAATCATTGCTGTCGTCCATCTATCCCTGGATATGTATTCTGACCAACTGCCAGACAGCATCGGTGCCAAAATCCTACTGCTCGAAGATATTCAAGACCCGGGAAATGTGGGCACTCTCATCCGCACTGCCGTAGCCTTTGATTTTTCCGGGGTTATCCTGACAGAAAAATGCGCCGATCCCCTATCTCCAAAATGTGTTCAGTCAACTGTTGGTACAGTGTTATCTTTATGGATCAGAAGAACCTCCCGTTATCTGGAGCTCGTAGAGAAACTGAAACATAGTGGATACTCCCTCGTAGCCACAGATCTTGGTGGCGTGGAAGACCCTTCGGTTCTTCAATGCCAGAATAAGCTCCTGCTTGCACTGGGCAACGAGGCATCTGGCCTTTCAAACTCAGTACTGAACGCGTCCAATCATAGATTAAGAATACCCACAATTCGGGGGAAAACAGAATCGCTGAATGTAGCGGCTTGCGGTGCAATCTGCATGTATCTGAGCTATCAATAAATATTGAGCCTATCACTGAGTGATCAGTCTTCGTCGTTTCAACCAAGCACGTATTACCTTTGATGAAAGATCAGGACCGTTATCCGATTACATAGCAGGTTATCAATCTACTAGTCACATAATATGCCGGATTGTTCAATTAAGAAACGTCAGTAGACTATGGATATAGTCTGTTGAGCCACTCTCTTTTTAGAAAGCCCCTCTTGTATCGGGGCTTTTATCCCATTTGACAACCTAGCTTGATGTTCAGCTTCATTGTCCAACAAAAAGTCACAAGGTGAAATTTCGAGAACTAGCTCGTTTATCATCCCTCCCGAGGCGGGAATGACTGAGCAAAGAAAAAGAAAAGCCTCCCTTTCGGGAGGCTTTTCCTGGCCCTGTTATGTCGAATCTCAGACTCTCTTCATTAAAATGACTATTCCTCTCGGTTCGCTAACTTCTATCGTATAATCAGGCCTACCGATTTGTTTCTTGCTAAGATGCTCTTTCACTGCAAATCCGCTCTTATCCGCTAGGTCTTCAATTTCCCTGAGTCCGTAACAACGTATGACTTCGTCCGAATTGTAGTCCGCTTGTTCAGCTGCCTTGATGATCTTTCCATCCGTCAGGATGTGGATGTGCTTGCTACGATATGTAGATGTAGCAGCATCAAACCATTCTTCCGTAAGAGAAAACCCGTCATCAATGGTATTCCAGCTTCTTGTGTGGGATAGCCTTGAGTAGCTCTCAAGGGGCAAATAATCAATAAAGGCTTGCCCATCCGACTTTAAAGCCCTGTGAATCCTTTGCAGAAGCTGTTCGTTCTCCTTTTCCGTAAGTAATCCAAATGTTCCGCTTAGCATAACACACAGGTCGAACTTATCCTGATATTCAATCGCTCTCATGTCGGCAGTATGAAACTCTCCGCTCAGCCTCTCCTGCTTAAAGGTATTGGTAGCGAATTCGATGAGGCTTTTTACCTTGTCTATACCAGTCACCCTATACCCTTTCCGGGCAAAAAGCTTTGCCTGGTCGCCTCCGCCACATCCCAGGTCAAGAATGGAAGCTTCCGGTCTTAGCTCACAATGCTTCTCGATCAAGTCAACCAGATCCTGGTCCCATTTAAAGATGCCCGGTATCTTGTGACGGGAAACGACCCGCCAGTAATAACCCCAGTATTCCTCAAATGTCAGCCGTAGCGTTTGCATTATCTTTCTCCAATATATTTGTCCGCGCCAGTGATAATGACTACTTTGTTTCTCAGCTTAATATCCATTATTCTATCCCCCTTGTTTCATTAATCGTTCAAATTTGGGCAGTGTCTATATAGCCTGAATCTGGTATCCCGCAAAATCCCTTAATAGTCTATCAGTCTCTAAACTATCCGATGATATATACGGTTGCTCCAGCTAAATTTGGAGACCTTTTTGTCCTATTTTACTAACATTATAACTGGACTCCTTTTTGGGGGGCAGGTCACCATGAGATGGTTTTCGGGCTTTCACCTTCTGCCCCGTTACAGACCTCATAGTATTCTATGAGGTCAAATAATTTATGTGCCTTTTCTTTGGTTGCCAACCCTTTGTAGGTTCAAGGTTACTTCGATACATCATGAAGTTTTATCACGATAGGATAATCCTTGATCAGCATTCCTTTCAGAATTGATTTGCCCTCGCTTTTCGAAGGCTGCAGTACCTGTTCACTTCCATTAAGTATGTCTATGCCGGTAGCTTGTTGGAATTGGGTATGGGGCAAGATAATGTCTGTTGAGATATCTGGAGAATCATCGTCTGCTCTCCCCGGAGTCCAGACGGCTAATAGGAGGTCACCGTTCTCTGACTTGAGCCCCACTGTTTCAAAGCTCTTCTCTCTGTCGCTAAATTCTGCGTCAATTTGCGTAGGCGTGACGCTATCCAAAATAGTGGATAGTGTTCGCATCACATAGTAGGCTGCCTGGGGCTGCTGGGGCTTCACCGGGTCAGCGGAGAAGGTGTTGCGAAATAGGCCTAAATCCCAGCTTGTGGCGTGCTCGCACCAAGTTTGGCAGTAGAAAGAAGTTATGTCTAAGCCGACGTGGGTGAGTGAAAGACGGGCTACGTATTTTGCCTTGACCAATTCTGAGACCGCTGGTCTGTTGCTAGCGGGATAGGGAGCACCCCAGCTCCATTCGTTGGCATGATACTCACCTTTGAAACCGTATGATTCGGCGAGCTTTTTAGTATCCTTGACATCGTTTGCATAGTTTCTAAATTCTGGGCTTTCTGGATCCGTTCCATAGAATGGATGCCAGGCGATAACGTCGACGAGTTTGCCTACTCCTTCCTTCAAGCAGGCCTCCAGGAATTTTCTGTCAAAGCCTCCCATACCGCCAAAGAGTATCTTGGCTTCAGGGGCTTCTTCCCGGATGATTGGCACAACGCTCTTGACCCATTCGCAGTACACGGCAGGACTGGGGAAATAAGCTTGTTCTTCGTTCCAGATCTCAAAGTACTTGACCCGGTCCTTGAAATATCGCACCATGAAACGCACATAGTTCTTATACCCCTCCAGCATAATGGGCCCCTCGGCGGCAGGGAGAGTGCCGTGGCCTCCCGGGGTCTGTCCAAACCAACCCTCCTGCGTTTCCAATGTTTGCTTAGCCTGCTTTGGGTCACGACGACCTTGTGGTGTGTATAGCCAGTTGGTGAAGCCTAAACCGAGGACAACATTTACTCCGTTCCTGGCACATTCTGTAATTGTCTCATCCCCCCTGGGGTCTATCACATATTTGCCTTTCTCCTGCTCCACGCAATTCCAGTTCAGAATGCTACCTTCGGCTAGTCTGAGCCATTTCAGGCCCAGATCATAGTGCACAGGCCACAAAAATTTGCCAAGAAGTTCCCGTGCGCTCATTAATTGAGAAGAAACGGTTACCCCGGCTCCCCTTGATGCTAGAGCTAAGTTATCACCAGTTTCATCAATCACCTCTACCTCTGCAACTGAAAAGGAATAAGTTTTGAAGTATACCTCGGGAAGGTTTCGGCCGATGATCCATATCTGTTTGGCCCGCATAGGCTGAAAGGGAAAAACCCTGGGTTTTGCGTCTGCAGGTACTACATAAGATGGATTTTCGTAGACTGTTTCCCAGTGCCAGGAGTCCCGGCTAACTTTTATGGTGAGATCCGAAGGCATCCCTTTATTATCTTCCCTCGGAACTAAGACTACAGCCTTAATCAGGCTCTCCTTAGCCAGGTCGATGCGTATCCAAACCGGCTCGAAATCCGGCTGAGCCTGCGGTCGGCTGCACCAGAAGGTGTCGTAGTCACCGTCTATAAGGCGTATGCTGGGCTGCGGCTGAAAATCCATCAGCTCACTTCTTGGAGTATCATTATTTGCCCCCATCTTATTAGCCTTGATCTCCCAGGATTTTTTAGGCTTGATTTTCTTTTGGGGTGAATCGTTTCCTTGTTGCAGATGAATCCCCTTAATGAAGGTTGGGCTTACCCCCCAGATGTAAGTGTAGCCGTAACCGTACACCGGTACCCCATCGCATATAGCCCTCACTGGTTGTAATCTTTCAGAAACCATTTATTTCTCCTCCTAGCTAGAATTAAATTCGAGGGTAATATTCCTCTACTTCCTAGAAAGGGGTGGGGATTCATCCCCCACCCCTTCTTCTTTTGTTTCTGGCTGCTTATCCCATATCGGGAATTGCCGAAGATGACACATCATGAAGTTTAATCACGACAGGATAATCCTTGATCAGCATTCCTTTCAGAATTGATTTGCCCTCGCTTTTCGAAGGCTGCAGTACCTGTTCACTTCCATTAAGTACATCTATACAAGTAGCTTGTTGGAACTGGGTATGGGGCAAGATAATGTCAGTTGTGATGTCTAAGGAATCGTCACTTGCTCTCCCCGGAATCCAGACTGCTAGTAGAAGGTCGCCGTTCTTTGACTTGAGCCCCACTGTTTCAAAGTCCTTCTCCCGGTTGCTAAATTCTGCGTCGATTTGCGTAGGCGTGACGTTTTCCAAAATAGTGGATAGTGTTCGTAGCACATAATAGGCTGCCTGGGGCTGCTGTGGGTTCACCGGATCAGCGGAGAAGGTGTTGCGGAATAGGGTTAAATCCCAGTTTGGGATTTGATCGCTCCAAGTGTTGCAGAAGAAAGAAGTTATGTCTAAGCCGACATGGGTGAGTACAAGACGGGCTACATATTTTGCCTTGACCAGTTCTGAGACCGCTGGCCTATTGCTAGCTGGATAGGGAGCACCCCACATCCATTCGTTGGCATGATACTCACCTTTGAAACCGTACGATTCTGCAAGCTTTTTCATATCGTTGACATCGTTTACATAGTTTCTATATTTCGGGCTTTCTGGATCCGCTCCATAGAATGGATGCCATGCAATAACGTCGACGAGTTTGCCTACTCCTTCCTTCAAGCAGGCCTCTAGGAATTCTCTGTCAACGCCTCCACCTTTTGGCGGCTTCATACCACCCAGGAGTATCTTGGCTTCAGGGGCTTCTTCCCGGATGATTGGGGCAACACTCTTGACCCATTCACAGTACACCGCAGGACTGGGGAAATACATTTGTTCTTCATTCCAAATCTCAAAGTACTTGACTCTATCCTTGAAATGTTGCACCATGAAACGCACAAAATTCTTATATCCTTCCAGCATACCAGGTACCGTGATGGGAGGGAGGGTGCCATGGCCTCCCGGGTCATTTCCATACCACCAAGCCTCCTGCGTTTGCCATACTTGCTTAGCCCGTTTGGGATCACGATGACCTTGTGGTGTGTATAGCCAGTTGGTGGAGCATAAACAGATGACAACATTTACTCCATCCTTTACACATTCTGTAATTGTTTCATCCCCCCTGGGATCTACCACATATTTGCCTTTCTCCTGCTCCACAGAGTGCCAGTTCAGAATGCCACCGGCGAAGCCTACTCTGACCCATTTCAGGCCCAGGTCGTAGTGTAAAGCCCACGACATTGGACCCCAAGCGTGAGTAGAAGAGACTGTTACTCCGGCTCCTCTTGATGCCAGAGCCAGGTTATCACCAGTTTCGTCGATCACCTCTACCTCAGCAAGTGAAAAGGAATAAGCTTTGAAGTATACTTCTGGGAGGTTTCGGCCAATTATCCATACCTGTTTAGCCCGTATAGGCTTAAAGGAGAAAACCCTGGGTTTTATGTCTGCAGGTACTATAT
>Ga0307379_10010230_pt1 | contig 12446 bp, 10 predicted proteins | sample UN2MG_FD_202237 | JGI IMG/M metagenome (GOLD analysis project Ga0307379, IMG submission 202237) | Soil microbial communities from Risofladan, Vaasa, Finland - UN-2 | ecosystem: Environmental > Terrestrial > Soil > Coastal area > Acid sulfate soil | place: Finland: Risofladan, Vaasa | collected... | reverse complement strand
CGGATTCAGGTTGTCCTTCCAGTCGCCGCCGTCGGGGACTTCGCTCGGGTCTTCCTTCGTGAACAGGTGATCGTACAGCCGAACCTCGACATCCAGGGCGTGGGCGGCCGACACCCAGTGCAGGGTCGCCTTGACCTTGCGCCCGTCCGGTGCGTCGCCGCCGCGAGTGTCCGGATCGTACGTGCAATGCAGCTCGGTGATCTCGCCGGTCTTCGGGTCCTTCACCACGCCCGCGCAGGTGACGAAGTACGCGTAGCGCAGCCGCACCTCACGCCCGGGCGCCAGCCGGAAGAACTTCCGCGGCGGGTCCTCGCGGAAGTCGTCCTGCTCGATGTACAGCACCCGCGAGAACGGAACCTTGCGCGTACCGGCCGCCGTGTCTTCCGGATTGTTGATCGCCTCCAGCTCCTCGGCCTGACCCTCGGGATAGTTGTCGATGACCACCTTCAGCGGCCGCAGCACGCCCATGACGCGCGGGGCCCGTTTGTTGAGGTCCTCGCGCAGGCAGTGCTCGAGCAGGGCGATGTCGATCACGCTCTTGAACTTGGCCACGCCGATTCGCTTGCAGCAGTTCCGGATGGACTCCGGCGTGTAGCCGCGTCTTCGCAGGCCGCAGACCGTCGCCATGCGCGGATCGTCCCAGCCGGACACCCGCCCTTCCCGCACCAGCTCGAGCAGCTTCCGCTTGCTCATCACGGTGTAGGACAGCTCCAGCCGGGCGAACTCGATCTGCTGCGAGTGATGAATAGCCGGCCCCCACGGCCCCTCCGGCCCGCGCCCTTCGTTGATCGCGTCGATGAACCAGTCGTACAGCGGCCGGTGGTTCTCGAACTCCAGCGTGCAGATCGAGTGCGTGATCCCCTCGATCGAGTCCTCCAGCCCATGGGCCCAGTCGTACATGGGGTAGACGCACCACTTGTCGCCCGTGCGATGGTGCGAGGCGTGCAGGATGCGGTACATGACCGGGTCGCGCATGTTCAGGTTGGGATGACCCATGTCGATTTTGGCCCGCAGCGTGCGCGAGCCGTCGGGGAACTCACCCTTGCGCATGCGATCGAACAGATCGAGGTTCTCCTCGACCGTGCGGTTGCGGAAGGGGCTGTCTCTGCCCGGCTCGGTCAGCGTGCCGCGGTGCTGGCGGGTCTGCTCGGCGTTCAGGTCGCACACGTACGCCTTGCCGGTCTTGATGAGCTGCACGGCGTACTCGCACATCTGCTCGAAGTAGTCCGACCCGAACAGCAGCCGGTCCTCCCAGTCGAACCCCAGCCAGCGGACGTCCTCTGTAATCGCCTCAACGTACTCGTCCTCCTCCTTGATCGGATTGGTGTCGTCGAAGCGCAGGTTGCACTTGCCGCCGTACTGCTGTGCCAGGCCGAAGTTCAGGCAGATGCTCTTGGCGTGCCCGATGTGCAGATAGCCGTTCGGCTCCGGCGGGAAGCGGGTGCACACCCGGCCGTCCCACTTGCCGGTCCGGTTGTCCTCCTCGATGATATCCTCGATGAAGTTGAGTCGCGTCCTGGTGTCATCCTTGGCCATGTCTGCTCGATCCGTTTCTCCCAACGACGTCGATGAGGCGCGTGGATCCCTCCCACGCACTCTGTCCATCGCCGTCTTCGGGCACCGATGATAACCGACGCCGCACGGCACCGCACCTGCGCGGGTGACACCACTGCCTCAGCCGCCGGCCTTGAACGCACGCGACCTTGACAGTAGCGTGGAACCATGGGTCGGCGCAGTCGCAGCCGGAAGGCCCCCGGGCCAAAAGCCGGGGGTGCCGAAGCCGCTCGCCCGACGAGTCCCGTCGGCCGCGCCGGGGCAACCTGGTTGGGCGCGCCGGTTCTGGTCGGCGCGGTCGTCGTGGCCTACATACCGGCCATCCAGGGCGGCTACATCTGGGACGACGACGACTACGTCACCGAGAACGTCCACCTGCACTCGCTGCCGGGCCTGGGCCGAATCTGGTTCGATGTCGGCGCGACCCACCAGTACTACCCCCTGGTCCACACCAGCTTCTGGATCGAGTACCACCTCTGGCGGCTGGACCCGCTGGGCTACCACCTGGTCAACGTCCTACTCCACGCACTGGGGGCCGTGCTACTGTGGCTGGTCCTGCGGCGGCTTGCTCTGCCCGGGGCCTGGCTGGCGGCGGCCGTCTTCGCCCTGCACCCCATGCACGTCGAGTCAGTGGCCTGGATCACCGAACGCAAGAACGTGCTCTCCGCCGTCTGCTACTTCGCTGCACTGCTGGCCTGGCTGCGCTTCAGCGGCCTGGATGGCGACCGGCCGGCCGAACCGCGACGCCGGCGGTACTACGCCGTCGCCCTGCTGCTGTTCTGCTGTGCCCTGCTCAGCAAGACGGTCACCTGTTCGCTGCCGGCCGCCGTCGTGCTGCTGCTGTGGTGGAAGCGACCGCGTCTGAAGTCGGGTGACTTGCTGCCGTTGGCCCCGATGTTCGCCCTCGGCATCGCCGCCGGCCTGCTCACCGCCTGGATGGAAAAGCACTCCGTCGGCGCCCAGGGCATGGAATGGAGCCTCACCGCCGTCGAACGCTGCCTGGTGGCCGGGCGGGTGATCTGGTTTTACCTGGCCAAGCTCATCTGGCCGGCGGGTCTGACCTTCATCTACCCGCGCTGGCACATCGACGCGGGGATGTGGTGGCAATACGCCTACCCATTGGCGGCGGTCGCGGTGCCCATCGCCCTGTGGATGTTGCGCCGGCGCGTGGGCAAAGGCACCTTGGTAGCGGCGCTCTTCTTCGGCGGCACGCTGTTTCCCGCCCTGGGGTTCGTGGACGTCTACCCCATGCGCTTCTCGTTCGTGGCCGACCACTTCGCCTACCTGGCGAGCATCGGCCCGATTGCCCTCTTCGCCGCGCTGCTGACGATCGGCCTGCGCCGGGGTCGTGGACCCACGGTCAAACACAAGACCGGCGCATCACCCACCGCGCCGCATCCGGTGATCGGAAAGCTGATCCCCGCCGCCCTGCTCGTACTCCTGGCCGTCCTCACCTGGCGGCAGGGCACAGTCTATCAGGACGCCGAGACCCTCTGGCGAGACGCGCTGGCCAGGAACCCGTCGGCCTGGATGGCGCACAACAACCTCGGCAACCTGCTCAAGGACCGGGGCGATACCGAACAGGCCATGGAGCACTACCGGGCCGCCCTGGAACTCAAACCCGATTTCATCGACGCCCTGAACAACCTCGGCGCCGCCCTCGTGAAAGTCGGCCGATTCGACGAGGCCCTCGCCCGGTACGACGAGGCGTTGCGGCTGCGGCCCAATCGCGCCACGATCCACTTCAACGTCGGCGAGGCCTTGGCCAAGCGCGGCGACCCGGATGCGGCCATCGCGGCCTACCAGCGAGCCCTTCAACTCGACCCCGAACTACCCGCCGCACACAACGCCATGGGGATCGCCCTGGCCGGCAAGGGCCTGATCGATCAGGCCATCCAGCATTACCAACGGGCCCTGCAACTCAACCCCGACCACGCCGAGGCCCACAACAACCTGGCCGTCGCGCTGGCCATGCGGAACCGGCTCGACGAGGCCCTCTCACACTTCCGCGAGGCCGTTCGCCTCAAACCCGATTTCGCCGAGGCCGTCGGCGGCCTGGGCCTCGCACTGGCCACCCGCGGCGACGTGAGCGGGGCCATCGCCCAGTGGCGGCAGGCCCTGCGGATCCAGCCGGCCAACACCACCGTCCGCTGCCTGCTGGCCGACCACCTGCTACAACAGGGACGGGCAAAAGAAGCCGCAGCCCAGTATCAGGAGGCCTTGCGAATCGACCCGAATTGCATCGAGGCACAACGAGGACTGGCCGCCGTCCGCCAACGCCAAGACAACCAGTAACTGTCACCCGCCCGTGGGTGGCATGCTCTCACGCGAAGCGGGTGAGCATGTCCCCGCATTCAACCGCCCACCGGCACGATCGTTCGCCAGACCACGCCGCCCATCGGACCTCTCCCTGCGTGACGCTCAACCGCCTCTCCGCTTGCGCATCGCGTCGGCCGTGGCGATCGCCTCGGTGTAGATCTTGCCGAACTCGTCCACGCCGATGCCCAGCTTGCCGGAGATATCCACCAGCAGCTCGCGCTCCTCTTGGGAGATATCGCCGTCGATGCGGGCGGTGGCCACCAGCAGCTTCATCGCCGCCTGCGGATCGCGGGCGCCCTTCTGGAACAGCTTGTCCCGCGCCGATGGGTTGATCCGGACCTCGTTCATCATGCGCCAGATGGTCATGGCGTCCGCCCCGATGCGCCCGGCCAACTGCTCGTACACGCCCTTCTCGCTGCGGGTGATGTTGCCGTCGGCGGCCGCCAACGCCAGCACCGCCTGCAACACCTCCAGTTCGTCCTCGGTTGGCATGACTGTGCTCCAGACCGGTTTCAACAAAACATGGTACCGCGAGCCGAGCGCCTATGCACGTCCGCGGGCGGGATACCGTATAATGTAGGCGCATGTCGGTCAATCTGAACCAACTGCCGATCCCCGACTGGGGGCTGCGCTGCCCGAGGTGCGGCTACCGATTGCAAGGTCTGCCCTCGCACCGCTGCCCCGAGTGCGGAACCCGGTTGAACATGCCCGAGATCGTCCAACCCTGGACGCGCCTGCGCGACCCGCGCTTCACCGGCCGCGAACTCCCCCTCCCGGACTTCGGCCTGACCTGCGACGCGTGCCAGCGATCGCTGGTCGGAGCGGAACGTCACGCCTGTCCGCACTGCGACGAGCCGTTCGATCCGTTCGCCCACCATCCTCCGCAGAGGTGGTTCCCCGTCGATCCGCAGATCCACTATCCCCTGCCCATGCAGACCATCGAACTCGTCCTGCGCACCGAGCAGGTGCCCTACGTCGTGCACGACACGCACACGGCACTGGGCGTGCCCGGGTGGCGACTGCTGGTCCCCAGCGAGTTCTACTTCGAGTTCCTCTGGCTCACCCAACAGGCCCTGCAGCAACTCGGACCGCAGCCGGCCCAAAACCGCGACGAATCCTGGGAGTGCCGCCACTGCAACGAGTCCAACCCCGGCGGCTTCGACCTGTGCTGGAATTGCCAGGCCGCCAGATAGGCGCTCTGCGCAGCGCTGAACGATGGCTTGGGATGCCGGCAGCGCGAACTTCGTGACGACTCCTACAACGTCGGCAGCCTGCCGCCATCCACCGGCAGGTTGATGCCGTTGACGTACGAAGCACCCGGAGACGCCAGGAAGCCCACGGCCGCCGCCGTCTCCTCCGGCCGGGCGAATCGACGCAGCGGCACTTCCGCCTTCATGTTCGCCTCGACCTCCTCGACGCTGACGCCCAGCTCTTTCGCCCGGACCGCGATCACTGACTCCAGCCGTTCGGTGGCCGTGTAGCCCGGCAGCACGTTGTTGACCGTGATGCCGAACGGCCCCAGCTCCTCCGCCAGTGTCTTGGCCCAACTGGCGACGGCCCCGCGGATGGTGTTCGACACCCCTAGCCCCGGGATCGGCGCCTTCACCGAGAGCGAGATGATGTTGATGATCCGCCCGTAGCCGGCCTCCCTCATCCCCGGCAGCAGCACCTGCACCAGATACTGGTTGCAGATCACGTGGGCGGAGAACGCGGCCCGGAACACGTCGGCATCGGCCTCCCGGATCGGCCCCTGCGGCGGACCGCCGGTGTTATTGACCAGGATCTGGAACGGCCCGGTCTCGGCCAGGTGATCGGCCACCCGCTGCCGCACGGTCGGCGGATCGGAAAAGTCGGCGCACACCCAGTGGTGCACCTGCCCCGCGCCGGTGCTCAGTTGGGCGCAAACCTCCCCCAACCTGCCCTCATCCCGTGCCAGAAGTGTGACAGCCGCGCCTCGCTCCGCCAGTTCCACCGCACAGGCCCGCCCGATCCCACGCGTACTACCGCAGACCAGCGCCCGTTTACCTTCCAAATCCGTCATCCCGCGTCACCTCCGCACTTCCGGCCGATCGCGATTCTATGCGACCACCCGCCTCATGCCCAAACGCCCGCCGTGCCGTCCCGTATCGGTACCGAGCACGCTCGGCTAGAATGCCCGGCGCAAAGAGACCGAAGCCGCTGACGATCGGTCGCCCCAATGGGGGACCCGTCATCAGTTTGACCAGGAGCTCTGCGGACGCGGGACCGAAGCTGGTGTTCAGCACGGTTCACGCCCGAGCCCGGTACGAGTCGGTACTCACCAGGAGGCCAAGATGCTCAAGATGTCGCTCATCCTGTTCGTTGCGGGAATACTGTCCGCCAACCTGATCGCCTTCGCCGCCGACGGCCCGCCTCCGACCGGCGAGCAGAAGCTCAACAAGGCCGAGGCCGACTTCTCCGCACTCCACGGCGCCTACCTCACCCGCTACAGGCCCCTTGTCCTGGAATCCGAACAGGCCTGGTGGCAGGCGAACACCACCGGCACCGACGAGGCCTTCGCGCGACGTCGGACGGCCGAGGAGGCCCTGATCGAGCTGCACAGCGACCGCGACACGTTCGCCAAGCTCAAGAGTCTCAAAGAGAGCGGTCAAGTGGCCGACCCCGTCCTGGCCCGCCAGCTCGACGTCATGTACCGCGCCTTCCTGGCCCGCCAGGCCGACCCCGACCTGCAGAAGAAGATCGTCGCCCTCGAGACCGAGACCGAGCAGATCTTCAACACGCATCGCAGCCTGGTCAACGGCAAGGAACTGACCGAGAACGACGTTCGCAAGATCCTGATCGACAGCGACGACAGCGCCCTGACCGAGGCGGCCTGGAACGGATACATGAAGGTCGGCGCCAAGGTCGAGGGCAAGCTGGGCGAACTCGTGCGCTTGCGCAACCAGGTCGCCCGCCAACTGGGTTTCGACAACTACTATGTCATGCAGTTGACGCTCCAGGAGCTCGACGTGAACGAGCTGCTGCAGCTCTTCGACGAACTCAACACCCTCACCCGCGACGCCTTCGCCGCCTTCAAGACCGAGTTCGACGCCGCACGCGCCGCACGCTTTAAGGTCGCACCGGCCGATCTGCGCCCCTGGCACTACGGCGAGCTGTTCTTCCAGGAGTTGCCCGGCGGCAGCGACGTGAACCTCGACGCCCTCTTCGCCGACCGCGACCTGGTCGAACTCTCACGCACCTATTACGCCAGCATGGGCATGTCCGTCGACGACATCCTCGCCCGCAGCGATCTGTACGAGAAACCCGGCAAGAGCCCCCACGCCTTCAGCGCCGATCTCGACCGGGCCGGTGACGTGCGCGTCCTGTGCAATCTGCGCCCCAATCTATACTGGGCCGACACCATCCTGCACGAGTTGGGCCACGCCGTCTACGACAAGTACATCGCCCCCGACGTGCCCTTCGACCTGCACAACTCCTCCCACGGCCTGACCACCGAGGGCATCGCCATGATGCTCGGGTCCATGTGCAAGAACGAGGACTGGCTGACTACTGCCCTGCGTCTGGACGAGGACGATGCCGCCCGACTGGTGGCCGCCGCACGCAGGACGGGAGTAGCCGAGAAGCTGGTCTTCTGCCGATGGGCTCAGGTCATGGTCCGCTTCGAGCGCGGCATGTACGCCGACCCCGACCAGGACCTCGGCCGCCTCTGGTGGAACCTCAAGAAGCGTTACCAACTGCTGAACCCGCCCGACGACCCCAGCCGCCCGGACTACGGCGCCAAGATGCACATCGTCGGCTCGCCGGCCTACTACCACAACTACATGCTCGGCGACCTGTTCGCCTGCCAGGTCCACGAGCACATCGCCCGCGAAGTCCTCGGCCTCAACGATCCGGAGAAGACCTCCTTTTACGGCAGCAAGGCCGCAGGCGACTTCATGCGCCGGACGATCTTCGCCCCCGGCAACCTCCTCGCCTGGCGCGACCTGACCGTCCGCGCCACCGGCGAACCGCTGTCGGCCAAGGCCTTCGCCCGCCGCTGCGTCCGGGCCCCCAATCCAACGAGCAGCAAATGATCGCCCCGGCAGCGCGAACAGACGGCCCGCTGCACCCGATGGCCAAGCGGCCTCATAACCTGCTTAACAGCAATAAGTTACGCCGATCCCCGTGACGCCGGCCGCCGGATTGTCGGTCCGGCGTCGCTCCGCAATGACCGCCCCCCAACGCCCGGCAGCCCGCCCGCCAACACGCCCACAATAAACCGCGTCTACGACCGAATACCCCTGCGAAGTGACCACGGACAAGGCCACAGACCAAGAGCTGGGAGGTTGAACCGATGTCCAGAAACGAATACGCACAACACGTGCACAAGAAGCGTTCCTTCTTCTCCACGCTGGCCTGGGGAGGCAGCGTCCTGCTGGTGACGGTGATCGCCTGCGGCACCTGCCTCGCCCTTTACGGCATGAACATCATCGACCGCAAGACCGACACGGTCACCGGCTTCGTGCGCGAGGCCGTCCGGTCCGTCCCCGACATCATCGACTCGCTGCCGCCGGTCGTGGCCGACGTGCTCGAAGACCAGCGCATGCCGGCCTACGCCGAAGCGCTCGACGTGTCGGCCAGACTGGTCCGCTTCGAGCGACCCGGCCGCCGCGGCCAGTGGATCCGTCCGATCATCGAGGTGCAAAACAACGGCGACGAGCTGGTCTCGCTCCTCTCCATGCGAGTCGTGATTCTCGACGAGGACGGCGATCCGGTGGACGAGGTCAACGAGTGGGCCGCCACCCCCATCGCCGCCGCCCGCGACTGGCGCGGGCCCCTCATGCCGGGCGCCAAGCGGCACATCGTCTCGCACCACCTCTACCTGGGTGAATCCGTCGCCCAGGGCGAGCTGCGGGCCGAGGTCGAGATCACCGACGTGCGTATCTGGAAGCCCGAAGCACGGCAGACGACGGCGGTAACCGGTGCAGCCGAGGAAGTGGCACTAGCAGCGGAGTGACGGCAGAGTCGACACCCTGGTCCCGTCCAGCGCCGATTCCAGATGCGTCACGAAGCTCATGGTCGGAGCACGCCAACTGCCGGAACACCACCCGCCCACGCGGGCCACCTTCCGCGAGAACGCGCCCCACGCCGCCTCCCAACGCCCAGGTCGCAGAACATCTCCGGGCAAGCACGCCGCGACATGTAAGGAGTTGTCGGTCAGAACGAATGAGGGAACCGAACGCGCGAGCGAAGTCTTCATCCTGTCGGGGGGCGTGCGCCAGGGATCGCCCATACGCCCCGTGAACCCGACGGCAGGAAACAAAGGAGCAAACGATGAACCAGCGACACAAGACCTCCATCCTCGTGCTGGCCGCGTGCGGTATGCCGGCAGTGTGCCTGGCCGTCGCCCCGCTCTCAGGCGGCGCGCAGACCCCGGCCGATGCGGCGATGGAAATGCCGGACACGATCGCCGGGCAACGCGCCGCAGCCTTCTTCGGCGCGTTCAACTCCGGCGATGACGCCCGAATGCGAGAGTTCGAGACGAACAACCGGGCCAGTTCCAGCCTCAAGACACGGACTATCGACGATCGCGTCCAACAGTCCCGCAGCCTTCGCGACCAATGGGGCGACCTGACACCACAGCGCGTCCTCCAGTCCGCCGAGCGCGATCTCACCCTGCTGGTCCACCTCGCCGCCCCCGACGACAACTTCTCGTTCCAGTTTCAGCTCGAAGAGAAGCCCCCGCACGGTTTGGTCGCCCTGCAGATCACCGGGCCGGTTCGCCCGGGCATGGTCGAGACCTTCTCCAAGTCCATCGACGAAGCCATTCGCAACGACACCATCGAGGCCGCCGCCCGGACGCTGCGCGAGGGCTACGTCTATCCCGAGGTCGGCAAGAAAATGGCCGACGCCCTCGCCCGGTACCAGGCCGAGGGGCGTTACGACGGAATCACCAGCGCCGGCCAGCTCGCCAGCACACTCACGGCGGATGTGTTCGCCATCTGCAACGACCGCCACTTCAGCATCCGCCCGGCCGGTCTTCGCGTAGGCGGCTCGCCCTGTGGTCCGCAATCCGGCCCCGACATCGGCGCTCAGGACAACTACGGCTTTCGCAAGGCCGAGCTGCTGCCCGGCAACGTCGGCTACGTCAAGCTGGACATGTTCCACCCCAGCACGGAGGCCCAGCAGATCGCCGCCGCCGCCCTGGCCTCCGTGGCCGACTGCGACGCCCTCATCTTCGACGTCCGCGACAACGGAGGCGGCTCGCCGGAGATGATCCGTTTCATCTCCAGTTACCTCTTCGACAAGCCGACCCACCTGAACAGCTTCTACAACCGCCTCGGCGACAAGACCTCCGAGACCTGGACCACCGAGGACGTCCCGGGCAAACGCTTTCGCCCCGACCTGCCGGTCTACGTCCTGACCAGCGGGTTCACCGGGTCGGGGGCAGAGGAGTTCACCTATAACCTCAAGCATCTCAGCCGGGCCACCATCGTCGGCGAGACCACCGGCGGAGCGGCCCACACCGTGACCGAGCGGATGCTGAACGATCACTTCGAGATGCGGTTGCCCTTCGGCCGGGCCTACAACCCCATCACCAAGACTAACTGGGAAGGCGTCGGCGTGAAGCCTCATATTGCGGTATCGAGGTCCGAGGCGTTGGAGACGGCACTCCAGGACGCTGCCAGGAAGATCAGCGTCCTGAGCCGGCCATCGGGGGCATGACTCGGGTGAGGTGAGGTCCGACCGTCAGCGATCAGTTATCCACGCGGCTACTAGAGCCGCCTTTGCCCGCGGAGCCATTCGATCCACTGATCAATGCCCTGACCGCTCTTGGCTGACAACTCGATGAACGGCGCCGCCGTGTTGATCCGGGACAGGTCGTCGCGCACGCGGCCCATGTCGAAATCGAGCACGCCGAGCAAATCGGTCTTGGTCAGCAGAATCGCGTCGGCCTGCTGGAACAACGTCGGATACTTGGCCACCTTGTCGTCCCCCTCGGGAACGCTGAGCAGGACGACCCGCCGATGCTCGCCCAGGTCGAACGCCGCCGGGCAGACCATGTTGCCGACGTTCTCGATGAACACGTAAGCCAGGCGTTCGAGCTCCAGCCGCCCGATGCCCTCGGCTACCTGCGGTGCCGTCAGATGACAGCCGGTACCCGTGTTGATCTGGATGGTCTCGGCGGCCAGCGGTTCGAGCCGCTCGGCATCGCGCGTGGTCTGCAAATCTCCCACCAACACGGCACAGCGCACGTCCGCCCCCAGAGCCGGGATCGTCCGCTCCAGCAGCGTCGTCTTGCCGCTGCCGGGCGCGCTCATCAGGTTGATCGCCACCACGCGGGCCTGGTCCATTCGCCCGCGGTTCGCGCTGGCGACCGCGTCGTTGGCCTTGAGCACGTTCTCGACCACCCGCACCTTCACCGCACCGCCTCCTCCTGCGGCACGTCGCACACAACCGATTCGAGAATGATCTCGTTTCCGGCCGTGATCCGAACGTCAGCCAAACCGCAACTCGGGCACAGATAACAACCGATGTCCGGCTCGAACGCGCCCCCGCAGCGGTTGCAGACCGCCTTGGCCGTTTGTTCGACGATCTGAAGCTCGGCCCCCTCGGCCATCGTTCCCTCCGCCACCGCTCCGAACGCGATCTGAAGCGCTTCCGGCACGACCAGTCGCATGACCCCGACGGAGACCGTCACCTCCGTGACCCGCGACGCGCAGTGACCGCGGGCCGCGGCCGACACCCGGTCGATGAGCCCCTCCGCGATGCTCAGTTCGTGCACGCCCCGTCTCCGGCGTCGCCGTCGTCCCTTCGGCAGCAGTGCAAGCGGTCCTTGGTAGGCCCCGCCGGGACGCAAACCCCTACTTGCTCTTCAGCTTCGCCGCCAGGATCGACAGCAGCATGTCGTTGTCCAGCGGCTTCTGGAACACGCCGCTCAGCCCCAGTTCCGCGTAATCGGTGCTCAGGTTCAGGTTGTCCCCCACCGAGCTGAGCATGTAGATCGGCGCCCGATTGCCCAGCGCCTTGAGTTCCTTGACGAAGCTGGTGCCCGCGTCCACCTCCTCCATCATCAGGTCCACGAGCACCAGGTCGGGGTCGGACTTCTTGTACGCCCGCAGCCCTTCCTCCGCGCTGTTCGCGGTGACGGCCACGTAGCCGGCCTTCTCGAGGATCAGACGCATCGCGTAGAGCAGGTCGGGGTCGTCGTCCAGGAAGAGAATCACGTGTTTTCCGTCTTGCATCATCCATCCTCGCAAGAAGTGGTTGCCGCAGCTACCGGCCGCTTTCCCGCCCGCTCCGCCGCATCGTCGAACGATCCCTCCCGCAGGACCCGCTCGATAAACGCCAGCGCCGCGTCCAGATTCGTCCGGGCCTTGGGCGACAGCCGCTCGCCGAACTCGTTGAACTCGTACCCCCGAACACCGAGCACGTACCCCCGCGTCTCGGCCCCGAACAGATCTCGCGCCAATGCCAGCAGCGCCGACGGCGACACGCTGTGACTCGTGAAGCTCACAGCCGAAGAGGGCTCGATCCGTTGAAACGAGAAGGGCTCCGGCCCGGACGCGTCCGCGTCGGCGAAGATGACCACGTCGTGCTCGGCCACCACCGCC
>Ga0307379_10010228_pt1 | contig 12448 bp, 11 predicted proteins | sample UN2MG_FD_202237 | JGI IMG/M metagenome (GOLD analysis project Ga0307379, IMG submission 202237) | Soil microbial communities from Risofladan, Vaasa, Finland - UN-2 | ecosystem: Environmental > Terrestrial > Soil > Coastal area > Acid sulfate soil | place: Finland: Risofladan, Vaasa | collected... | reverse complement strand
CCCCGACGAAGAGGCACCCGCGGCCGCTTTTGATCAATGTGGTGTCAGTATAGCGTCAGAAGCACGCCGCCGCAAGCCCGCCCTCATCGATGGGGCGCAGTCATCACGTCGCCCGGGCAAGGCGATACTACTCTTGAAATGCCGGGCCGAGTTCGCAGAACGCGTCGGAGAGGTACTCGATCAGGTGAAGGGCCGTCAGCGACAGCCGTCCCAGTTCCTCGGCCGCCATGTCACCCGCCAGCCCGTGCACGTACACGCCCAGGACGGCCGCGTCGAACGGCAGCATCTTCTGACCCAGCAGCGCCGAGACCACTCCGGTCAGCACGTCCCCCGAACCGCCGGTGGCCATCCCCGAATTCCCCGACTGGTTCACGAACACCCGCTTCCCGTCGGTCACCACCGTCCCGGCCCCCTTGTGCACCACCACCGCCCCGCCTGTCACGCAACGCTCCTTTACGCCCCGCCATTCCAAACGCCTGGACAGGGCAAACGGCCCACCAGCCGCGATTGAACGGACTCGACCCTTCGCAACTGCACTTTCGACGACCGCAAACTGTGTGTTATGATCGCGCCCGGACCGGCCCGCCCGGCCTCCGGCTGGGATGCGCCGTGAAGCTCGCTCATCAGGATGGGACACGACGAACGAATGGACCCGACCGACCAGCAACCACCGAAGCCCACCGGCGACCCGACGCCGTCGTCCCGACCCCCCGTCCCACCGTCGAACGATCCGACCGACACCCCAGGTCGTCTGGATCGGTTTGTCGCCGCCTACCCCCACGCCCCGTTGACGGCGCCGTTCGTGGCGTTTCTGGCTTTGATGGCTCTGGAGAGCCTCTTCGGCCCGGCCCACAAACCCTGGCTCTACGCCGTCCGGACGTTCGGGGCGCTGGGCGTCGCGCTGCTCTTCAGAAGATACTGGCCGCCGCTGGGAAAGATCCATCTGCCGATCGCGGTGGTCGTCGGCCTGGTCGTGGCTCTGGGTTGGGTGGTGGTCCACAAGTGGTTCGCGGCGGCCGATTGGTATCCCTACACCCAGGTCCTCGGCCGAGACGCCACCCCTGATGAGTTCTACATCCCCCACGAGCGGCTGGGCATCGGCCTGGCGTATTGGCTGTTCCTGCTAGTCCGCATCGGAGGGGCCGCCACCGTCGTGCCCCTCATCGAGGAGTTCTTCTGGCGCGGGTTCGTGCTGCGCTTTCTGATCAACCCGTCGCGGTTCGAGGACGTCCCCCTGGGCACCTTCACCTGGATCTCGTTCATCGGCTGCTCGCTGCTGTCGGCCGCCGAGCACCCCATGTGGGAGGTCGGCATCCTCTGCTGGGTGGTTTACAACCTGCTGTTCTACTGGAAGAGGAGCCTGCTCTGCCTGATGGTCACCCACGGGATCACCAACCTGGCCCTGTACATCTACGTCGTCATCTACCAGGACTGGGTCTTCTGGTAGGCCGGGCCCCGGCCGCCACCCGGACCGCCGGGCGCTCCGGGCGCCATCGCCCGCGGGGAATTCGCGTTGGGGGGCCTTGTCCGCCCTGGCCGGTCCAGATAGTCTCTAGCCGAATTGCCGGCAATGTCGCCGGCGGGGCGGAGCGGGGAATCCTCGGTTTGACGTATGGGAGTACAGACCATGGCAGACAAGACAGCGGACCTGGCGGGACCCGGCATCAGCACCTACGAGGAGGTCGCGAAGATCCTCCCCAGCGACTACAAGCCCCTGCTGAGTCGCAAGGAGATGCAGAAGGGCATCTACGCCGTCAAGAGCTACATCGAGGAGAACCTCTGCAAAGAACTCAACCTGATGATGGTGCAGTGCCCGCTGATCGTGGACCGCGACAGCGGCGTGAACGACTACCTGGATCGGGACGGGTCGCGCACGCCGGTGGAGTTCCCCTGCGGGCTGGGGCTCGAGAAACCGATCGTGGCCCAGGTGGTTCAGGCGGCCACGAAGTGGAAGCGCCCGGCCCTCAAGCAGTTCGACTGCCAGGTCGGCGAGGGCATCTGCACCGACATGCGGGCGGTTCGCAAGGACTACTTCCTGGATCACGACCACAGCTCCTACGTCGATCAGTGGGACTGGGAACGGGTCATCACCATGCAGGACCGGAACCTCGACTTCCTGAAGGACGTGGTCAAGAAGATCTGGCGGGTGATCTGGGGGGCGGGCCAGACGGCCCAGGAGATGTTCCCTCAGCTTCGGACCGACAAGTACCCCGCCATCCCCGAAGAGCTGACCTTCCTGCACGCCGAGGAGATCCTGGAGCGCTACCCGGACCTGCCCCGCAAGCAGCGGGAGAGCAAGGTCATCCAGGAGGTGGCACCGGCCGTCTTCATCATCGGCATCGGCTGGACGCTGGAGGACGGCTACCCGCACGAGATGCGGGCGGCGGACTACGACGACTGGGTGACCGAGACGATCGAGAAGAAGGGCAAGATGATGCACGGTCTGAACGGTGACATCCTGGTTTGGAACCCGATCACCCGTCGCCGGCACGAGCTGACCAGCATGGGCATCCGCGTCACCAAGGAGACGCTGAGGGTGCAGCTCAAGGCGTCCGGTCAGGAGCACTTCCTGGAGCTGCCCTACCACCAGGCGATTCTCAACGACGCGATTCCGCTGAGCATCGGCGGGGGCATCGGGCAGTCGCGGACCTACATGTACCTGCTGCGTTCGGCCCACCTGGGCGAGTGCAGCGTGACGGTCTGGCCGAAGCAGCTCAAGGACATCTGCGCCAAGCGGAACATCCACGTGCTGGAGTAGGACCAGAGGAGCTACACAGGTCGGTGGGTTTCGCTTCGCTTCACCCACCCTACGCTCTTGCGCCCAGGTTCGCTGCGAGCCTGGGCGTTGGTGCGCGCTCCATATTCAATTGTGTCATGGGACGGATTCGTCCGTGTCACCTCCTTTGGATCGGGCGCTGGCCCGTTTGGCGGGCGTTGGCCCGTGCGCGTCTCGTGCCCGTGGCCTTTTTCTTGTCGGCGTCGCGGCCTCCGGTGGCGTCGGCTACGCGCATCCGCGCCTGAGGGATGCGTTCCTCTACCCCTATAACTTGGCGCCCGATCACCTTCGGGGGGTGCGAATTGCGGAAAACGGGGGTTTCGGTCTCGAAAAGCGGGGCATTAAAGTGACAATTGATAAGAAGGGACGGCGGGGGATTGGCCGCGGATTTCGCGGATGGACGCGGATTGCGGGGAGGCAAGAGGCGACGAGGCTACAAGGCAGCGAGGCAACAAGACGGCGAGGCAACCAGGCAACCAGGCAGTCAGGCAAAAGGAACGGCGCGAGGCGAACCACGGAGACTCGTAGGCACAGAGGCGGTGTAAGGCTGGACGGCAACAGCAAACAGAAGAGGCGGAACCACAGGGATCGCCGAGAACGCAGAGATTGGGGCTTGGAGAGGCGGGAATGCGGAATGGGGAATGGGGAATGCGGAATCGGGAGGTGCGGGCACCGAGCTGGGGCTTGAGGGAAGCCGGAAGTCGGAACAGAGAGCCTTGAGCCCTCACCCTCAGCCCTCAGCTATCGGCCATCAGCCATCGGCCATCGGGCATCGGCCGCGTGTTGGCTGGTGCTCCAGGCTCCGTCCTCGGTCGCCCTCAGTGCCTGTTGCCTTCATTCGGCAATCGGCGATCACTCTGCGAGCTTTTTGAGGCTCTTGCGGTGGCGGGTGGCGACGCGGTCGCAGGCGGCCCGGGCAGTGGCGTCGTCGGCGTGGCGGACCGGTTGGAGGATCAGGCGGGGGCGCTGACCGGCCCCTGGCGCGTCACGACCCGCCGCCGTGCCCGGGCGACGCAAGCGGAGCCGCCGCAGTTCACGTATGACCCGGTGCTGGACCGGGCGTAGGAATGAGGCTGTTGTGCGATCATTCTCGACGCGACTGGCACGCCGCTGCCGGACGTGGCGGGATAGGGCCACCTGCACAACCGTCGCTAAGGAAGGCACATCAGGCCCAGGGTTCGGAAGTGACCATCCGGCGAGACGATATGACTCTGTTCGAGACCGACGACGATCAAGTACGAAATCACGTCAGTCAGATCGCAGCCGATGGATTTTTTCTGCTCGAACTCGGCGCGCGCCGCAACGAACACTTCCTGCGGAATGTAAAGGACCGACACGTCGCGTTCTTCCAGCCACCCACGAAGGAAGTGAACGGCCAACTCGCACCCCTGCTGGCCGGCCGGTCCGACGAACTTGTACGGTTTCGCCTTGACCAACCGGCTGACAGTCTCCGCGACCACGTAAGAGGACGTAACGAGCCGACCTCCGACGACACCCTCAAAGAACGCGTTAAAGCGATCGTCTTCCGGATTCAGGCATTCGAGTATGGCGCCAGTGTCGACATAGAAGACCTTTCGCCCCAGTTGGCGGATCTGGTCCTGCCAATAGGCGTCTCTCTCAGTCGACCGTCGGCGGCTTCGTTTCAACAACTTGCCATTGACGCGTTTGCCCATTACCGATCTCAGCTTGGTCGTCGATCGCGGCTCATCAGCTTGTCAATCTCTCGCCGCTCGATCCTGCTCAGTCCATACGCGTCGTACACGATTGAATCGATGTCGTTGAGCAGGCGGGCCGTGTCGGCCGTCTCGATCAAGCCGTCGTAAAACAGTCCTTCCTCTGCTTGCTTCCATTTGGAGACAATCGCCTTCTCCATGTCATGTACTGCTGCAGCGAGGCGCGATTGGCTCGGCCTGTCGAATGTCGGAAACGGCAGGTTTTGGAGAGTACGTAGAACGACCCATCGTTGGCGACAGTGTGCGTCAAACCACGCGTTGGCAACAGGACTGTTGAGCACCGCCACGAGCACCTCAACCGAAATCGCCGAATCCGGTTTGGGAATCACGCCATGGAAGTTATGCGAAAAGAAAAGACCTTTTGGCGCGGCTGCTGCCACAAGGCGCCAGGTGGAGCCGGGGTTTCGGTTGGAGTTCACCAACACCTTGGCCACATCGAATATGGCCCGGTCGCGCTGGCGGTCAAGCTGCTCGCCATACCGGAGCCAACGCGTCTCGCGAAGGCGCGCAGTTGTCAGGAGCGCGAATGGGCGGAGAACATCAAGGCGGTCAACAAATGGAACGTCGCCACGGCGCTCCCGATCTGCGACGCTCTCGACATCATCTTTCCTGATGCGCAGTCCTGTTCGGATGTCGGCAACACGATCCAGGCGAACGCACCTCGCTTCGAGCTTCCTCCACGTGTCGGACAACGGCGAGACGATGAACCGGTTGCGGGAGTCGCCCACCCAGTCCGCTGTGTCGACGGAGTATGTTCGCGTGAAGATGCCCTTGGACTTGAAGTCGGCAAGATCCTTGTTTCGTAGTTCATGCACCGTGACGACGCCAGCGCGTTTCGCCATACCAGACGGCGAAGAGCGCTTTCGCAAGAGCAAGACGACGCTGTCGGCATTCGAATGGAAGACGCCGCCTGGGAATGTGGATAATTCGAGGAGGTCGCATTCGCCCAGCACGGTTTTCCGAGCCTCTTCACCAGCCCGGGAGTCGAGCATGCTCTGCGGCAGGACGATCCCTATCAAGCCGCTCTTGGCCGCGAGACCGACAAGGCTGACAAGGGTGTCGGCGGCGAATTCACGTCGCTTTCCGGCCTCCTTGATCTCTTTGAAGGGCGGGTTGGTCACGATAATCGTGGGGCGCCGCCCCACGGCTCGCACACTGATGTGGGTGACATCTCCCTCACGGACATTCCAGCCGTTTCGGTTGTGAACGTCCGCGAGAACAAGGGACAGGCTGGCAATTTCCCGGGCGAAATCGTCGATATCGCGGCCGAGGATTCGTTCTCGGAGGTACTGATGTCGCTGTGCCGGTCTCCACGAATCCGGAAGCAAGGACGCCAACCGTTCAAACCCGGCCAGCAAAAACGAGCCCGAGCCACAGCACGGATCCAGCAGATAACGGCTTTCCTGCGGAATGCTCTCGACTGGCAGTCGGTCGAGGATGTACCGGGTGATCGAATGAGGCGTGTAGTAGATGCCACGCTCTCTGCGGAGTTTTACGGAAACCAGCGCGTTCTCGTATGCGTGCCCCAGCATGTCGGTTGTCAGGGTGGCGAAAGCAAACTGCCTCCGGAGCCGTGAATGCACATCGCGGACAAGCGACTTCGACAGGTATTTGGAATTGGCGATAGCGATGTCAATGTTCTCGGAAAACTGCGCGTTTGCAGAACGCAGCGAGCAGGCAGGGTCCGTCTCCTCCTCGATGATTCCCAGGTCCTCAAGAACCCGGCATGCAAACAAGTTGAACACCAATCGTACGATCGCTCTCTGGGCGGCGTCTTTCGGCGCGTACGAAGGAGGCAGTTGCTCCAACGCATGAGCAAGAAGGGACTCCAACAGCTTCGTGAGCGCGTCCCCGGTCATTCGCGCCGCCCAAGTCGCCAGCTCCGCGTCGACAAACTCCAGCTGAGTATCCCCGCGTTTCGCTTCCAGGATGGGCTCGGGGGACAGGTCCGCCAATCGACCGCGGAATGCGTCTGGCCAATCCGTGCGGGGAGCCGTCTTCAGGGGTTCCGGCTCCAAGTGCCTGCGGATCGACCACAACTCGACCGAAGCTCCCGCTCCCACGATCGCGAGGGGCGCCGTGAGGAAGCGTAGCCGGGAGACAGTATCCGCCACGTTGGTGGGCGCTGCGGGCTCGACAACGCTGACGCACGCGGTCCGCATCGAGTGCGGCTCGCCGCCGAACGCGACCAGATCGGCGCGGTCATTGGCAAGGCTGCCGTCGTCGCGTCGCGATGTGAACGAGTAGCCGGGCACGAGGTGGGCCGCGTCATATCCGGCTCCCTCAAGGAAGGACCGCGCCTGCTTGGCAAGTTCCGCACTCATGCGCCGCCTCCTCGCTTTGAGCGTTTGGCAGTACGCTCAACCTGCCGCTTCCGCTTGGCGATGTGCTTCTTGATCTCGACGACGTGTTTCTTGCTGTACCACTTCCACCCGCGCCAGTCCCGCTCCGGAGGCGAGATGATGCCCTTCGCTTCCCATGAGCGCAGTGTGTTCTCCGCGATGCCGAAGCGATCGAGGATCACCTTCTTGGTGAACTGCTTGTTCTCCGCCATGGCTGTACTCGCGGCGCTTGAGGTATTTGATGCATCAGCGATCATAGCTGGGGCGGCTGGGAACACAAGTCATTCTGCCGTGCCGGAGGCGGCTTCATCGTCCGCGACCTGCCCTGGACCGAGGAGAAGCTGCGGCAGATCCCGCGGTTCCAGTTCGAGAACTGGGCCATCATCGCCCTCACCGTGCGCGAGATTCTCGACGAGGGAATCGCCAGGAAGCTGGCGTAGGTCTTCGTGCTGGGTTCCGTCCCCGCGGGGGGACTCCACGCGCCCTACCGGGTTTGCGGAAACGCGGGACGCGGAAGTGGGAACGCGGAACGGAAGAAGGCAGCAAGGCGACGAGTGGGTTTGGAATGAACAGCGGCGGCGAGATTCCGACCTGCGCCGGGCAGATCACGATCTGCGGCGGGGGGATCATGATCTGGGGCGCGAGCGTTGGCGGAGTTGATCGGCCGTCCATGCCTTGTCGCGATGCTGCGCGATCATTTCGAGGACCAGGTCGGCCAGGTCGGTGCCTTCGTCCGCGACTTCGTAGCTGTTCACTTCGAGGAACACCAGGGCCGGGGCCAGCGCGGTCCGCTTGTTGCCGTCCACGAACGCGTGATTGCTGGCCAGGTGAAACAGGTAGGCGGCCGCCATCATGAACAGGTCCTGGTGCAGGTACTGCCCGCCGACCTGGGCCTGCGGCTGGGCCAGGGCGGATTCCAGCAGACCCTCGTCCCGCACGCCCGGATCGCCCCCATGGGCGGCGATCTGTGCGTCGTGGATGTCCAGGACGGTGTGCCTGGAGAGGAACAGCGGCGCCGGCGAGGTCTCGGACATGCGTCGCCCTCCCGCGTCTATTCAGCGAGCTTCTTGAGGCTCTTGCGGTGGCGGGTGGCGACACGCTCGTAGGCGGCCCGGGCGGTGGCGTCGTCGGCGTGGCGGACCGGCTGGAGGATCAGGCGGTCGCCGTCGGTGGTGATCTCCAACGGCGTGTCGGCGGTGATGCGGAGCAGGTCCAGCACGGGCTTGTCGATGATGATGCCCAGGCTGGAGCCGATCCTGGTCAGTTTCTTCTGCATGACGGTGCTCCTGGCGGCTTCATAGATAGTATAACGACAGTAAAGCCGGAGTCAAGCCGGTCCACGCGCGTCGGTTATCAGGGGGTCCGTGACAGTTCCGGCGGCATTCTGTTTTGGGTGCCCCCGGGGCGGCTTGTCCGCCGGTGCGGTCTCTCGGGTGGGCATGTGGATCACACACACCGGCAGGCAAGCTGCCATTGCCACCCGCCCGCTTCCGCCGCCCTTTCAGGGGCTCCCGTTCGTATCGGCACTGCCGACCCAGGGCTCGCTTCGCATCGCCCTGGGCTATATTCCCTCGTCCGCTCCGCGGACTTTCAACTGTGTGGCCCCGCCTGAAGTGTCATGCACCCTGGCGGGGCTAGCGCGGCGTTGGTCAGCGGTCCAAGATGACCACGCGGGCGTGAGCACGCCACCCGCCGGCAGTGTCGGGCGAGCCGCCATTGGCACGCGGCCTTGGGCTGTCAGCTTTCAGGGAAGAGGTGCATCGAGATGCACCCTACAGGCTCGGTCCCCCACCCTTCGCTGCGCGAAGAATGGGGCACCCCGGCGGCGCCGAACATGGCCACGCGAGCGTGGGCCATGCCACCCGGCGGCACTGGCGGGCGAGCCGCCAGTGGCACCCGGCGTGAGCAAGCCACCCAGCCACGGGTCCGCCGGAGGCGGACCCATGCCACCCGCCGGAGCCGGAAAATCATCCTGACACCCTTTTCGTCGACACCCTTTTCGTCAGTTCGGCTTGGCCTCCAGGGCCAGGGAGGCTAGTTGGCCGCGTTCGTAGAGGTGGTGGCCGAGGGCGGCGATCATGGCGGCGTTGTCCATGCAGTATTCCATGGGGGCGGCGTGGAAGGTGAGGTGTCTTTCGGCGCAGGCGTCGGCCAGGGTGGCGCGGAGGACGCTGTTGGCGGCGACGCCGCCGCCGAGGGTGACGGTGTCGGCGGCGGTGCGCGCGACGGCCCGCATGGTCTTGGCCACCAGTACGTCGACCACGGCGGCCTGGAAACTCGCGGCGATGTCGGCCAGGTCCTGCGGCGACCAGCGATCGAGGCCGCCCGAGGTCTTGCCCTTGCCGTGGACGTGGTAGAGGACGGCCGTCTTGATCCCGGAGAAGGAGAAGTCGAGCGAGTCCCGCCCGAGCATGGTGCGGGGGAAGTCGACGCGCCGCGGATCGCCGCCGAGGGCGAGCTTCTCGATCTCCGGCCCGCCGGGATAGGGCAGGCCGAGGACGGTGGCGACCTTGTCGAAGGCCTCGCCGGCGGCGTCGTCGGTGGTGGCACCGATGCGCTCGATGTCGTCGAATCCGCGGATGTGATAGAGGCTGGTGTGCCCGCCGGAGACGATGAGGGCGACGGCCGGCCAGGGCGGCGGATCGAGGTCGATGGCCGGGCTGCAGGCGTGGGCCAGGACGTGATCGACGGCCACCAGCGGCTTGCCCCATAGCCAGCTCAGGGTCTTGGCGGCGGTCAGGCCGATGAGCAGCGACCCGACGAGGCCGGGGGACGCGGTGACGGCCAGGCAGTCGATATCCTCGGGCTTGCAGTTGGCGTGGGTGAGGGCCTCTTCGATGACGCCATCGAGGCGTTCGATGTGAGCCCGGGAGGCGATCTCGGGGACGACGCCGCCGTACTTGCGGTGCAGGTCGATCTGCGAGGCCACGACGTTGCTGCGGACTCGGCGTCCGTCGTCGACGACGGCGGCGGCCGTCTCGTCGCAGGAGGTCTCGATGCCCAGCACGGTGGCCACGGCGGATTCCTTGCCCAAGGTACCGCGGCATCCTACCGTCAGAACGGCGGTTCCGACAACTTCTGACAAGGATGCGTTTATCCGGCTGGTAATGGGGGCTAGAATGCGTGACATGAAAGTTACACGCCTGCTCAGCATCGGCATCGTCCTGCTGACCGCACCCCTTGCACTGGCAGCGGCACGATGGGACTTCACGGATCAGACGCTCGACAACGGGCTTCGGGTGATCGTCATGGAAGACCACTCGTCGCCAATCGTGGCCATCCAGGTCTGGTACCACGTGGGGAGCAAGGACGAGAAGCCGGACCGGACGGGCTTCGCCCACATGTTCGAGCACATGATGTTCCGTGGCACCGACCGGATCGGCCCGGAGGACCACTTCAAGTACCTGCGGCGCTTCGGCGGGGAGGTCAACGGGTTCACGGCGTTCGACCAGACGGCGTACATCCAGGAGGTGCCGTCGAACCAAGTGGACCTGACGTTCTGGCTGGAGGCCGAGCGGATGGCCAACCTGAAGATCAACGAGGAGTACTTCCACACGGAGCGGGACGTGGTCAAGGAGGAGTACCGGCTGGGCGTGACCGATCCGCCTTACGGGACGATCGCGGAGAAGGCCCTGGCGTTTTTGTTCACCACGCACCCCTACCGGTGGTCGCCGATCGGGAACCTGGATCATCTGAACGCGGCGACGGCCGATGAGCTGCAGGTGTTCTTCGACACGTACTACGTGCCCAACAATGCGGTCCTGGTGGTGGTGGGCGACGTGACCAGCTCGGAAGTGGTGTCGAAGGCCAAGCGTTACTTCGGCTGGATCCCACGGTCGCCGGATCCGCCGCGGGTGACCATCCGCGAGCCGAAGGTGACCGAGCCTCGTCGAATCGTGATCCCGGAGACGAAAGGCCCGCTGCCCATCGTGGGGCTGGGCTACCACGTCTGTCCGGCCAATCATCCCGACCGGCACGCACTGGCCATCCTGGACTACGTGCTGTCCGGCGGTGAGAGCGGGCGGGTGTACAAGAAGCTGGTCAAGGACCTGGAGCTGGCGGTCTATGCCCTGTCGGGCACGTTCGGGCTGGAACAGGGCGGGCTGTGGGTGTTGGGCGCGGTGGTCAAGATGGGCGTGGACCCGGCCGACGTCGAGGCGGCTCTGATCGGCGAGCTCGACGCGGTGCTGGCGGACGGGATCACCGAGCAGGAACTGGAAAAGGCCCGCAACCAGGTGGGCGCCAAGGCGGTGCTCGAGCGCATGACGGTCGGGGGGAAGGCGCAGAAGCTGGGCTTCGCGGCCGTCGTGCAGGGCGACATCAACCAGGTCAATCAGGAGTACGACGACCTGATGAGCGTCACGCGGGATGACGTGCTGCGCGTGGCTCGGGACTACTTCGCGCCGGAGTCGCGGATGACGCTGGTGGTCAAGCCGGAGTCGTTCACGGCCAAGGCGCTGGATTTCTTCGGCAAGGCGTTCGGCGGCAAGGACAAGAAGAAGGAAGCGGCGAAGAAGGGCTCCGGTGAGCAGGATGAACCGCCAGCCCCGACCACCCCCGACAAGGAACCGAATAAGGTGACACCATGACACGATTCATGAGTATTATCATCGTGGCGGTCGTTGGCGGAGTGGCTCTGGCCGGTGGGGTGACTCCTCCGGCGGACTTCCCCGACTCGCCGCCGATGGCGCCGCCGCTGGAGCCGCCCGATTTGCCGCCGGCGTTCAGCCAGAAGCTGGCCAACGGGATGGAGGTGGTGGTGGTCTCGAATGACGAGGTGCCGTGGGTGTCGGCCTCGTGGTATCTGCTGGCCGGTGCGAAGTACGATCCGCCAGGGATGGACGGCGTGGCGTCGAACACGGCGCAACTGCTGCGTCAGGGGACGGAGAAACACACGGGCGACGAACTGTCCGAGCTGCTCGACTATCACGCCATCAGCCTGAGCGGGTACGCCGGGCATAACACCACGTCGGTGTACGTGGGATCGCTGGACAAGGAGGTGGACCTGAGCGTGCAATGCCTGGCCGAGGTGGTGCGCACGCCGGTGTTTCCCGAGAAGGAGGTCAAGCGGCAGATTGCCCAGACGGTGAACGGGCTGAAGGTGGCCGAGCGCCAGGGGAGCTACTGGGCGGACCGCGAGTTTCGCAAGCGGATCTACGGCGATCACTTCATGGCCCGGCAAGCCGAGGGGACCAGCCAGACGCTGCCCGAGATCAAGCGCACGGACCTGGTCGAGTTTCACCGCAAGCACTATCTGCCCAATGAGTCGATCCTGATCTTCAGCGGGGCGATCGACAGTGACAAGGCGGTGTCGCTGGCGGAGAAGTACTTCGGCGACTGGGAGGCGGGGAAGATGCCGGAGTGCGAGGTGGCGGCCATTCCGGAGCCGTCAGCCACGCACATCTACATCGTCGATCGGCCGGACGCGACGCAGAGCCAGATTCGGGTCGGGCAGCTCGGGTATCGGCGGACCGATCCGCAGTACGTGCCGGGCGAGATCTTCAACCAGGTTTTCGGCGGGAGCTTTAACAGCCGGCTCAACGCGAAAGTGCGCGTGGAGAAGGGTCTGACGTACGGGGCCGGCGGCGGGTTCTCGA
>Ga0307379_10010227_pt1 | contig 12449 bp, 12 predicted proteins | sample UN2MG_FD_202237 | JGI IMG/M metagenome (GOLD analysis project Ga0307379, IMG submission 202237) | Soil microbial communities from Risofladan, Vaasa, Finland - UN-2 | ecosystem: Environmental > Terrestrial > Soil > Coastal area > Acid sulfate soil | place: Finland: Risofladan, Vaasa | collected... | reverse complement strand
ATGCGGCTTACCCAGACGAATGGCCCTGGAGCTATTTAAACCTTTTGTCATGCACCACCTGGTGACGCAGGGTCTTGCCCCCAATATTAAGAGCGCACGGCGGCTGGTGGAGAGAGCCAAACCAGAAGTATTTGACATACTGGAGGAAGTCATTGGAGAGCGACCGATTTTGCTTAACCGGGCTCCCACTCTACACCGACTCAGCATCCAAGCCTTCGAGCCGGTACTCATTGATGGCAGTGCCATCCAGATCCACCCGCTGGTATGTTCTGCTTTCAATGCTGATTTTGATGGCGACCAGATGGCAGTTCACATTCCGCTGTCTAAATCCGCCGTAAAAGAGGCTAGAGAGCTGACGCTCAGCCATCACAATCTGCTGCTGCCAAGCAGTGGTGAGCCAACCGTAACACCAACCCTGGACATGGTTTTCGGCTGCTACTACCTGACCACCATCAGGAGTGGAAGCAAAGGGGAAGACAAGCTTTTCGGCAGTTTTGAGGAAGCCAAACTCGCCTATGACCTGGGCGCTGTTGACCTCAGAGCCGAGATTGAGGTCAGAGACCAGGAGAGAGGCGGACAGAGAATCAAAACCAGCGTTGGCCGCATTATATTTAACGAAATTTTGCCACCGGAATTGGGCTTCCTTAATAAAATAATTGATAAGTCATGCTTAAAACAAATAGTGACTGACTGCTGCAAGTTACTGAGTGATGAAGAGACCGCTAATGTACTGGACAACATAAAACAGCTGGGCTTCCACCATGCTACCAAATCAGGAATTACCATCGCTATGAATGATATTGAGGTACCCCCAAGCAAACCCAAGCTGCTAGATGAGGCAGAGGAAAGGATTGCCATCATTGAAAACCAGTATAACCGCGGCTTGATTACCGAAGATGAAAGATACAACGGAGTCATCGGGGTATGGATGGAAACCACCGACAAGATTACCGATACCATCAAAGAGACACTTGACCATTACGGCGGTATTTACATGATGGCAACCTCAGGAGCCAAGGGCAACATCTCACAGATTACACAAATGGCAGGTATGCGAGGCCTGATGACCGACCCTTCAGGTAAGATAATTGAATTTCCTATCAAGTCCAGCCTCCGCGAAGGACACAGTGTCATGGAATACTTTATCTCCACCCATGGTGCCCGCAAAGGACTGGCTGACACGGCGCTAAGGACATCAGACAGCGGTTATCTCACCAGACGCCTTATTGATGTTGCCCAGGATGTCATCGTCCTTGAAGAAGATTGTGGTACCACGAATGGCCTATGGATATCTGAACCGCCGGAAAAGGGAGTGCTACCATCGCTCTCTGACCGAATAACCGGTCGGCTGGCAGCCAGTGAAGTAGTCAACCCAAGCACTGGAGAAATCATAGTTGACCGCAATGAGGAAATTAATGAGCAGAAGAGGAATGAAATTATCGCTGCCGGGATAACCAAGGTCCACATCAGGTCACCCCTCAGCTGCCAGTCAAAGCGGGGCACCTGCCAGATGTGCTATGGCAGAGACTTCACCCGGGGGCACATGGTCGACCTCAATACTGCCGTAGGCATAATCGCCGCACAGAGCATTGGTGAACCAGGCACCCAGTTGACACTGCGCACCTTCCACACCGGCGGTGTCGTCGGGCTTGATATCACCAGCGGTCTACCCAGAGTAGAGGAACTCTTTGAGGCAAGAGCACCCAAGGGGCAAGCAATCATCTCCGAAATAGACGGGGTAGCTGACGTGATTCAGAACGAGGAAGGCAGAAAAATTAAGATTACCAGCTCTGAAACATACCGTGATGAATATTCACTCCCTAAAGGCTGGCAGGTCATGGTAAAGGAGGGGCAATGGGTGGATATCGGCACTGTGCTAGCCGCCCCAGCCCCGGCAACCAAAAAAACCACCAAAAAAGCAGTCACCTCACCTTCTAAAGAGGAGGCCCTCCTGGCCCGCATCACCGGTAACATAACCTTAAAAGCTAAAAAACTATTCGTCAATTACGAAGAGAATGAGGAGCGAGAGTATCCTGTTCCATCCACCGCCGGTATCCGTATTCAAACTGGAGGCGATGTAAGAGCCGGGCAACAACTGACCGATGGGTCGATAAACCCACAGGATATATTGCGCGTTTTAGGAAAAGAGGCGGTACAACAATATCTCGTGGACGAAGTGCAGAAGGTATACCGCTCCCAGGGAGTAAACATAAACGACAAACATCTTGAGACTATCGTCCACCAGATGCTGACCAAGGTCCGTATTGATTCTGCCGGCGACACCGAGCTGGTACCTGACGAGTTAATAGAGAAGCTCCTTTACGAGGATATCAACGCCAAGGTACTTGCTGAAGGGGGTGAGCCAGCCACTGCCCACACTGTGTTACTCGGTATAACCAGAGCTTCGCTGAGTACTGATAGCTGGTTAGCGTCTGCCTCCTTCCAGGAAACTACCAGAGTCCTTACCGAAGCCGCTGTTTACGGCAAGATAGACAGGCTGAGAGGGCTTAAGGAAAACGTGATTATAGGCAAGCTGATTCCAGCCCACCACATGCTTACTGAAGAAGTGCCAGAGTTAATAAGTGGTGAAGAGGAAGAGGAGACAGCACCAAGCCTGACAGTCGGTGAAGAGCCTGAGGAGACCCCCAGCCTGATAGCTGGTGAAGAAGTTGAACAGGCCCCAAGCTTATCAACTGAAGAAGAGAATGAAGGAGAAAATAAGGAGGAGTCAGCTGGCTAAAGTCGCTTAGCCTGTGATTCCAGGTGCTTTAATTACCAATTGTCCGAACCTAAGCAGGGTAATTCAATGAAAATGCACAAGGGGCTTTGCCTCTCTTTTGTTAATTTCTACTCCTCTCCGAGAGAATTAAGGGGGTAAGGTAAAATAGCTCGTATTGTGTCGGGTAAACCAAGCGCTGAGGACATACCACTTGAAACCAGTCTGCGCCCACGCCGACTTGGCGATTTTGTCGGGCAGGACAAGATAAAGGGCAACCTGAACATAGCCATCGCTGCCGCCAAAGGCAGAGGCGAGGCGCTTGACCACATCCTCCTCTATGGCCCACCCGGACTGGGTAAGACCACTCTAGCTCACATCATTGCTGTGGAGATGGGGGTTAACATCAGGGTTACCTCCGGACCGGCAATCGAGCGCACCGGCGACCTGGCCGCCATTCTGACCAACCTCCACAGTCAGGACATACTTTTCATTGACGAAATCCACAGGCTCAGTCGTGCCGTGGAAGAGGTATTATACCCGGCCATGGAAGACTTTGCCCTGGACATTATCATCGGCAAGGGCCCCGGTGCCAGAAGCCTGCGATTGAACCTGCCCAGCTTTACCCTGATTGGTGCCACCACCCGCTTTGCCCTGCTGAGTCCTCCCCTCCGCGACCGATTCGGCGCTGTCTACCGCCTTGATTTCTACGACACGGCATCGGTGGAGAAAATTCTCAAACGCTCCGCCCACATCCTTCAGATAAAAGCCGAGGAGGAAGGTCTGAGTGAAATAGCCCGCCGGGCGAGAGGTACACCCCGCGTGGCTAACCGGCTACTCAAGCGAGTCAGAGACTACGCCCAGGTGATTGCCGACGGCATCGCCACGAAACCGGTGGCAATTGAAGCCCTGTCCAAGCTTGAAGTCGACCCCATAGGCCTTGACGAGGTAGACCACAAAGTTCTCCACACCATAATTGACAAGTTTAACGGCGGCCCGGTGGGACTGGAGACTATCGCTGCTTCCATCAGCGAGGAATCAGACACCATTATGGACGTTTACGAACCTTATCTGTTGCAGCTTGGTTTTCTGGAGCGAACCCCCCGCGGACGATTAGCCACCCCGCTTGCCTACCAGCACCTGGGGCTGCCCTATAATAAAGAGAAACCGCCTCAACCGACCCTTTGGTAAAGAGGGGCTACGCTCCTCTTTAGACACCCGTTAGGCTAAAGGGGAAAGATGAGAAGGAGAGTCAAAGAGAGGCTTCGCCTCTCTTGTAGAACCCTCCCCCATCCCCTTGATAAGGGGAAGGAGAAAATGAAGTCGGTTCTTGTTCACGTCTGCTGTGCCCACTGCGCCGCCTACACCGTTGAATACTGGCGGCAGCAGGGGTATAAGGTCAGCGCCCTGTGGTATAACCCCAATATCCACCCCTACACCGAGCACCAGAACCGTCTGGAAGCAATGAAATCCCTGGCGCAAAAGATGGACCTGCCCCTGACTATCAGTGAGGGCTACGACATGATTGAATACTTCCGCCGGGTAGTGGGGCATGAATCTGAGCGCTGCCAGCACTGCTTCCGGCTGCGTTTATCAAAAATAGCGGAAACTGCCCGCCAGATGAACTTCAGTGCTTTCACCACCACCCTGCTCATCAGCCCCCATCAGAAGCACGAGCTGCTCCGCGAAATCGGCGAAGAACTGGCCGAGAAAGAGGGCATGGAGTTCCTGTATGCCGACCTGCGGAAACACTACTCGGATAGCCGCCACCTGACCAAGCCGCTTGACATCTACCGCCAGCAGTACTGCGGCTGTATTTACAGCGAGTGGGAACGCCACGCCAACATAAAGATAAAATGAGCAAATGGAAACCGAAGCCAGACTGTTGGGGAGGGGGATGTGGACAAAATAAGAGGGAGCCTTTTTCAAGGCTCCCTGCCTATTATTTATAAACCGGCTAACTTATTCAGCCAGCTGGGGTGACCCCATCTGCTGCCATGCCCCACGGGCGCCACGAAACGCACGCCCCTTCATCTGCTGCCACGGCATCTCATCCTGGCATAGTCCTGAACCGAACTGGGCACGTACTCCCAGTCGATTGCCCGGCATATCCTCAAGGCCCGTCCAAACAGACCACGGTCCATAACCTCGGGCTTCTGCTCCCACCATTCCTTAATCTCATCAGCCTCTTCCTGAGTCATCAGGCCTTCTTCCACGGCTTTATCCAGCGCCTGGTCAAAAGCTTCCCCCCTCATCTCCTGTCGTGCCTGGTCAATAGCGGCTAACAGGTCTTCCTCGGGGATGTCCAGAATTTCGGCAACCCTGACTAGAAGACCATTTGCCTCAACCTGTGGAGTGGGCTCTTCCTCCTCCTGCGCCATCGCTATCGCCGTGCCACCCACGGTCAGCAGGAGTACAGCCACCAGCGTTGATATGAGGACTTTCATTTTCTTTGACATTCTTTTTCACCTCCTTTCGCTATCTCAGTTTATCGGTTAATCAGTCCAGAATAGCATAGGCTACCTGAACATTAAGGCTTATCTCCATTTCACCGGGAACGATTGGCGTCTCCATTGCCGGCGCTCCGGCAACCTTCTCAGCAAAGTCCTGGCGGTAAACGGTCGGGGCATATAGAGCACCTTCCGAGATATAAGCCGGCTTGCCCAATTTTACCTCAGCCAGCTCAGCCAGCTGCCCGGCTTTAGCCCTGGCATCAGCCATTGCTTTCTCCCTCGCCTGCTCATAATAAGCAGAAGGGTCATCCACGGAAAAGCTGATGCCGTCTATGCGGGTAAGGTTTCCACCAGCCACAGCTACAGCATCAATAATGGAGCCAATCTCGTCCATTTCTCTTATCTTGGCAGTCACCATATTGGTTACCCGGTAGCCAATCACAACCTCCTGCATATTCTTTTCATCCCATCGGGTAACGCGGTGAATGTTGTAATACTGAGTTTGAGTATCCTTTTCGTCCACCCCACCATCAGTCAGGGCAGTCATAACTGCCTCCATAGCACCAGCCGCCTGAGATTGAGCCTCAGCCACACTTGCTGCCTGAGCCTCGATGCCCAGCCTCAAAACAGCAACATCAGGAACCGCCGACACCTTGCCCGTGCCGCTGACCCAGATGCCTTCCTGCTGGCTATTCAAGCTGACCTTCAGCTCTGAGGGGGATGTGCCTGAAACAGGGCTAACCTGACCACAGCCAGATAACCCGACGACAGCTAACACCAATACCAGACTTGATGCTAAAATCCACTTTTTCTTCATGTTCACCTCCTTTTAAATTTATTCACCACTTATATAACGAAAAAGTCGCCACTTGGTTAGTGGCGACTTTTAGATATTTTTAAAATTATGGTACCAGAGTTAATAATCTGGACTAAGACCGAAGGTATCTGAGGTTAATCTTTATTATTATTATTTCCGCCTCTTCTAAGTGCCCAGAGGACTTTCTCATATTCAGTGTCTGATTTGGCAATGACCTGGGCCAGTGCCGGTCTGGCTGATTCCGGCACCTTCTCCAATACAGCACGGAGAGCCGCCGGATGCTCAACAGCATGCCGAGCCACAATCTGTCTGAGTTTAGCCCGCCTATCCGGCTTAACACTCTCCGGGGCAACTTCTGCCTCTGCAGGTGCTACCGGTGCCCCTTCTACGGCTGCCGATGGCGCTGGCGCCATGACTGCACCGGCTTCTTTCTCCGGAGCTTCGTCCACCACCAACGGTGCCGACGCTTCTTCAGGTACCGCCGTCGGCGCTGGCGCCATCATTCGCTGGGGACCTGGCTTCGGTGCCGGTGACAGCATCACTCCAGCTTCTCCATTCTGAGGAGCTGCCAGATTAGCCGCCATCACCAGATAATTGTTTAATCGCTCGGCAGTCCGCTCCACCTGCTCCGGCTTACCCTTTTCTGCCATCTTGATTATCTCGTCCACTCTCTTATCAACAAGCTTAACGTATAGCTCTGCCTTGCCCAAGGCGGAGGGAGTCAGCGCCAGGCGCACCCTTTCCGTTGCCAGCTTCACCGGATACAAAGTACCATCAGGCATGCTGTTGCCCGCCGCCGCCGCAGTACCGCCGCTCGACAGCAGGAGCACAAGGACAGTAATCACCACCGTTGCCCACTGCGGCCGTAAACCGAAGAAAAAGGAGCGGCGCTCTCCCTTTGTTTCCATCTCCTGAAGAGCCACGCGCATCTGGTACCTGGCTCTATCCCTAAACTCAGGGCGAGGCTTTACTGCCGACGCCTTTCTGGCAAACAGAGCCGTCTGGAGTAGCGGCTCAAGCTCACTGGCATAATCAGGATAACTTGCCAGACACTGCTCTACAGTCTCACCTTCAGTGAGTATCCGTTCCAGGCATTCGTTCAGTATGTTATCAAATTCTTTTCTCTTCATCACATCATCCTGCTGATAACACTTTGCGCAGGGACACTATTGCGCTGTGCTGCAATGCTTTTATCGCTCCCTCGCTTTTATTCATAACCCTGGCTGCCTGGCGAACCGAAAGCTCAGCAGCAAAACGGAGGGAAATAACCTCCCGCTGTGCCCCGGTCAACTGTTTTGTTGCCGAAACCAGTCTCACAATGTCAAAATCCCGCTCCACCTCCAGCTTCGGGTCGCCACCGGCCTTTGCCATCGACTCATTGAGGGGGACAGTAGCGCGTTTTGATTTCCTCCTCAGGTAATCAACTATCTGGTTATGAGCAATACGAAACAGCCAGGAGGATAGAGGTACCTTCTTATACTTGAAAGAAGAGATGTTCTTGAGGGCGTTGAGAAAGACCTGCTGTGTCATATCCTCTGCCTCTGTCTTTTCCCCTATTTTGAGAACTATATAACGATAAATCTTATCGAAGTTCTCCTCATATATTTGAGTTAAAGCCGCCTGGTCGTGCTGTTGCGCCCGCCGGACGAGGCTCGCCTCATCTTGCACCTGACAACTCCCTGCTAGTAAACGCCGACTTATTTGGCCACCGCGCCTAGCCAGCGCTTATGGCGTTACCCTGTGCATATAGTATAACGAACGAGGTAGTAAAAAGATAGTTTCCCAGTCTAAATCATTGTGCTAGAATTAGAACAAACAGCGTTACCACGATGACTCAAGTTAAGATTTTCTTCAGGAGATAAAGCCTTGCCTTACTATGTAAGACCAATGCGCAAGGAAGATATTGCTCAAGTCAACGATATTGACCGGGAAGTCTTCCCCACCCAGCTGCCGCCACCCAATTACCGGCACGAACTGCAAAATAAGCTGGCCCGGTACATTGTAGTCTGTGATGAAGACAAAACGGTTGAAGGGCCTGAAGTGAAAGCGGCCACCGGGGTGGTGTCCAGAGTGAAGCAGTTGCTGAACTCCGTGCTATTTCCGGGCGACAAACTACCCCCGTCAGAGAGAGAATATGTATCCGGTTTCGCTGGCATCTGGGTTATGGCGGATGAAGCTCACATCACCAACATTGCCGTGCGGGAGAGCTATCAGCGCCAGGGGATTGGTGAGCTACTACTCATATCAATTATAGAGCTGGCTGAGGAACTAAAAGCCAGTATCATCACCCTGGAGGTACGTGCCTCCAACAGCACCGCCCAGAACCTGTATGCCAAATACGGCTTTGCCCAGGTAGGCATGCGCCGCAGTTACTATACTGACAACCGGGAAGACGGTCTAATAATGACCACGGAAAGTATAACTTCAGCCTCATTCCGGACACACTTCCAGCGGCTGAAGCAGGACTACTTCAAGAAATACGGCACAGCCAGTAATCCGCTGGCCAGAAGTAAAGGGAATATATTTTAACCGAATAAACCGCGACGTTTGGGAGAATACTCCGGGTTCTGCCGGTTTGCCTCGAACCATTCTTCAAGCCCCTGCCGACTCTTCTCCAGCAGCGGCTGCATCTTGCGCTCATCAATGCTAGCCATATAGCTATCCGACTTATGCTTCCTGGACATATCTATCCTCTCGTTGAAATCAGCCGCCAGCCTAAAAGTATCGGTTAAAACAGTCAGCAATCCGTGGGGTAGAAAATCAAGCTTGCCTTTATTCCGTTCCCAGCTAGCTGTCTGAAACCTGTTAAGCTGCCGATGGTAACTAAAGGTCGCCAACAGCTTATGATTATAATCTACTTCAGTCAGTAAAGCCCCAACTGCTCCCAGCGGTGTCTTCTGTTGTCCCTGTCCCCGACGTGACTTGATAAAGATATTGAACGCCAGAAGAAGCACCATTACGATAACTATAATATATTTCTGTAAAATCTCGCCCAAATCCATAAAAATATCTCCTTATGCTGCGCCTTTTAATTCTTATTAAACCACTTTATAGCCAGCAGATTCAAATCGCCCATCCAGTCTTTGACCGTAGGAAAATGAAGTGCTAGAATGAAAAAAACAGGGCCGGATTATTGCCCAAGGAGTGCAAGAGATGTCAGGTCATTCTAAATGGTCGTCAATCAAACACCAAAAGGGAGTAACCGATGCCAGGCGGGGCCAGCTTTTCACCAAGTTGACCCGTGAGATTATAATCGCGGTGCGGGAGGGAGGCAACAAGCCCGATGCGAATTTTCGACTGCGCCTGGCAGTACAGAAAGCCCGTGACAACAATATGCCGCTGGACAACATAGAAAGGTCAATCAAGAAGGGCAGCGGCGACCTGGAGGGAGTCACTCTGTCAGAACTGGTTCTTGAGGGCTACGGGCCTAACGGCACCGCTATTCTGGTGAACGCCCTGTCCGACAACCGCAACCGCACCATCCAGGACGTGAGAAATATCTTCTCCCGCCACGGCGGCAGCCTGGGAGAAAACGGGTGTGTTGCCTGGCTTTTTGACTCCAAGGGACTTATACGGGTAAAGACCGACAACCTGGATGCCGACGAATTAGCCCTGAACGCCATTGATGCCGGCGCCGAGGACGTCCAGGTGGAGAGCAACTACGTGGAGATTTACACCACACCGGAGGACCTGGAGACGGTCAGGTCGACGCTGGAACAGCAAAACATCACCATCGACTCCGCCGAGCTATCCATGGTGCCAAAGACCGTAGTCCAGCTCGAGGAAAAACCAGCCTTACAGGCATTGAAACTGCTGGATAAACTGGAGGACCTGGACGAGGTACAGAATGTGTCCAGCAACGCCGATTTCACCGACGCCATCCTGGAAAAATATCAGTCGCAGGTTTCAGGTTAACATTATGTCAACTTTTAGCCATTATATACGACCAACTTTAAGATGAAAGTTTTAGGCATTGACCCGGGCACAATAATCATGGGCTACGGGGTGATAGAGAGCCAGGATGACGAAATAACCCTGATTGATTACGGCGCCTTGGCCTGCCCGGGACGCCTCCCTATCGGGGAGCGCCTGAGCTACCTGTACGACAAGCTTCTCAAAGTCATCGCGCAACACCAGCCCGACGTCGTCGCCGTGGAACAGCCCTTTATCGCCAAGAACGTGCAGACGGCACTGGCAATCGGCAGAGCCCAGGCGGTAGCCCTTCTCGCCGCCACCGGTAAAGGCATCCCCACCTATGAGTACACCCCCACCCAGATAAAGCAGAGAGTCGCCAACTACGGCGCCAGCGGCAAGGAGCAGGTGCAGGAGATGGTCAAACTCCAGCTCGGCCTGGCGGAAGTCCCCCAGCCGGATGATGCCGCCGATGCCCTCGCCGTGGCCATCTGCCACCTCCGCGAGACGCACCTTGAAAATCTAATCGCCAGCCAGGGAGACAGCCAATGATATCCAGCCTTAACGGAAAAGTAGAGTCGCTGGGGAGCGAGTGGGCAATCATCAACGTGGGCGGTATCGGCTTCCAGGTGTTTATGCCCACCCCCACCCTGAGCACGATGGGCGCCACCGACAAGGAAGTGCGATTATTTACCCACCTCCACCTCCGCGAGGACAACGTCACCCTTTACGGCTTTGCCTCGGCTGACGAGCTTGCCCTTTTCCAGAGTCTGATTAGCGTCAGCGGACTCGGTCCCAAGATGGGGCTGGCGATGCTCTCGGCGATGAACGTGGAGCAGCTGGTTACCGCCATCGCCACCGGCAGCGCCGACCTGCTAACCGTCATTCCCGGCATCGGCAAGAAGGTTGCCAGCCGCATCGTGCTGGAGCTAAAGGAGAAAATCGGCGCCGGCTGGATAACCACCCCCACCACCCAGTTCGCCCAGGAAAATATGGATGTACTGGCCGCACTGACCGCGCTGGGCTACTCTGCCGCCGAAGCCGCCAAAGCCGTCACCACCCTGCCCGTCACCACCGACCTCAGCCTGGAGGAGAAGATTAAGCTGGCACTGCAATATTTCGGGGGGAAGTGATGTAAAACCTTCTATTTGCAACGACGTGGAGGAGGCGAGAAGTGAAAAAGGTTAAGTATTGTTTAGTCTTATTGTTAGCTGGTATGCTAACACTTGTAGCAGCATGTAGCACTCCTGAATCCCCTGTTGTACCACCAGTACCACCAACGACACCAGAGCCTATAACAGTAGAGCCGGAGAAGGATTCATTACCTATTGATTTGGATGTTTCAGACTATCCCGAGTACCTTGACCTATCTATCCCTATTGACGCCTTCCAGAATCAGCCACACATTGACGCGGTGATGAATGCCGCAGTAGGCAAGGAGCTTACAGTAACTTTGGGCTCTAATCCAACAACAGGCTTTGGGTGGTCGGAGTTTGCAGAGATTAGTGACGAAACTATAGTCCGGCAGGTGAGTCACCAGTACGTAGGCAAGGAGTATGAGACGCCTCCTCCCCCTGGCACTTCTGGCGAAGAAGTATGGGTTTTTCAGGGACTAAAGAAGGGCACGACTACTATATATATGGAATATAGTCGTCCCTGGGTAGAGGAAGAAATTGGAGTTTGGACAGTTACTATAACTGCTAATATCAGATAGGGAAGGAAGTAGATGACAAAAGCTGCTGGAAGTATGAGGGAAGCCATTATGGTAGAGCCAACAAAGCCGTCACCACCCTGCCCGCCGCCACCGACCTCAGCCTGGAGGAAAAGATTAAGCTGGCACTGGCTTATTTTGGTGGGAAGTGAGGTAGAGGAGCTAAATCAATACCATGTATGACCCAGTTGGTATTCCTATAGAGAAAATAAATGAGAAAGAAGGTGCTATTAGCTTTACAGCTACAAAATCTAATTTGTTCGATAAAGATATTCCGTTAATCAAAATGCTGGAAATACATAAGAACCAAACAATGTTTATTTTACAGCGAGACAATGCGCTCAATCTAAAATTCATCCAAAGTAACCCTAATTACGCCACTAAGATAGCCAAAGTAAACATTGAAGATTTCAGTAGTACGTCAAAGCTATTCATATCTTTTACTTGGTCTGAAAAAGGTAAAAACATGATTTATATCAGAGATTACGAACATGGATTAAGGAGTTCAGAATCTTACGAGGCTCCCAACATTAAATTTCGTGTTGGGAAAGATGGGGCTATTTATCAAATTGGAGACGAAGGAGTTAAAGTAGCAGCATGTAAGGTTGTAATTGGAGAGCAAACCGTTTTGGAGCCTACAGCAAAAGAATTGTTCGATTTCCAACTAGAGAAGATAAAGGTAATCATTGAGAATTGTAAAAAGGGGAACTTTCTTTTCGAGACCACTCTGTCTCAGAGGGTAATCGTTATGTTGATAACAGCATTTGAAGCATATGCGAGAGAGAGATTTATTGAGCTTGAAAAAGAAGGCAAGTCAGTCAATATTGAGGAATTATATCA
>Ga0307379_10010226_pt1 | contig 12450 bp, 9 predicted proteins | sample UN2MG_FD_202237 | JGI IMG/M metagenome (GOLD analysis project Ga0307379, IMG submission 202237) | Soil microbial communities from Risofladan, Vaasa, Finland - UN-2 | ecosystem: Environmental > Terrestrial > Soil > Coastal area > Acid sulfate soil | place: Finland: Risofladan, Vaasa | collected... | reverse complement strand
AGACGTATAAAAAGAGTTTCATCCACAATCTTGACGCCAGGGTAAAGATCATCGTGGCTTTTGCAGCCATTATCGCGGTTGTGTCGGTGCCCTACACAACGATGATATATCCTGTTGGATGTATTTTCGCCCTGTTAATCGCTATACTATGGGCTCTGTCACGGCTATCTCCTGTTTTTTATTTCAAACGGTTGATAATCATACTCCCGTTCGGCCTTTTTCTAATCTTTTTCCAGATCTTCTTTAAAAACCGTTATTATACCACGTTCACCCCGATCATGGAAATTCTTCCGGGAATTGTGATATATGCGGAATCGATTGAATTTGCCACCATCCTCATGATCAAATTCCTGGTGTGCATCTCGTTTGTGATCCTGCTCTCGTCAACAACACGGGTTCAGGACCTGCTGGAGGGTGCAGGGAGGCTTGGTCTTCCGGCAGAATTTACCCTGACCCTGGGAATGATGATACGTTACCTGTTCGTGTTCGGTTACATGTACAGGAAAATATCCCAGTCCCTGGAGACCAGGTGTTTTAATCCCTTTGATAATTCGCTTCCCTATCGTTACCGGATCCGGAAGCTGGCCTATACTATTGGAACTTTGTTTATCAGATCATACGAACAGGGAGAGAGGACATATATGGCAATGCTCTGCAGGGGGTACGGGCGGGAAAGCCATCTTTATATCAAGAAAAAACCCTTAAAGGCGGTCGACTGGAGTTTTCTCTTCTGCGGAATGGCCATAGTCGTCCTGACCCCTCTTCTGGTCTGGTTTGGGGTCTTTCAAATTTTATAAGCAGCAGGCTTTTTCTATATGAATCCCATCATTTTGTATGGAGACTAAATTCGGCCGGGGGTTTATTACAAATATCGTCCTCATATGCAAACATTTTGCATTAAGCTCTGATCAGGCATTTTACGGGGCGGCAGATCATCTCGATGGACTTATCGTTCCCGATCAGTTCAAGGGAACGGAGATTGACGACCTTGTGACCATGCTCAGGAAGCGGATTGTGTGGCACCAGCCCGGGAGCGGTGATAAGGATGAAGCCCAGGAAGTGATGAGGATCCTCAACAGGCTTATTATCGCAATTGACAAGGCCCTGGGGATAGAGGATGCGGATTTGGGAGACTTTCAGTAGTCTTTTCCTATCCCCGACTAACATAATTAAGAGGATAAAAGACCAATACTTAGTGTGAATTTGGTTTTTTGTATTGATGCATGTTTTTTAGCGGAGGGTAGTAATGAACGATACCTATGATGCATCTCATATCACTGTTCTTGAGGGTCTGCAACCGGTCAGGGAGAGGCCGGCAATGTATATCGGAAGCACCGATACCCGCGGACTCCACCATCTGGTGTATGAGGTGGTCGACAACTCTATTGACGAGGCACTCGCCGGTTTCTGCGATTCCATATGGGTGACCCTGAATAATGACGGATCGGTCGCAGTACTGGATAATGGCCGGGGAATTCCCGTCGATATAATGCCCAAGAATCATAAGAGTGCACTTGAGATTGTGCTCACAGTATTGCATGCCGGAGGAAAATTCGACAAGAGCACATACCAGGTGTCCGGAGGCCTGCATGGGGTGGGTGTATCGGTGGTCAATGCTCTCTCCCGGTGGCTTGTTGCGCAGGTGTACAGGGACGGCTTCGCATATGAGATGAGATTCGAACGGGGGAAAGTCACAGTTCCTCTTCAAAAGAGGGAGGAGAGTCTTGCAGAGCTCCAGGAGAGATACCAGATCTGGTACGGTGAAAAGGCACTACACAGGGGCGGAGACCGCGACGAATTTCTTGAAAAATTCGGTGAAAAACTTTCAGGAAATGTAATAACTTTCCTTCCCGACGATACCATATTTGAGACACTCCAGTTCGATTATGACGTGCTTGCTCACCGGATGAGGGAACTCGCATTCCTCAATTCAGGTATCCGTATCCGGATCAGCGATGAGAAGACCCAGGATTCCGAGACATTCTGTTTCGAAGGCGGCATTGCAGAATATGTCAAATATCTCAATTCTGGTACGAAGACAACTCATCCGGAAGTGATAGTCCTCGGAAAGAAGGATGCCGAGAACAGGATCGATGTGGAGGTGGCCCTCCAGTATGTCAACAGCTATTCAGAACACGTTTTTTCCTATGTAAACAGCGTCAGTACACGTGAAGGGGGCACGCATCTCGAGGGGTTCAGAAGCGCAATCACCCGGACTATCAACAATTCGTCTCGCAAGAACAACCTGATAAAAGACTCATCGCTCACCTTCAGGGGTGATGATGTCAGAGAGGGCCTCACGGCCATCATCAGCGTGAAGATGGCCAACCCGCAGTTTGAGGGTCAGACCAAGATGCGGCTCGGGAACAGCAATGTGAAGGGTATAGTAGATTCCCTCGTATACCAGTCATTGAGCGAATATTTTGAAGAAAACCCAAAAGTCCTCGCTGCAATTGTTGAAAAAGCCATTGCGGCTGCAAGGGCGAGGGAGGCGGCCAGGAATGCCCGCGAGCTGGCAAGGAGGAAGAGTACCCTCGAGAGTTCCGGCCTTCCGGGAAAACTGGCGGATTGCTCGGAACGGGACCCTTCGAAGAGCGAGATCTATATCGTAGAAGGAGACTCGGCAGGCGGATCAGCGAAACAGGGGAGGAACCGGAGATTCCAGGCAATTCTCCCTCTCAGGGGAAAGATCCTGAATGTCGAAAAAGCCACACCCCATAAGATACTGAAAAATGCAGAGATACAGGCGCTTATATCCGCAATCGGAACAGGGATCGGGGAGCAGTTCGACACCGGCAAGGCGCGGTACCACCATGTGATCCTGATGACGGATGCCGACGTGGACGGAGCCCATATCCGGACCCTTCTCCTAACTTTCTTCTTCCGTTATATGAGACGGTTAATCGAGGAAGGGTATGTCTACATCGCCCAGCCCCCGCTTTTCAGGATTGCGAAAGGGAAAAAGGAGCGGTATGCCTTCAAAGAAGAGGAGATGAAACAGATTATCGTTGAAATGGGGGAGAAAGGTACCAGCGTGCAGCAGTACAAGGGTCTTGGGGAGATGAATGCAGACCAGCTCTGGGGAACTACGATGGACCCCGAACGGCGAGTCCTCAAGCAAGTTACAATTGAGGATGCATCCTATGCAAACGAAATCTTCGAGAAACTGATGGGGGAAGATGTGGTCGCCCGGAGGGATTTCATAAAGAGGCATTCTAAGGAGGTGACCAACCTTGACATCTGAGCAGCCGGAAGAGGTTGACGACTATAAACCGGCGGCACATGTCATCCCGGTTAATATCGAGGACGAAATGAAGTCTTCGTATATTAACTACGCAATGAGCGTCATCATCGGGAGAGCCATACCGGATGTCAGGGACGGATTGAAGCCGGTCCATCGCCGGTCACTCTTTTCCATGTGGGAGATGGGCAACACCAGCGACAAGCCCACAAAGAAGAGCGCCCGTGTAGTCGGAGATGTAATGGGAAAATTCCATCCCCATGGAGATGCGGCAATCTATGATACCATCGTAAAGATGGCACAGCCATTTTCCTACCGTTATCCCCTTGTTGAAGGGCAGGGTAATTTTGGGTCTATTGACGGTGACTCTGCTGCGGCAATGCGTTATACCGAGATCAGGCTCAATCCAATTGCCGAAGAACTGCTCCATGACATCGAGAAAGAGACCGTTTCCTTTGTCCCTAATTTTGATCAATCTCTCCAGGAGCCCACTGTCCTCCCGGCCATGGTGCCAAACCTCCTGATCAACGGTTCCAGCGGGATTGCCGTGGGGATGGCCACCAATATGCCTCCCCACAATATCACTGAAGTCTGCAAGGCGGTCTGCCGGTATCTGGAAGACCCGGACGTTTCTGTCGCAGACCTGATGCAGATCATACCGGGACCGGACTTCCCAACCGGCGGCATCATCATGGGCAATGAAGGGATCTGGAATGCCTACACTACCGGCCATGGGAAAGTAGTCACCAGGGGAGTGGCCGAAATTGAGGAGATGGGAACAAAAGGAGAACGAATCCTCATTACCGAGCTTCCCTTCCAGGTCAATAAAGCCCGTCTTATTGAACATATTGCGAACCTTGTAAAAGAGAAAAAAATCGAGGGGATCTCTGATATCAGGGACGAATCGGACAAGGAAGGCCTCCGTGTGGTGGTTGAGCTCAAGAAAGGGACCGTTGGCGGTATCATCTTAAACCAGCTCTATAAACATACCGCGCTTGAATCCACATTTGGAATTATTAACCTGGCGATCGTGGACAACCAGCCAAAATATCTCTCCCTTCCCGCGATCATCGAGCAGTTTGTCCTTCACCGGGTAAACGTGATACGCCGGAGGAGCGAGTTCGAGAAGAAAAAGGCCGAAAACCGGGTTCACATTCTCAGGGGCCTCCTGCTGGCCCTGGACCAGATTGATGCGATAATTGCCGCAATCCGGGCGTCTGATACTGCTGAGACGGCAAAAAACACCCTTATCTCCAGGTTTGGTCTCGATGAACCGCAGGCAACAGCTATCCTCCAGATGCAGCTTCGTCGGCTGGCTGCCCTCGAACAGAAGAAGATTCAGGACGAGAAGGAAGTTCTTGAGCGGGAAATCGCAAGGCTGGCGGAGATTCTCTCTGATGAGAATAACATCAGATTAGAGATCCGCAAAGAGATAGAAGAAGTGATTTCCCGGTACGGTGATGCCCGCCGGACCAGTATCAGCCTCGATGTAACAAGTATAGAAAATGAGGACATGATCGAGAACAAGAAGGTGTTAGTTTCCCTCACTTCGATGAATTACATCAAGAGGATGGATCTCGATACCTACAGGCAGCAGCGGAGAGGGGGAAGGGGGATTATCGGGATGTCCACCAAGGATGAGGATTACGTGGAGACGGTCTTTGTGGCCAACACCCACGATTACCTCCTTTGCTTTACAAATACCGGACGGGTATACTGGCTGAAGGTCTATAATCTTCCTGAGGGCTCACGGACCAGCAGGGGGAAGGCAATTGTGAACCTGCTGAATCTCTCGAAAGAGAAGGTGACAACAGTGATCCCGGTCAGCGAATTCAGCGCTGACAGGTACCTGTTCTTCGCTACCCGGAGGGGGATGGTGCTGAAAGTGCCGGTCGTTGAACTTTCCCACCCCAGGTCCACAGGGATCAATGTGATCAACTTAAAGGAGAATGACGAACTGGTCGACGTGAAGATTACCGACAATACCAGAGAAGTCATCCTGACAACAAGGAAAGGGCAGAGCCTCAGGTTCCATGAAATGGCTGTTTCCCAGAGGCACAGGAACGCAATGGGGGTAATCGGCATCCGGATGAAGGCGAAAGACGAGCTGAGGGCAATCTCCCTGGTCGAAAAGGACCACCTGCTTGCCGTCACAGAAGCCGGATATGGAAAAAGAACTGATTTCGATGAATTCCGCGGGCACGGGAGGGGGACCATGGGTGTCCGCAACATTCTCACCGAACACCACGGCGGTGTTGTGGCGGCCAAATCGGTTTCGGTCGATGACGAAGTCATTCTCATGAGCGCCTCGGGGATTGTCATCAGGACCAAGGTATCTGAGATATCCATACAGAAACGGAGCACGAGGGGTGTCCGGATCATGAAGATGGAAGAAGGGGACCGGGTGGTCGGCGTGGCGGTTCTCGTCCCGGAAATTGAAGAGAACGGGACAATTTAATTTTTTTCCATCCATTCTCCAGGGATAATTCCGTCAGCCTGCAAATGAGCATCAGGGCTCCGTTTCCTCAGGGTCTCTATGAAAGCAGCCGTCGCACACAGGAGAATATCACAATCAATGGTCTTTTAGAAGAGGAAGAGGAAACACACCCTCGCTGCCATGGAAAATTCGTCATTTCTGAATTAATGTATTCATTCTCTCGAAAATTTCATCTCTTTTTTCATCCTCATTACTCACGATGTACCATAAGAAGATCCAGTTGGAAACCGGAGGAGAAGGGGAGATAGTCGATATTTCGCCCCAGGTGAAGTCCGTGGTCAGGGAGAGCGGCGTAAAAGACGGGCTGGTCACGGTATTTGTGACCGGGTCCACGGCCGCGGTCACCACAATCGAATATGAACCCGGGGTCCTCTCTGATTTATCGCGGGCTCTTTTGGTGCTTGCACCCGATGATATCCCCTACGCCCACGACAGCCGCTGGGGTGATGGAAACGGAAGATCACATGTCAAGGCATCCCTGGTAGGCCCCTCGCTCAGCATACCCGTTATAGGCGGTGAGCCTGCACTGGGCACATGGCAGCAGGTAGTCCTCCTCGAACTCGACGTACGACGCAGCCGGACCAGGAATATCGTGATCACGGTTATGGGATAAGGCCGTCAGACGGCATTTCATCAACAATCACAGAAGAATGTGTGAAGCCCTTCCCCGTAGTAGGGGAGGACCGGGCAATCACCCCGAAAAGTCAGTCTGTGCTAAAATTCATTATGTCCCTGGAATGAAAACCCGGATGAAATCAGTCGAGCGGGATTGTCTCGAGCTGTGACACAAGTTCCCAGATGCGGGTGCGGGCATGCACGGGCATATTGGGATCATTGCTGATCTCGTCAATTTTTGATATTGCTTCGGCGGCACGAAGTCCGATGCCCTTGTTGTTATTCGTCAGCAGCTGGCGGGTCTCATCGGCTACACGTCGGATATTTCGTGGAATGGTACTGTCATCCATGATGTGCTGCAGCATCTGGATACAGTTTTCAATGGTCTTGTCTGGGTCTGTCATGGTATCCCCTCGTTATCTTCTTATTAATACTTATATTCCAACTTATATAGTTTAATAAAAGGTACCAGGGCTGAAGAGGAATATGAAACGCGAAGATGAGATTATGGCCGAGTATCTCCTGAAAGGCGGGAAAATGCTGGCAAAAACCTGTTCGTCATGCGGATGCCCGCTCTTTGAGTATAATGGGAGGACATTCTGCGTTGTGTGCGAACAGGGCACGCAGCCAGTAAAAGACGAGGGAAAAACCGAAGATACTTCCGCGAGTGAGAAAAATCAGGTTATTTCTGAAGAGAAAACCTTCCCAAACCAGGGTGTGAAGGGAGCGCTTGAAGAGACCATCATTGCCCTCTGTGCAAGGATGCGGCAGGAACCTGATCCGGAACGGGTGCTTCTCCTGATGACTTCGGTCAAGAAAGGGATAGACGCCTTGAAACAGGTCTCTTAATCGTACTTTCGTCGTGATAATTCGAATACTCGGCGGGCCCTTGCCTCACCTATTCTTTTCACACATTTAAGATCGGGCTCTTCTGCATTTACCACTTCCCGGACGGATCCGAAATGATCCAGAAGAAGGCGGGCATTTTTCAGACCTATATCTGGAAATGAAGCGATAATATTCTCCTGTTGCTCCCGGTGAGAATGATGGCCCTTACGTGTGGGAACTCTCCGGTCCCCTCCGCCGCTCTCCTCCCGCCTGGCCAGAACATAGATCATCTGTGCCGTATCCTCCTCGTCCCTTGTAAAGAGAATGGACACTCCCAGATCGATTGTGATGGCTGCCAGGGCCCCCCTGAGGGCATTGGGGTGGATGTCACGCTGGAGGTGCAGTTCACCCCCCTCTAGTATCAGCACCGGGCGGAGGGCATGTTCAGCCATGTCCCTGATCTGCCCCATGAGGTCCCGCTCCACCAGTGAATCCACAAAATCCCTGGCGGTTTTTCTCTCAATAAGAATCCGGTCTCCTATTGCATAGTCCCCGTGAGCCAGGCGGCTGAGGGTGATGGATGCATCCGTATCACTTAAAATTTCCACTACTCGCGAAGATGTCTCCCGATCATCCACCACGATGGACGGCCCATCGCAGAAGGAGCCGATACTGGCCTGAGACGGTTCTTTCCGATCCATTACGGCAGTCTGAAATTCAGGAGTTCCTCCAGCCATTTTCCTGATCCCGGCAAGCATTGCCTTTTCCCTTGACTGGCTGACATATCGGTATGTCTCATCGGAGGTCCCTTTCGTCACCAGCACCACGATTTTTCCGCTTCCGCTCCTCCCCGTCCTTCCCTTTCTCTGGATGCTCCGGATCTCGGATGGAACAGCTTCATAAAAGATCACCAGATCGGTAGAGGGAACATCAAGCCCTTCTTCACCCACGGAGGTTGCGACCAATACCTTGAATTCCCCTTTGCGGAACCTGTCCAGGGCTTCGATCTGCTTTTTTTGGGAGAGACCCCGTTCGGCGTCCTTCGTGGCCTGTCCAACAAAACGCTGGCAGTCAATGCCTCTTTTTTTTAAATTTTCCACTATCTGCTTTACTGTATCCCGGTACGTGGCAAAGATGATGATTCTGCTCTCCGGAAAGAGTTCCAGCTGGTCGCGGGTAACCTCATACAGTATTTCCATCTTGGGGTGGAGCTCCTCTCTCCATGACATGCAGCGTTCGAGGAGGCGGATGAACAGGGGATCCCTGGCAAGGCGGGCGCTGGCTTTGGTGCCTCCACCCCCGGAACCTTCGGAGAAGAGCCTGGAGATATATGAAGCCAGGACCATGCTCCCCTGGGACTCGGCAAGAGAGATTGCATGGCGAAGCTTCATGCACTCGGCGTATACTGATGCGGCCGCGTAGGCGGATGAATCACGTTCCTGAATCCGGGCCTGGATTTGCGCATTAAGGGCATGAAGGGATTTCATTGAGAGCTGAGTACGGGCAGGTGGTGAAAATCCCAGGTCTCTTAACATATTTATGCGGCTGTCAAGAAGCCCATTTAAGTCATTGACCGCCTGGGAGAGTTCGGGCGGGAGATGGACATCTATCACCTCAATCTCCCTTTCATGGACATAGGGAATCACATCGGGGTCACGCTCCGTGCGGGTCTCCACCACAGTAATGCCCAGGTTTGTCCGGACCTCTTCCACTTTTTCGACCTTACCCCCCGGTGAGGCGGTCATCGCTAGTATACAGGCATTTTTCGCACTTGTTAGATAACGCTGGGCGATAAAGACATAGGCATAATTACCCACCGCACGGTGGCATTCATCGAAGACCAGCAGGGTGACATCATCAAGCGTGTAACTCCCGGCAATCAGGTCGTTTTTGATCACCTGGGGAGTGGCAAAGATCAGCTTGCCCTGGCTCCATTGGCTGGCCCGAATTTCCGGTGCAGTCTCTCCGGTAAACATGACAAACAGTTCATCGCGATCATCCTCGTCGGGAATGACCAGAAATCGTTCAAAAAAACGCAGGTGCTGTTCCACCAGAGGCTTGGTCGGGGCGAGCATGAGAACTTTCCCCCCTTCGTTATATAACCTGGACGCGGCCACCAGGAGAGCGATGGCGGTCTTTCCAAGGCCGGTAGGCAATACTACCATTGTGTGCCCGTCCAGCGCTCTCATTGCGATAGAGAGCTGATAATCTCTTGATTCAAGGGAATCAGGGCGAATGAACGGGTGTGTGATACAGGACATATCCATTAAAGTTCTTCAAAGAGTGTCTTTCCTTCCACAAGTGACCGTATAAGGGTGGGGAGCATATCTATTGCGATCCTCACCTGCCTCATGCTGTCCCGGTCCCTGAGTGTGACGGTATTGTCATCTTTGGTATCATAGTCGACAGTGATTGCAAATGGAGTCCCAACCTCGTCTTGCCTGCGGTAACGCCTGCCTATAGCGCCCGAATCATCATATTCCGCCAGGATCCCGTCCTTCCTGATCCCGGAGGATATCTCCCGTGCTATTTCACAGAGGCCATCACGGGCCAGGAGTGGAAAGACCGCCACCTGCACGGGTGCCACCGCCGGTGAGAGGCGGAGAACTCTTCTCTCCTCATCATCTACAATCTCTTCGTCATAGCTGTGTTCAAGCACAGCATAGATCATCCGATCGATTCCATACGATGGTTCAATCACGTGCGGAGTAATCTCCTCCCCCGGTACTTCCACCACCTCTTCCCGGACCTCATAGAGATCAGGCGAGATGAATACCTCTTCTCCCTCCAGGTCGATTAAAATCCCATCCGGACCCGGGATACATTCGCAAATAGCATTGGCAACCGCTTTGGCCTTTCCTCTGAAACGTGGACCAAGAGCTCCCATTTTGGGAATGACCCTGATTACCTGCTCTTTCCGCGGAGTTTCATAGGGGAGGAAAACTACGAACCGATCACCGCTCTGCCTTTCATGCGCCTTTAAGTCATAGTCAGTGCGATCAGCAATTCCCACTGTTTCTACCCAGCCAAACCTCTCGGAAAAGATCTCTGCATCCCAGCAGTCCTCTGCATAATGCGCCCGTTCATCCGGGAGATGCTGGCGGAAACGCAGTTTTTCGGGATCGACACCAATTGTGACCAGGAGCTGATGCGTCAGTGCCAGGTAGTAGGCCACATATTCGTTGGCGACAAGGCCGTCGGATACTGCCTTCCTCATGCTGAAATGAACCGGATTGCCATCTTCCTCCTGCTCCTGAATCCCAAGGAGTGGTATTTTGTAATCTGCATACCTCTCAAATGCGGGATGGTTTTTCCGGGATGGATGGACAAATATTTCCGCCTCGGCCTGGGTAAACTCCCTTAACCGGATCATTCCCTGGCGGGGAGAGATTTCATTTCTATAGGACTTTCCGATCTGGACTGCACCAAAGGGGAGCTTGTCCCGGTAGAAACGCAGTAAACGTTGGAAGTCGGTAAACATCCCCTGGGCAGTCTCCGGGCGAAGATATCCTTTTCGCTGCGACCCGGGCCCTATTGCTGTCTCGAACATGAGATTGAAATTAAACACTTCAACAGGCCCCAGTTCTTCTCCGCATGAAGGGCAGGGAAGGACACAGAGCACATCGGCCAGTTTGTCATGACTCATGTATGCAGCCCCGGCGATGGCGTGACCCTCGGCGATATGGTCGGCTCTTAAGTACTCCCTGCAGGACGGACACTGTGTCATTTTATCGGAAAACCCTTTTACATGACCTGATGCAATGAAAACGTCTTCCTGGCCTATAGTGGGGCATTCGATTTCGTAGTAACCTTCCTGAATTACGTAAAATTTCCTCCAGATATTTTCAATCCGGCGTTTCATCATGGAACCCAGCGGGCCGTAGTCGATAAACCCTGCCACTGACCCGTAGCATTCCGATGTCGGCCAGATGAATCCCCGCCTCTTCGCCAGATCCATTATTTTATCGTATACATCACTCATGGTGATCACAGTTGTTTCCAATATTTACGTCCCACAGCAAGAAAAAGCTGTGGAGGAGGTATGATGGCTCTCGTTTCATGTAATAATCCCAATACCGGATTGAACAGGGATGGGTTCGGATCGGAAATGCCTTAAAATACCATAATTCAAAAAATATTCTTAAAATATCTATAAATCCGGACAGGGGGACCGAAAAGATACTCTTATATATGTTGCCAAGTATCTTATTCGGTATCATTCAATAGTGAGGCTCATGCACGACGACAAGAGAAAGAATCAGCTACTCGAGCTTTTTACCAACATATCAGGCAAAACCAAGATTGTCGAGCCAATGAAGAAAATCCACGGGACGCTGCGTGATCGTGATGCGGTGGAACGTGAAATTGCGTTGATAATGCGTGAAATTCTCGAGCAGGGCTATTTCAAAACAAAACTGAAGCCAATTCATCTGGCCAAGCTGGTATCGGCATATTATGCAGGTAAGAACGATACCGAGATTGCCCGGGAACTGGGGGATGAGAAACTTTCCAAAACAGTGGCCAGGGCACGGGTGAGGCTCAAGTTATTCCGTGATCTTGATTTTAAAATGCCATTTGATCGGGAAATGATGGAAGATCTGCTCAATTCCGGGAAGACGATGAAAGAGGTCAGTGAGGCGCTCGGGGTAAGCCCGTCCACGCTCCGCGAATACCGCCATGTCATTGAACAGAGGGACGATCATACCATCGATCTGTATCTGGAAAGAATAAAAGACGTCATGGAGGACCGGGACCTTTCAGAACAGATGACTGCAAGTGCCACCAAGGATTCACTCGGGGAAGCAATCGATATTACTGAAGCAGAGATGATTGACGTCACCTGAAAGATCTTTATTCAATCCGCAAGTTTTTCACATATCAGGAATCAGACACTTATTGTATGGAACTGACCTGGTACGGACATTCATGTTTCCTCCTCAAGGGGAACAAAACGATTCTTATAGACCCTTTCGCCCCCGAAGGGAACATTCCCAAAACGCCGGATATCATCGCAGTCACGCACGGCCATGCTGATCACATGGGTGAGACTGTAAGGTTGAATCGGCCCACGGTGTCTATCAATGAAGTGGCCAAGTACCTGAAAGCCAGGGGTATACCTGCAGAAGGCATGAATATCGGTGGCTCCATTGTTCTGGAAGGGGTAAAATTCACGATGACCCAGGCAATTCACTCTGCCTGGATAGAGGAGGAGGGGCTAGGGTTTGCCGGCGGCGGAACGGCTGGCTTTGTAATTGAAATGGATGATAAG